>ERZ860508.1568-NODE-1568-length-11916-cov-3.814265_pt1 | contig 11916 bp, 9 predicted proteins | sample MGYA00509976_ERZ860508 | MGnify/ENA primary metagenome ERZ860508 (study PRJEB30046, sample SAMN00715242) | human gut metagenome | study: EMG produced TPA metagenomics assembly of the A metagenome-wide association study of gut microbiota in type 2...
GTCCCTGCCACAGCCGGAGTGACCAGCGCATCTGCCATGTGCATAAAAATTCCCCCCGGAGACTTCGATTTTTCTGTACCTACTTTACCATAGCACTGAAAAACCACAAGCCCCAGGGGGGGTGTTTGTCAGCCAGATTCCGTCATCCCATTACTGTTCACTCGTGCCTCATTCCAGTAACGTATTTCCAACAGCTGCTACTTCTTCTTATTTACGGTTACGGGCATTCTTATGACCTTTGACTGACCGTTTTCCAGTCTGACAACCGCCTTGACGACTGTCTTTCCGGGCTTCAGACCCGTGATCCTGCCATTTGAGCTAACGCGTGCCACATCCGGATTGAGAACCGAAAAAGTCACTTTATCAACATTGTACCAGTTTACCCCTTTCTTAAACCAAAAGTACGTCCCCTGCTTCTCGCGGATAGTGGCTGATTGTTTCGTGGCTTTGATCGACCGCAGTATCTGTTTCGTGAGTGCTTCTTCCTCGTCGGCTGTCACTAACTCATAGGTTCCGTGGCCCAGCTCATTATGATCCAGTTCAACGCTTCCATCTGCCGCTACCCTGAAAGGCATTTTACTGACTACAAGTTTCTCACCTGTTTCTGGATCTATCTCAATGATCTTCATTTTTTTAGGTCTCACGGTTCTTTTCAGAAGCGTATTTACATTGACCGTCACTTCCCGGATGACCCAGTCGTTTTTCGTGAGCATCTTGATCGTGGTCTTTACCTTCTTCGTGCCTGCTGCCTTTACGATCTCTGAAAGTGCTTCCCCGGAGATCTTCACATTGCCAAAACCTCTATCAAGAATTTCTGCGGTAGCTGAAGTAATCTTCCCTTTGGCATTCTTCGATACATTGACCACGATATTCATTCCTGTCTTTTCATTTCTGATCTCGGTCCTGATCTGTACGGAACCGTCCTCTGCCCGGATTTCAGTCGTGGTCACAACTGTACCATCTTCTCTGGTTTCGGTCTTAGTCTTAGTCGTAGTCTTGTCCTTGTTGTCCTCCTGTGGCGGAGCAGTTTCAGATCCGCTGTCGGTGGAACCGCCTGACGAACTGCTGCCGGAGCTGCCACTGTCCGAGCTACTGCCGGAACTGCTTCCACCGGAAGTGCCCCCATCCGAACTACTGCCGCCGGATGATTCTTTCGTAAATGCCATCCCGACCATATCACTCATGATATGACCATCTTCTATCGCAATCGCCCGGATCGTAGTCGTCTCTGTCAGCGTAATCGGTGTATTGTACTTCTGCGATCCATTTGTTGGCACTGTACCATCTGTTGTGTAATAAATGCTCGCACCGGTGGTCGCTGTGATCGTCACCTCCGTGCGATCCGAAAACTTGTTAGCACCGGAAATCGTCGGAACGTCGCTGGCGCGCGGAGTTGTGATCTCACGATTGCCAGCTGCCAAAATCTTATCGCCTGATCCGACCTTTCTGACGTGAAGATCAACCGTCTGATTGGCGCCAAATGTCTTCTGCGTCTGAAGTGTCTGCAATGAGTAATAATCTGTGCCATTGATACTATACTGATAGCTCATCGTATCAGTATCTACCAGATTTGTCACCTGCATAACATATACGGTAGCGCTATCGTTTGGCCATATACTCACTTCAAACTGAATTGTTTCCTCCTGTGGCTCTGTGCCCTGATCTCCGGGCTCTGCCGTCCCGGTGTTGTCGTCCGCGTATACCGTTTCCGGTGCGAGCAATCCACCAGGTACACTCATGGATGACACGACCGTAGCTACGGCAATCCCCAAGGTCAGGATTTTTGCTAATGATTTGCTTTGTTTTGATTTCCGTTGTTTCAATTTTTGTTGTCTCATTCGTCGATCCCTCCTTTGACTGATGCTGTTATTAGGCGTTTGCGAAACTATTTTTATTATCTGGGCTACCTAGCTGTGGGCGCAGTGGCATTCTGCACTTTCTTAATCATTGGAATCTTGCGAAATCCTGCATATTTATTTTACCCATAAATATGGAGAAGATTATACGTCTCTCTTTTCCATAAATGTATCATGTTTATCACTTAATGTCTACGGCCTTTAAGCTAGGGAAACGCTGATTAATACATGCATCTCCTCGTAATTTTTGATATAATATAGGTATCAAAAGGATTTTTGTATATACTATGTATATACAAAGTGAGAGAAGATGTTTTTCTATGCAAGCATAGGCAAAAGAATGGAGAATATTATGACAAAAGAAGAGAAAATTGAGCGTTTTAAAAAAATGAATGAAAATATAATCCCGGGGCAGATCGTCTGTGCCGGGTCTTCACTTATGGAGATGTTTCCGGTTGAAGAACTTGCGAAAGAGGCAAAACTAAATGCGATAATTTACAATCGTGGAGTTGGTGGATTTGTCACAGACGAATTGTTAGAAAATATAGATACCTGCATTCTGGATTTAAAGCCGTCAAAGTTGTTCATCAATATAGGAACAAACGACCTCAGCAATCCGGATATACCAATCGCAGAAATGATCGCAAATTATGATAAGATTATCTGTCAGGTAAAGGATTCCCTGCCAGATGTAAGCATCTATTTTATGGCATATTATCCAATCAATTATGATGCAGCAACGGATGAGATGAAGCCATGTCTTCTGGTTCGAACAAATAAAAAAATTGATGAAGCCAATGCAGCTGTCAGAGCGCTTGCACAAAAGCATAATGAAATGTACATAGATATCACAGCTCCTTTGAAAGATGAGAATGGAAATCTAAAAGCAGAGTATACCATTGAGGGAATGCATATAAACGAGGATGGATATCGGTCGATTTTTCCGGAATTCATGAAATATGTATAGATGGGTTATCAGCTTAATCGACAAATGAAAGATTTGAAAGAATATAACCGTTAAGGAGATCATACACGATGTTGAAATTAGGATGCCATGTTGGCATGTCAGGAAAAGAAATGATGCTTGGTTCGGTCAGGGATGCCGTATCATTTGGAGCAAATACATTCATGCTTTATACCGGTGCTCCTCAGAATACGAGGAGAAAGGAAGTATCAGAATTAAGAATCGGAGAGGCGCACGCACTTATGGCAGAGCATGGAATTGATGAGTTTGTTGTGCATGCTCCGTATATCATAAATCTTGCTAATACAGTAAATCCAGCTACATATGAGATTGCTGTGGAGTTTCTTGCGAAGGAGATTGATCGTGCAACAGCGATGGGGTCACAGACGATCGTTCTACATCCTGGCTCACATGTGGGAGCGGGTGTGGATATTGGAATTGCAAGCATCGTAAAGGGACTGAATGAAGTTCTGACAGCGGATACAAAATGTAATATCGCGCTTGAAACGATGGCGGGAAAAGGCAGTGAGATTGGCAGAAACTTTGAGGAACTGGCACAGATATACGATGGTGTAAGTTGTAATGACAAGCTTCGGGTATGCTTTGATACCTGTCATACCAGTGATGCCGGTTATGACATCATACATAATTTTGATGGCGTGATGGAGAAGTTTGATAAACTTATCGGCAAGGATCAGATTGCGGTGTTCCATATGAACGACAGTAAGAACGAGCCTGGAGCTGCAAAGGACAGGCATGAGAATTTTGGTTTTGGAAAGATCGGTTTTGATGCACTTATGTACATCATGAATCATCCGGATTTTGAAGAGGTTCCCAAGATACTGGAATCACCGTACATCAAAGATCCGGAAAACAGCAAAAAGAGCTATGAGCCTTTTGCCAGAGAAATCGCCATGATCCGTTCAGGCACATTCGATTCGGATATGATCGAGCATGTGCTGCAGGATAATAAATAGTGGGAATAAACGAGGGCAGGTCTGTGTGACCTGCCCCAATTTTTTTGTTATTTACCAATAAGACCTAATCCGGCATAGACTGCGGTCAAGCCGCCAACGACACTGAGGATAACATACAAGGCGGCACTCCATGGAGCACCTCGCTCGATCAGTTGATTTGTCTCAAGAGCAAAGGAGGAAAACGTCGTAAATCCTCCACATATTCCGACCTTCAAAAACAGAATTAACTGCGGATTCCATTCCTTTTTCGCCCCAAAAGCGACCACCAGACCAATTACAAATGCGCCTAAGATGTTAATCAGCAAGGTCTTGATTGGGAAACCATTCTGGGGACTGACGGGAATCAGTCCGATCAGATAACGTATTATAGCTCCGATAAAGCCTCCAAGTCCGACGATGATGCAATTAACCACTTTTATACTCCTTTTGTTGCTTTGTTCCATTTATCCATTAATTTTATTCTATGTTAGTCTTATTCGCCGATTTTATCAAGATAAGACTAATATATTATTCTTTTTTATTTGTAGACACGAATAGTGGGCAGAGTTGCACACCAAACCCAAAGAGTCCTTTGATAAAATTATTTTATAGTTTAAAAGGAGGATTCGGGTATGAAAAATTTGAAAAAATGGATCAGTTTTATGTTGATCGCAGTATTACTATTGGGTGCTTTTGGCATAGATGGTTCTCTGCTCAATGTTACGGTAACGGAAGCTTCCAATCGTTTGGGGTTAGAAGAAAGTGTGGGACTTGGATTAAAAGATACTTATGTTTTTCATTTGAATACCAAAAAAAAGATCAAATGGAGCAGTTCTAACACCAAGATCGCAACCGTTACATCGAAAGGTAAGGTTACTGCAAAATCTTATGGTGATACAGTCATTACGGCCAATGTTTCGGGGAAAAAATACAAATGTAAGTTGTCGGTATGTGAACCCTGTTTCTGCGATAGCAAATATCAGTGGGTAGAATCGAACCGGACGATGAAAGTGGGTGAAACTTACCGGCTGCGACTAGCATGGGCAACACCGAAAAGCTATTCATCGAATCTTACATCGATCGCGAGTGTAAACAAAAAGGGGATTGTCACTGCAAAGAAGTCAGGAGTCGCAACTATTACGGTGAAAGATACACTGAACCGCAAAATCGATATGAAAATTGTAGTGCAGAAAAAGGGAACGAAAAAGATTGCACCAACAGCGGTGCAAAAGAAGCGAATGCACAATTCTCAATATGTAAGTTATGATAAGCTGGTAAAAAACAATCATTATGATAAGACAATTATTACAGATAATATTGTAAAGAAAACAAAATTAAAATCTATAGATAATAAAAAGCTTCCTATGCTTAGCGGAGTCATTATGGAAAACAGAGGTCAGATCAACAATTACCGTGCAGACATTGATGTAAATGATGTGTACTCCGGCGGCCTGACTTCCGATTATGTGACCGAGGAAGAAATTAATTTTCAGGCAGTAAACGGAATGAATTGTATACGTCTCATGTATTCTCTGAGTTATTTGTCGAAAGGCTCCAATGTAGATCAGATTAACGTAACAGAACTTCAGGTGCTGGATGAGATTGTAAGCTGGTGTATGAAGAATAATGTTTCCTTGATGCTTAGTTACTCCGAAGTTCCAGGACATGATGTAAAACATGCGAAAAACATTTTTTATGATAATAGCTGGCTATCGGATCCGCAGACAAGCGAGATGGTGAAACGTTACATGGCTTTGATCGCACAGAGATATGCGGATCTGCCAAACAGTGCGATCATGTATGAGTTAGAAGCAGAACCGGCAATTGTCTTTCATGCAGATGGAACGCCGGATATGGACAAATATTGTGCTGTCAATAATTCCTATGCGGATGCAATCTGGAAATATCAAAAGGATGCCGTATGTCTGGTTGAAGATGTCGGTATGAATTATTTTCCGGAAGCATGTGCAAAGCATGGAATCAATATTGCGTCGCACAGTGACGGAAGACCGGAAAACATCGGAGATTATGCAATTGTAGGCATTGATACCGAAAAAGGCGAGGTATATGATCCGGTTCTTCCGGTTTATCTTCCGAGTATTATTTCTACAGAGACAGGTAAGATGACGTTTGTGTCTAAGGAAGGTTTTGATAAGCAGAATATCTATGTGGGCGCGCAGGAAGGGGTGATAAATCCTTACGGTGATCATGAAATCCTGATTGATATTTGTGCAGACGGAAAGAAGCTGGGGATTCAGGAAACAACAGATACTTATGCAAGAGCTGTTATTCCGAAAGGAACGAAAACCATCACCATAGAACCGGGTGTATACGATAATGTCCGTGTGGATGCCGTCCGTTTGGGAAATCTCGTGATTCCTGCGATCAATCATTATCAAAACAAAGAATTAAAGCAACCGGTCATCACGATTCACAAAGACGGAAGTTATGAGGATAATATGTATGATGATCCTGCAGACTGGTATTACGATGTATGGCTCAAAGAGCCGTACGAATTATGCCAAAAATATGGGGTATCTTTTGTTCGTACCGAAGTGAGTACCTGTATGGATCCGACCTCTGGTTTTTCAAATTATGAGAATGCATATGATCTGGGAAAGAACCCAAAGAATTTTAAGCTGGCAATAGATATTTTAGAATTTAAGCTTAAGGCATGCAAAAAGTTCCATATCGGCTGGATGGCATGGTGCACAAATGATACATTTTCACCTGCAACGCAGCTTGCCTATGGAAGTATTGCAGTAAAATACTTGAAACCAAGGACAACGGACAGTGGAATGACACAGTGGAAAAATACCGGATTCTGGTATATCAAACCGATTACTGATATGATGAAAAAATATCGGTAAAATTAAAATCATAATTTATGATGCAACACAAATGATCGTTTGTGTTGTTCAGAGTCATAGGAAACCTCCTGTATAATGAGTGCATCAAATACAGGAGGTTTTCATTATGAATACAGACAAAATTTATGCAGAGCAGCTTGCAAATGAATATGCACCGAAGGACACTTCTAAGGTAGTAGCACTTCGCAAATTAGATGCGAAGGCAAAGCTTCCGGCAACCATCTTCACTTATACATTTGGAATCATTACCGCGCTCATCACAGGTGTCGGTATGTGCCTTTCCATGAAAGTAATCGGAAGCGGAACAACGTTTACCTTTATTTTGGGCATTATTATTGGTATCATTGGATTAGTTGGAATGGGAATCAATTACCCACTCTATAATTTGCCAAAGACAAATTTTGCATGGCTGATGTTTAACAATAAGGAGTAATCATGAAAGCAGGAATTTATTTAGGAAAAGAAGATGTTGAGATCAGAGAATTACCGATGCCGGAGGTAGGAGACAACGATGTTCTTGTACAGAACCTGTATTCCAGCATCTGTGGAACGGATGTTGCCGTGTTTACGCATGGACCGAACACCGGACATAAGGTGACGGTTGGAGGTGAATTTGGACATGAGACCATTTCAAGAGTGGTTAAGGTCGGGAAAAACGTTAAGGATTTTCAGGTAGGAGAGCGCGTTTATCCGTATCCGCGTTATGCGAAGGATGATACGAAGCGGGCTGGAACGATCGGCGGATTTTCAGAATACATTCTGATCCCGAATGCGAAGAGAAATCATTCTTTGTATGCAGTGGATGCGCGCATTTCGGATAAACTGGCGAGCCTGATCGAGCCATTTACAGTCGGTTGCCGCGCAGCAAGACGTGGCATGATTCCGGACGCGAATGGATCAAAGCGTTACATTGCGGGACAGAACGCCGTTGTGTTCGGCTGCGGCACGATCGGTATTGCGGCAGCAGTTGCATTCCGGCATTTTGGAATGGATAAAGTGATGGTGTGCGATCATTCGGATTTCCGTTTGAAGTTAGCTGAAAATCTTGGCTTTGCGACCTGCAATCCTTCCAGGGAAAATTTTGGGGAGAAAGCGAAATCGTATTTTGGCAATGCGCATGCGCTGTCGGGAGAGACGGCAGATATTGATTGCTGGCTGGATGCTGCCGGTGCAGAGAGTATTCTGGACGATTTCCTGCGTATGGGCAAGATTGAAAGCCGGTTTGTATCTGTGGCAGTCAACAATAAGCCACGATCGATAGATTTGCTGCACATGACATATGCGCAGCAGAGTATTATCGGATCCGGCGGCTATATGCCGGAAGATGTATACGATGTGCAGGAGATGATGGCATCCGGAAAATGGAATTTAGAAAACATCATCACACATGAGTTTTCTCTGGATCGGTTGGAGACGGCAATCCGCACCGCAAGTGATGTGGAACATTCCGGAAATGTAGTGATCAAATTTGGAAGTTAGTATTTTATTTCAGGCGCTCTGCACCGGAATTCCTGTATGAGCGCTATCACAAGCCGATCTACATTACGGAAAACGGCGTGTCATGCCTGGATACGATCGCGCTCGATGGAGAAATTCACGATAGTGGACGTATTGATTTTGAGACACGCTATCTCAGACAGTTACAGAAAGCAATTGAGGATGGCGCGGATATCCGTGGATATTTCTACTGGTCACTGATGGACAATTTCGAGTGGTCAGAAGGCTATTCGCAACGGTTCGGTCTGGCGTATGTGGATTACCGGACAGGTGAGCGCATCTTAAAGGATTCCGCAAAATGGTATCGCGAAGTGATCGCAAAGAATGAGGTATAGAATCGCTTATTGTATCAAAGAAAAATCAATGTAAAATCGGCAGAAAAAATTGACATTGTTTAAGCGAAAAGGCTATAATAGACCATATTAAAAAAGCATGAATATTGAGCAAAGCAGCTGAAAGACTGTGACGCAAAGCTATAGGGTCTGTAAAATGATAGCCAGTTGCATAAAGGAAGGCAGGGAATGCTACCATTGTATGATGGGGCGTTGCCTGCCTTTTTTATGCAGGACAGACTACGAAAATAGAAGCAGGAAAAAGGGGCAGACGCGATGACTCGGGCAAGACAAAAGCAGGAGAATGAGACGAGCCGCTCGAAATTCGAGCACGCTCAGAGAAGTTTTATAAAATTGGAAGTGAAAGTAAATGCGTAACACAAAGAAAAAGTATATTATTCCGATCATTGTGTTTCTGCTTGGTGTATGTGCACTTGCCGCTACGATATATGGCATTGAGCGTGAGCAGCAGACACAGAACATGACCAAGGCGAGACTCAATGCAATGACTTATGCGGAGAGAATGAAAGCGGATATTATGGAAGGAATCGGGATTACCGATACGCTGCAGCAGATTCTGATCAGCGAAGATGGCAAAATCAATCACTTTGACAAAGTGGCAGGAGATATGCTGACCGATTCCATTCAAAGTATTCAGATTGCACCGGATGGTGTGGTGACGGATATTTATCCGGAAACCGGAAACGAGGCCGGTAAAATAGATCTGATTCATGACAAAGACCGAGGAGAAATCTCGCGTTATGCAAGAGACAATCATACTTTGATTCTGCAGGAATCGTTTCAATTAAAGCAGGGCGGTTCCGGAATTGCCATCCGTAACCCAGCGTATCTTGAGGATGAGAACGGGAAGGAATATTTCTGGGGATTTACGATTGTGATTATTCGAGTGCCGGATATTTTTTCTGATTCGGTGAAGGCATTGTCCAATTTTGGTTATCAGTACAGAGTTTCAAAGACGGTTGCACCGTGGAACAAGACCTACAAAGAGGTATACAGTTCGGGAGGTGAGCTGGATCATCCGGAAGCTTACACCTTTAATATGGGAGGCGAACTCTGGAAGCTTGAGATTATGCCAAAGAATGGATGGGTGAACAATCATTATTTGGTGGTTGTGACTTGTGGAGGTGCTTTGATTGTGCTTCTTCTCACCGGACTTACGGCGGCTCTGTTAAACCTCGATGAACACCGAAGAAATTTAAAAAGGCTTGCGATCACAGACTCCCTGACCGGAATTTATAACCGGCAGGGATTTGAGGAGTTGGTTGAGCAGTATATGAAGCAGAATCCGACAAAACACTGTATCATTGCGTTGCTTGATGTGGACGATTTTAAGCTGATCAATGATATTTATGGGCACGCAGCGGGAGACAAAGCATTGCAGTGTCTGGTAGAAAGTATGCAGCGCTTTTTCCGTGAAAAAGCAGTGCTGGGAAGAAACGGCGGAGATGAATTCTGTATTTTTCTGCCAGATTGTTCCTATGAAGAGATCAAGGAACTGATACAGGAGTTTACGAAGATGCCGAAGTGTTTCTCCTATAAAGAGGAGGAGCATACGTTTTGCATTTCGCTCGGATATGCGGAGTATCCGGTGTATGCGAAGGATCGTGCGCAGTTGATGTATTATGCGGATGTTGCACTATATGAGGTGAAGCTTCGCGGCAAAAATGGTTGTATGGCTTACCGGGAGGGCTTACGGCTGGAAAATCGCAAGCAGCTTGGCTTTGCACTCAAGGATGTCTCGGAGAATTTGCCGGGCGCGTTTATAATCTATAAGGCGGACAAGATAGATGATGAAATCTTTTTTGTCAACAGTGAGTTGCTTCGTCTGACGGGTTGTAAGACGATGGATGAGATGTTTCAGTATACGAAGAGAAGTTTTCGCAACCTGATCCGTGAGGACGAGCAGGAGGCAACAGAGAACAGTATCTGGGAACAGATCGAAGGCGGTCATTCCAATGATTATATTCATTTTCATATGCGCAGAGCGGACGGGACGTTTCTTCCGGTGCTGAATCATGGAAGAATTGTGGACAGCAAGCGGTACGGAAGCGTGTTTTATGTCATCATCATGGATTGGGAATCCATGCAGAGACATTATAGTGATAAAGTTGATTTTGTCAGGAAGTGATGACAGCATTTCCAATGAGCGTGAAGGTACAAGAACTTGTATTTTCACGCTTTTTTCTTCCATATCAAGTTGTTGTTACAATTTGCGGAATATGTTAAAATATTAAAATAATTATAGCATACGGGGAAGGAAGCGTCATATGAAAAACAAAGATTCAAAAGCAAGGATGCAGGTAATTTTTGGGGTGCTTTTATTTGCCTTCGTTATGAGTACAGAGTTGTATGCAATGATCAATTACTCGAAGATGTATCTCGTGATTGCGGGACTTGCGGTAATTGATCTTGTATGTCTTTACGTGGTGATCAACGGATTGTTCGCTTTACGTGAAATGAAGGACGCTCGTAATGAGGAGCAGTATGACAGCGTTTTCAAATCAGAAAAGGCATCATATCTGATGTTAAAGAAGTATTTTGAGGAGATTGAGGACAAACTCAATTACCTTGAGAAAGCTGCAAAGGTTCCGACCGAGGAGATCGTGAATGCGCAGAAGGGTATCGCGAAGGTGATCATCAACCGAAACCGTGAGAATACCGAGGCGCTCATTAATTCCAATGAGCAGGTCATGGAACAGTTTACGGAGTGCAGCAGTACGATCGCGGATATTACGAAGCTTCTGTCTGCTTATAAGGATGAAATCGTATCGGAGCAGAAGAAGACAGAGGAAGTGAATGAGCAGAGTATTCAGGTGAAGATGCAGGATCTGCTGCTCCAGATGAAGGATATGGAGCTGCGCCTGAATCAGGCAATCAACCAGATACAGAACGTGAACTATCAGCAGCCGATGGTTGCACCGACGTATATACAGCAGCCACAGGTAAATGTTGCGCAGCCGGAAGAGAAGCCGGTGGAAAATGTGCAGCCTGCGATTAAGGCTGCAGAGAAGGTTGAGTCTGAGATTCCGGTAGTAGCGGAGGATACAATTCCTAAGATGGATGAACCGCTTGAAGCAGAGGCAGTATCGGAACCGGATCTTGGAGTTGATATGTCGGTACTTGAGAATTCAGATGAAGTGGGCTCGCTCGATGTTGCTTCTGATATGGGAGGTCTGGATGTACCGGATTCACTGGATGTGGATGCATCTGGTCTTGACATTCCGGACGATCTCAATCCGGATGCGGTCGATCTTGCGGCAGCAGAGGATGTGTTGGCAGACTTAGAGATTCCTGAAGCAAATGAGGAACCGGCGATCACAACCAGGCAGACATCAGAACCGGAGCCGGTCGTAGAGGCATCCGTGCCGGTAGAGCCGGAACCAATCGTAGAGGAACCAGCGGCAGAAGAGAAGCCGCCGA
>ERZ860508.1569-NODE-1569-length-11914-cov-3.056750_pt1 | contig 11914 bp, 7 predicted proteins | sample MGYA00509976_ERZ860508 | MGnify/ENA primary metagenome ERZ860508 (study PRJEB30046, sample SAMN00715242) | human gut metagenome | study: EMG produced TPA metagenomics assembly of the A metagenome-wide association study of gut microbiota in type 2...
CGCGGATATGGTTTTCGTAACCTGTGGTATGGGTGGCGGAACCGGTACAGGTGCAGCACCGGTTGTTGCAAAGATTGCAAAAGAGCAGGGAATCTTAACAGTCGGCGTTGTGACAAAACCATTCAAATTTGAAGCAAAACAGCGTATGTTAAATGCACTTTCCGGTATTGACCGTTTAAAAGAGAGCGTTGATACACTGATCGTGATCCCGAATGATAAGCTTCTGGAGATCGTTGACAGACGTACGACCATGCCGGATGCCTTAAAGAAAGCAGATGAAGTGTTACAGCAGGCTGTTCAGGGAATTACAGACCTTATCAATGTACCAGGTCTTATTAACCTTGACTTTGCTGATGTTAAGACTGTTATGGTGGACAAGGGTGTTGCACATATCGGTATCGGTACAGCTACAGGCGATGACAAGGCTATCGAAGCAGTTAAGCAGGCTGTTACAAGCCCACTTCTTGAGACAACTATTGAGGGTGCATCTCATGTTATCATCAATATCTCAGGTGATATCAGTCTTATTGAAGCTAATGAAGCTGCAAGCTACGTTCAGGAACTTGCAGGAGATAATGCTAACATTATCTTTGGTGCTATGTATGATGAGAGCGTTACAGATCAGGCTACAATTACTGTTATCGCAACAGGTCTTGAGGACGGTAATGTTAATAAGGCTATGGCAGGATTTGCAGGTATGGCACAGGCAACAAGACCAACTGTTAATGTTAAGCCACAGTATACATATTCACAGCCAGCAGCAAGAACATCTTCGGCATCAAATGATGCTCCGCTTCCAGGACTTAAGCAGCCATCACCTGTTACACCACAGGTTAAGGACAGAGGAATCACAATTCCAACATTTTTACAGAAGAATAAGAAGTAATAATTTAATATAAGTATATTTAACACCGTCAGTTTGCTGGCGGTGTTTTTTTGTGCCCACTCTGTTGTTTTGACAAATTTTGCATGATATGTCGTATATAATTCCACTTGTAACAAAGAAACGGATTCAAAACAAGGAGGTGATGTACGAAACGGTTATATATGCAGATGTTCTGTTTGGAATAAACCTTGTGGCAAACCTGTGCGTGCTGCTTATAACAGACTGGATATTTAAATTTTCTGCCAGAATATCCAGAATGATTATTTCTGCCACTTTAGGAGCTGTATGGGCTGTCATATGTGTGTGTATTCCACTAAGATTTGCACTGCTTGAAAAGTTTATTACATATGTTCCGGTAACATTAATCATGGCTATGATAATGCTTTCCGGTACTAAAGACTTTAAGCAGAAAACATCAAAACAATTAAAGCTTTATATGAGGAATCTGTTGAAAGCAGGTACGGGAATGATTCTTACTGCACTTTTTGCAGGTGGGATAATGCATTGGTTAAAGTACACATTTGCAGGGTATTTTATTGAAAATGTAATTCTGTCTGACAGTGAGCTTGTAATCTTTCTTACTGTGACGGTTATAGTTGTTGTCATTGTGCTTAAGACACTTAAAACTATCAGGATAACGGATGGTTTGAAAAGACACATTGTGATTGGCGTAGCAGAACGGGAATTTGAAATGGACGCAATAATTGATACAGGCAACAGCCTTATTGATTATGTTGGGAAAAGACCTGTTACAGTGGTTGAAAGAACGTATTTCAACGATATTCTCAGTGACATAGATAACTTACAAAAGCTTGGATATCATCTGATTCCATATAACAGTGTGGGAAATTCAGGTGGGATGATGGAAATCATAACAGCAGATTATATACATATATACGAGGGAGAAAATGTTGTGAAAAGGGAGCATGCGGCTATAGGTATGTCTCTTAGGCAGATTAATAAGAATGGGGATTATCATGCCCTTTTGGGGAAGGACATGATTATGTAGAAGAATCGGAAGTTTGAAGAAAATAAAAGGATGGATAGAAATATGGTAGTAAAGGTTGCGATGGCGGATCATTTTCAGTTTAAGGTAATGCCTTCTATAAAGAATTTTTGTTTATTAAAGCAGGGTGACGTACATTATATAGGTGGGACAGATATATTGCCGGCACCACTTGGGGCAAGTGAGGAACAGAACGCAATAGAAGCACTGGGGACAGCTTCTGATGCTGAAGCAAAGCACACCCTGATAGAACATAATTTAAGGCTTGTTGTTTATATTGCGAAGAAATTTGACAATACAGGGGTTGGTGTAGAGGATTTGATATCAATTGGAACAATAGGGCTTATCAAAGCAATTAATTCATATGATAAAGATAAAAATATCAAGCTTGCAACATATGCATCAAGGTGTATAGAAAACGAAATTCTTATGTATCTTAGAAGAAACAGTAAGATAAAAGCAGAAGTGTCAATTGATGAACCGCTTAATGTTGACTGGGATGGTAATGAACTTCTGTTGTCAGACATTATTGGAACGGATGAGGATATTATATATAGGGATATTGAAACAGAGGTTGAGTGCAAAATGCTTAAAAAGGCTATAAACCAGCTTCCGGAGCGTGAAAGAATAATAGTTGATTTGAGATTTGGTTTGAGTTCAGAGGATGGAGAAGAAAAGACACAGAAAGAGGTTGCTGATATGTTAGGAATTTCACAATCATATATTTCAAGGCTTGAAAAGAAAATAATGCGTCAGTTAAGAAAAGAAATGGTTAAAAGTTGTTGACATTTACCCCTTCCTTATGGACAATAGTACAAGAAATATTAATGGGGTACTATAATGAAACATCGTAAAACATTTAGAATAGATAAATTATTCGGACTGGCTACGCTTGTCTGCTTGCTGGTTATCACTTTAATGGTGTATAATGATTTTTTTAAGGATACTGTAAGTGAGGGAAACGTTATTGGCAAAGAAACCGAGAGCGAAACCAGAACAAGTGGATATCTTAATGATAATAAGAATGTTGAATCTAAAGGGGCGTCTTCAAAGGCTGTAGTCTGTCTTGATCCATCAAAAGGTGGAAAGGATACTGGAGTGTCATCAGGCAGGAAGGAAAAGGATATAAATCTTGAAATGGCTCTTGATATTAAGTCAAAGCTTGAATCCGATGGGATTGAGGTTGTCATGACAAGAACATCAGATAGGGATGTTACAGACGAAGAACGTGTAAAGATATGTAATTCGTCAAAAGTATATATATGTGTGTCACTTAGAATGAATTCATATAATGCAGATACATCAGTTTCCGGTGCGGAGAGTTATATTCACACGACAAAGCCTGTTGAGGCAGCAGAGCTTTCAAGGATTATTCTTAAGAGCATGGAAAAAAGTACTGGAATTAAGAATCGTGGAGTGAAAACCGGTACAGCTGGAGATGCAAAGGATAATTATTATATTAACGCTCATAGCAAATGTACAAGCACAGTAATAGACATGGGTTTTATAACTAATGTATCAGATTTAAAGAAAGTAACAACTGATAAAACTAAGACAGCACAAGCCATAGCAGATGGCATAAAAGATTATTTAAAACAAGCGGGGTTATATTAATGGCAGGAATTAATCAGAAGAACATAAGAAATTTTTGTATTATTGCACATATTGATCATGGCAAGTCAACACTGGCTGACAGAATAATTGAAAAAACCGGACTTCTCACATCAAGAGAGATGCAGGAGCAGATTCTTGATAACATGGATCTTGAGAGAGAAAGAGGAATTACAATTAAAGCACAGACAGTAAGAACTGTATATAAGGCATCAGATGGACAGGAATATATATTCAATCTTATTGATACTCCGGGACATGTCGACTTTAATTATGAGGTATCAAGAGCACTTGCAGCCTGTGATGGTGCTATACTTGTAGTAGATGCGGCACAGGGAATTGAAGCACAGACACTTGCTAATGTATATCTTGCATTAGACCATGATCTTGATGTATTTCCTGTAATTAATAAGATTGACCTTCCAAGTGCAGAACCTGAAAGAGTTATTGAAGAGATTGAGGATGTTATAGGAATAGAGGCACAGGATGCACCGCTTATATCAGCTAAGAACGGAATTAATATTGAAGAGGTTCTTGAACAGATTGTAACTAAGATTCCGGCACCATCAGGAGATGCTTCCGCACCACTTTCAGCGCTTATATTTGATTCGTTATATGATGCATATAAGGGTGTTATCATATTTGTAAGAATTAAAGAAGGTACTGTCAAGAAGGGTACTAAGATAAGAATGATGGCAACGGGAGCTGTAGAAGAGGTCGTTGAGGTTGGATATTTCGGTGCAGGCCGTTTTATTCCATGCGATGAGCTTACAGCTGGAATGGTTGGTTATATTACAGCAAGTATCAAGAATGTAAGAGATACAAGAGTTGGTGATACAGTTACTGATAATGACAGACCGTGTGAGCAGCCACTTCCTGGTTACAAGAAGGTTAATCCTATGGTTTACTGCGGATTATATCCGGCAGATGGCGCCAAGTATCAGGATTTACGAGATGCACTTGAAAAGCTGCAGCTTAATGATGCAGCCCTGCAGTTTGAGCCAGAGACATCTATTGCACTTGGATTTGGCTTCAGATGTGGATTCTTAGGACTTCTTCACTTAGAGATTATACAGGAACGACTTGAGAGAGAATATAATCTTGACCTTGTAACAACCGCACCGGGCGTTATATATAAGGTTCACAAGACGAACGGAGATGTAATTGACCTTACTAATCCGTCTAATATGCCGGACCCTTCTGAGATTGATTATATGGAAGAGCCTATGGTAAGTGCTGAGATTATGGTTACAACAGAATTCGTCGGACCTATTATGAAGCTTTGTCAGGAAAGACGAGGCATATATAATGGAATGGAATATATTGAGCAGACAAGGGCACTGCTTAAGTATGACCTTCCTCTTAATGAGATTATATATGATTTCTTTGATGCACTTAAATCACGCTCAAGAGGTTATGCATCATTTGATTATGAGATGAAGGGGTATGAGCGTTCTAAGCTTGTCAAGCTTGATATTCTTATTAACAAAGAAGAAGTTGATGCACTTTCATTCATTGTATTTGCCGGCAATGCTGAGGAGAGAGGCCGTAAAATGTGTGAGAAGCTCAAGGAAGAGATTCCAAGACAGCAGTTTGAGATTCCTATTCAGGCAGCTATCGGAAGCAAGGTAATTGCAAGAGAAACTGTCAAGGCACTCAGAAAAGATGTACTTGCAAAATGTTACGGTGGTGATATCTCAAGAAAGAAGAAACTTCTTGAGAAGCAGAAGGAAGGAAAGAAGCGTATGCGCCAGATTGGTAATGTAGAGATTCCACAGAAGGCGTTTATGAGCGTATTAAAGTTAGATGATGAATAAAACATATGAAAAAGGGATATATATACATATCCCTTTTTGTGTACACAAATGTATATATTGTGATTTTCTGTCTGCTCCGGCTGGTGATGCTGTAAAATATGCTTACACTAAGGCACTTATTAATGAAATCAGAAATACAGCAGATGGGCAGGTAAAAGATAAGATAACATCCATATTCTTTGGCGGAGGTACTCCGTCTGTACTGCCTGATGGCTGTATAGCTGACATATTAGCTGCTGTCAGGGATTGTTTTGATGTTTTGGATGATGCTGAGATAACAATGGAATGTAATCCGGGAACAGTTAATGAAAGCAGGCTTTCAGAATACAGAGCTGCAGGAGTGAACAGGTTAAGCTTTGGCTTACAGTCTGCTGATAATAATGAATTAAAAATGCTTGGGCGAATACACACATTTGAACAGTTTGAGGAAAGCTTCAGACTGGCAAGGGCTGCAGGCTTTAATAATATTAATGTTGACCTTATGTCGGCTATTCCGGGGCAGACTGAAGCAACTCTTGAAAATACATTTGACAAGGTGACGGCATTACAGCCGGAGCATATATCGGCGTATAGCCTTATTCTTGAGGAAGGCACTTATCTGGCTGATAATATTGACAAGTTTCCGCCGGTTCCTGATGAGGAAGAGGACAGGCGCATGTACCATATAACAAAGCAGATTCTTGGAAATGCAGGGTATGAAAGATACGAAATATCCAATTATAGCAGACCGGGCTTCGAATGCAGGCATAATCTTCTGTATTGGAACAGAGGAGAGTATTATGGCTTTGGGTGTTCGGCAGCAGGATTTACAGAAAATGTGCGGTATTCCGACATAAGAGATGTCAAGAAGTATATAGAGCTTAACGGTGATATAGGAAAACTTCATGAAAATATTGAAATACTGACTAAAGAAGATGCAATGGAAGAATTCATGTTTCTTGGACTAAGAAAGGTTGCAGGAGTTGATGTGAAGGATTTTCAGAACAGGTTTGGAGTTTCAATTAATGATGTTTATGCTAAAGAGACAGAACAGAATATTAATAAAGGTCTTCTTGTAAAGCAGGCAGATATGTTAAGGTTTACTGAATATGGCATGGATATATGTAATACAGTGATGAGTGATTTTATATTAACTGATGGAGATTAAGAAAAGCAGGTGGCAGTCTGATTGTGAAGATTGTCACCTGTTTTTGCATGTATATCAGAAATTCTTGATAAGTTTTATGTACTTCTTAGGAGTCATTCCCATAAATGTCCTGAATTCTCTTTGGAAATGTGCCTGATCCGAATAACCTGCACCTTCAATAAAGGAGCTGTTATCACGTTCTGGGTCAGCAATTATGGCTGCAAGGACATTCTGGAATCTGTACATTTTGATAAAATCCTTCGCACCAATACCATAGACTTCGTTGTAAAGCCTTGATATATGTCTTACAGAATATTCTGATTCTGCTGATAATTCTGCAACAGTATTGGTACCTGAATATATAAGTCTGTTAAGTTTCTCAATATTTTCAGAAACAGGGCAGAATGTCTTGCAATCTGTAACAAATGCTTTAAAAAGTGTAATTCTGTCTTTAAAGGATGAAGAATTGTGAAAATCCTTTATTAGCTGCATCTCATACGATTGAGGGGCTGGCTCATAACGGAATATATTGTCTGTAATGTTGACGGGATAAGTTTTAATATCACAGCCTTTATTAAAGTAGCAGCCAGTGTTGTCGAATCTTATCCCGAAATAATGGTCAAATTCTTTAAGAGAAAGTGTTGTAAATATGTTCTGGCATCCGATACATATGAATTCAGATATGTCATTATTATCGTTGTAACATATTATCCATTCTGTAGTGGATGATGGAATAAATGAGATGTTAAGGATGGTATTAGTTTTATCTGCTTCGTAAAAATGCATATGCTTAACTGCTTTTGTGTCTGTAAGAACATTTTTATGCATGTCAATTCCAAATGGCTGTATCATATGTTTCATAAATTGTCTCCTCTAAAAGTTTATTTATTAAAATATTATTAAGAAAAAATTAAAAAGTCAATAAAAATGTCCGATTTTTTCAATAATTATTGAAAATGGCGAGTATAATTAACAGCATGAATTGAACAGTGATGTACACAAAGGCGTGTAAGCAGTTTGGAAAAACTGCCTGCACGCCTTTTTTGCATTCTGTTTAATCAGGTACAGAACCTGATCAACTCTGTTACCGGCAATTAAATTAAAAAGAATTTCTGATTAGGGAGGAAATGGTTATGCAAGAGATTTTATCAGCAGTAGATGCCGAATTATTCGGTGTGTGGTTCCTTATAGGTGCAGCTCTTGTTTTCTGGATGCAGGCAGGTTTTGCAATGGTAGAAACAGGATTCACAAGAGCAAAGAATTCAGGTAACATTATTATGAAGAATCTGATGGACTTCTGTATTGGTACAGTAATGTTCGTTCTTATTGGATTCAGTTTCTTATTAGGTGAGGATTTACTTGGTTTTATTGGAAAGCCTGGTTTTGATATCTTCACAGCTTACAAAGATTTTAATTTTTCTAGTTTCGTATTTAACTTAGTATTCTGTGCTACAACAGCTACTATTGTTTCAGGTGCCATGGCTGAAGTTCTTATCATATTGTGTATACTCAGCAGTTATCTCAGCACTTATCTATCCAATAGAAGCTCACTGGATCTGGGGCGGTGGCTGGCTTGCACAGTTAGGCTTCCATGATTTTGCAGGTTCTTGCTGTATTCACATGGTTGGTGGTATTTCAGCTCTTATTGGAGCTAAGATTCTTGGACCTCGTATTGGTAAGTTTGAAAAGGATGCTAATGGTAAGGTTATAAAGGTAAATGCTTTCCCAGGACACAATATTCCACTTGGTGCACTTGGTGTATTTATTCTGTGGTTTGGCTGGTATGGATTTAACGGTGCAGCAGCAACAACAATTGAAGATTTAGGCTCTATTTTCCTTACAACAACAGTTGCTCCTGCAGTAGCTACAGTAACATGTATGATATTCACATGGATAAGATATGGTAAGCCTGATGTTTCAATGTGTTTAAATGCTTCACTTGCAGGTCTTGTTGGTATAACAGCTCCTTGTGATGTAACAGATGCATTTGGTGCAACAATGATAGGTATTGTTTCTGGCCTTTTAGTAGTATTCGGCGTATGGCTTCTTGACTACAAGCTTCATGTTGATGATCCTGTAGGTGCTGTAGCAGTACATATGATGAATGGTATCTGGGGTACAATTGCTGTTGGCCTTTTTGCAACAAGTTCAGCTCCAGGATATGCAATTGCTTTAGAAGGTGGTTCAATTAAGGGCGAAGGTCTTTTCTATGGCGGTGGATTCACACAGCTTGGACTTCAGTTATTAGGATTTGTATCAGTTGCAGCATGGGCAGCTGTATGCATGGTGATTGTGTTCACAGTAATTAAGGCTACAATCGGACTCAGAGCTTCTAAGGAAGAAGAAATCAGAGGCCTTGATATTATGGAGCATGGCCTTTCAAGTGCTTATGCAGGATTCGAATTTGGTGGTATGGACTTTGTTGATGGTGATGTTGATGTAATCGGTTCAGAATCAATGGAAGCTTCTGTACCTGCTCTTGTTAAGACATCTGATGCAGGTGATGGCAAGAAGATTACCAAGGTTGAGATTCTTATGAAGCAGGAGAGATTCGAGAGATTCAAGAAGGCCATGAACGATATCGGAGTTACAGGTATGACAGTTACACAGGTTCTTGGATGTGGTACACAGAAGGGTGCTCCTGAATATTACAGAGGTGTTCCAATGGATATCCAGCTTCTTCCTAAGACACAGGTTGAGATGGTAATATCTTCAGTTCCTGTAATGGATGTTATCAATGCTACAAGGAAGGCTCTCTATACAGGTCATATCGGTGATGGTAAGATTTTTGTATATGATGTTGAGGATGTAGTAAAGGTAAGAACCGGAGAATCAGGTTATGATGCACTTCAGGGTGAAGACGATTAATATAATGGTTTAGTAATAAAATGTAGTAATAATAAGAATAAGTAAATCGTGTAATTGGACTTTTCCGATGCTTGGACATTGGAAAAGTCCAGTTTTTAATGGCATTGTATTGATTTTAATAATGAAATAAGCATGAAATCTCACATTTATGCCTTTACTTTTGGAGATAAAGATAATAAAATATTAAGTAATATGTAGGGACGTATAATGTATATCTGGTTATTTATAGCTGGTACATTTATGCCGCCTAAATTTTCTTAAGGAGGAAATATTTATAATGGCAAGACAGAAACATTCTATGGATGGTAATACAGCCGCTGCACATGTAGCTTATGCATATACAGAAGTTGCTGGTATCTATCCAATCACACCATCAAGCCCGATGGCAGATTATGTTGACCAGTGGTCAGCAGCCGGAAGAAAGAACATTTTCGGCAGTACTGTTAAGGTAGTTGAGATGGAATCAGAGGCTGGTGCTGCAGGTACAGTTCATGGTTCTTTAGGTGTAGGTGCATTAACAACAACATTTACAGCTTCACAGGGCCTTTTACTTATGATTCCTAATATGTATAAGATAGCTGGTGAGCAGCTCCCATGCGTATTCGACGTATCTGCCCGTACAGTATCATCACATGCATTGAACATCTTTGGTGATCATTCAGATGTATACGCATGTCGTCAGACAGGTTTTGCAATGCTTTGTGAAACTAACCCACAGGAGGTTATGGATCTTTCTCCAGTAGCTCACTGTGCAGCACTTGAAGGAAAGACACCTTTCCTTAACTTCTTTGATGGTTTCCGTACATCACACGAGATTCAGAAGATTGAAGAGTGGGATTACGAAGATCTTAAGGATATGTGTCCAATGGATGCAGTTGAAGAATTCAGAGCACACGCTCTTAATCCTAATCATCCATCAGCTCGTGGTTCACATGAGAATGGTGATATCTTCTTCCAGCACAGAGAGGCTTGTAACTCAGTTTATGATGCTCTTCCAGCAGTAGTTGAGAAGTACATGAACAAGGTTAACGAGAAGCTCGGTACTAATTATGGATTATTTAACTACTATGGTGCACCAGATGCAGAGCGAGTAATCATCGCTATGGGTTCTGTTAACGACGTAGTAGAAGAAGTTATTGATTATCTTACAGCTAAGGGTGAAAAGGTTGGTCTTGTTAAGGTAAGACTTTACAGACCATGGTCATCAGAAGCTATATTAAAGGTTATTCCTAAGACAGCTAAGAAGATTGCTGTACTTGACAGAACAAAGGAGCCAGGTTCTCTTGGTGAGCCTCTTTTCCTTGATGTTGCTACAACACTTCGTGAAGCAGGACTTAACGACATCACATTAGTTGGTGGCAGATATGGTCTTGGTTCTAAGGATACACCACCTTCATCTATCTTCGCTGTATATAAGGAATTAGAGAAGGATGCTCCTAAGAGCAGATTCACAATCGGTATCGTTGATGATGTTACTAACCTTTCACTTCCAGAAGTTAAGCCAGCTCCAATTACTTCAGCTGCTGGTACTAAGGAATGTAAGTTCTGGGGTCTCGGTGGAGATGGTACAGTAGGTGCTAACAAGAACTCTACTAAGATTATCGGTGACCACACAGACAAGTACATCCAGGCATACTTCCAGTATGATTCTAAGAAGACAGGTGGTATCACAATTTCTCACTTAAGATTTGGTGATAACCCAATTAAGAGTCCATATTACATCAATCAGGCTGACTTCGTAGCATGTCATAACCCAGCATATGTTACACAGGGTATGAAGATGGTACAGGATGTTAAGCCAGGCGGAGTATTCATGATCAACTGCCAGTGGACAGATGAAGAATTAGGACATCATCTTAACGCTGAAGCTAAGAAGTACATTTATGATAACAAGATTCAGCTTTACACAATCAATGCCATTGATAAGGCTATTGAAATCGGTATGGGTAAGAGAACTAACACAATCTTACAGTCTGCTTTCTTTAAGTTAGCTGATGTAATGCCTATCGATGATGCTATTAAGTTCATGAAGGAAGCTGCTAAGAAGTCTTACTCTAAGAAGGGTGATGCTGTAGTAGAGATGAACTACAAGGCTATTGATGCCGGTGTAGATGCTATACATAAGGTAGAAGTTCCAGATTCTTGGGCTAATCCAGAAGCTGATGCTCCTAAGGAAGCTAAGACAGGACGTCCAGAAGTTGTTAAGTTAGTTAACGATCTTCTTGAGCCAATCTCTAAGATGGATGGTGACAGCCTCCCTGTATCTGCATTCGTTGAGAATCCGGATGGTCAGTTCGAGACGGGTGCTTCTGCATATGAGAAGCGTGGTACAGCCGTTACTGTTCCTGTATGGGATCCAAACACATGTATCCAGTGTAACAACTGTGCATTTGTATGTTCTCACGCTACAATTCGTCCATTCCTCCTTTCTGAGGATGAGGTGAAAGCAGCACCTTCAAACATCAAACTTGCTGATACAAAGCCAAAAGCCGGCGAATATAAATTTGCAATGAGCGTATCTCCTTTGGATTGTATGGGATGTGGCGAGTGTATTACCGTATGTCCGAAAGCTGCTGATGAAGCCATCAAGATGGTACCTC
>ERZ860508.1588-NODE-1588-length-11756-cov-3.871720_pt1 | contig 11756 bp, 9 predicted proteins | sample MGYA00509976_ERZ860508 | MGnify/ENA primary metagenome ERZ860508 (study PRJEB30046, sample SAMN00715242) | human gut metagenome | study: EMG produced TPA metagenomics assembly of the A metagenome-wide association study of gut microbiota in type 2...
CAGAGGACTAAAAGAATATAAACTCGAATGGTGGATTTCACAACTTGAACCTCTTTTGGAGGAGTTTGTGAAGGCATCAAAGGGAACAATAAACCAAGAGTTTTGGCGCAATATGTTTAAATGTCATTCGCCAAAGTCATGCGGAGCTCCCGAGACTTTTGATGGATGGATCATTAAATTCTTTCCTTACGACAATGAGGGGAAAAGAAATAATCTAAAACAGATTGTGGGTCGTAAAAAGCTTCCGAGCGAGATAGTAAAAGTTGATTTAAAGTATATTGAAGCATACAATGACACCGTAATTGAAACACCACTGGAGTTGTGGTCCGGTTTCATCGGACTCAAACAAAACAATGAGAATTTTGCACTGAGACCACAAATTGGCTGGATGGTCAAAAAGAAAAACACAGACAACACCGGACTCATAAACAGATTGAAAGCCGATGCCAAAGGCAGGGGTATCAACCTTAGAGTGAAAGAGTTCCCTTCCGTCCTGCTGAAACTTGAAGAAATAAAACAGTTGGAGCTTACCTTTATTAATGAAATTGATATACCGGACGAACTGTCAAAAGTGAAAATCGAAAGGTTGAAGCTATCCGGCAGAATTACTAAAGAAGAGATGCAACGTATCAAAACTTTATTTCCCAATACCGACATTAAGATAAACGGAAGTAGAATATAACAAAAATATTACCGAGTAATTCACAGAAACATAAAAGAAATAATCAGGATTTCATATAAATAAAAAATAGGGGCTGAATTCTGCATTGAGAATTCAGCCCCCGCTATTTAATCTACCTAGAAAACAAACCTATATTTATTCAAGCCGAACCCTCATATCTACTACCGTCGGCTCTACAAAAGACTGACTACCACCGGTTTCACCACGCAAACCATTATTGGAAGTTGCGTCATTATGATTCGGCGACTGGTCGAGCACATACCACACTCCGTCCCGTTGTTCGATGTCTTCTCCATTCAGCTTCCAGTAACCGACCAGACCATCTGAACCAGAATCGACAAACATCATATTTTCACGAATCTGATTCGCAGTACGGGCTACCGACCATAAACGGACTTCACTCATAAATCCGTTCCATTTACGGTATCTGTCATAGTCATAAGCATAACCGATACAGAAACGTTCGTTCAAGTCGAATGTCAGTGAGCCTACCGTCTTTTCTGCTATTTTCTCTCCATTGAGATAGAGAGTAGACATTCCCGCAGAAGCATCGTAAGTGAACGCTACATGATACCACTGATTCAACAGGAATATGGATACATCGGGCATCTGAAGTGCAACACTTCCGGCCATTTGAAGCTCGTTGTCAGGATGATTCAAGTCACCGGTACGCATAATCAAAGTACCTTCATTGCCCATAATGGTGCCCAGATTCTTCCAACGTTCGGCATAAACCAATGCTTCATAGGTGACAGAACCCATTGTTTTATAAGCAGTCGGCAGACGTACATCAAGCCAGCCCGGATTGATACGGTATACTTTATCAATAATAATTGGTTTCCTTACTACAATATAGGTAACGCTCGAACTGCTTACCTTTTCAATGTCCGTACTGTTCACTATTACAGGCAGAATATACGTTACCCCGTCTTCCCCCTTGGTAATGTTCTTTACCGACAATCCGCAGGGATCAGCATACAGTTCGCCTGCTTTAATGGTCGAAGAAGTTCCTGTCATTTCATAGTTATCAGTCGCCAGAAGCTGTCCGGTCGTCCCGTGTTTATGATTGTAGTCATCCACAAGGTCCTGCCCTCCTACCTGATAGTTCACATTTACATTACTCTTTACCATAGTTGACAATCGCGACACCAATTCACACTCGTAGGTATCGCTTCAACTTCCACTCTTATCACATTACTTTCAAAGTAAAGTTTCGGCTCCAACAGATCGCTTTCGCTGTCGTTGCAACCCACACTAGAGAAAGACAATGCAACTAGTGCACCTGCATATAAGATTTTGATACGTTTCATTGCTGTTCTGTATTTTCATTAGATTGATTGTCCATATATTCCTGATAAGCCTGCAGATTGATCTGTATAGCATGACGCACAAAATTGTAATCACGGGCATTATCATAGTCATTATCAAGTCGGAAAGCACCGACGCCACCTTTCGGACCATTGGCATGGTTATAAGCAGCCTGAGTCAAAAGTACACCACCGGTAGTCCAGGATGACTCAAAGTTCTCGGTAAAGATGTGCTTACGATAGTCGTAATATTCTCCACACCAGCTTTGCAAGGTACTCACTCTTCGGTCGAGATTGGAGTCGCCATACGCCTGAGTGATGAAATAGTCAAAATAAGGAGCAGATTCTTTGTTAGAGTTCCATATTTCACCGTCAATCATAAAATAGTAATACTTACCATTCGGACGCTCGGTTGCCATCGGACCAAAGTATTTTCCTATCTCTTCTACCAGATAATGCAGAAACTCACCACGCGGGCCACCTCTACGGTCTTTCAGACTGCCTACATATCTTCCGCCGTCACCACCGTTATCGGGTTCCCAGTCAATGTCCAGACCATCATAATCAGTCGCAACAATCGTGTCTACCAATGCTTTGGCATAACGTTGAATGGCTGCGATATGGTCTTCAGCACCTTTCTCTCCACTGGTAAATCCCCAATAAGCTTCTGTTGCCTTATTGACCAGTTCCGTGATTTCCTCACTGGAAGCATTCGGGTTTTCCGCCTGTACTTTTTCTGAAACGGAAGCAGGCGTAATACCAGTTCCAATATTATGCAGAATGTAACAAACCGTGATCTTACCGCCTTTCTTCTTTTGGAAAATCTCCTTATCAGCCAGTTTCGCTTCATTCAAGCCGAATGGACCACTCCACATCGATACCATGTCGATGCTGTCCGGCAAAGAAGCCAAATATCCTTTACGAATAGGTCCCTCGGGAGACCAGTTGCTGAACCATCCGAAGAAAATAGGACGTCCGTAACCCTGACTGGTTGCCTTCCATGCACGAAGATCGGCATAATACTGTGCACTTTCTTTCTTGTCCATCGTGTTAACCGCCGATATGTTCAAAGTCCTTGCTCTCTATATCGACACACGACGCAATCATTATCCCTATAACAGGAAGTATATATAATAATCGTCTTAACATTTTCATATGAATCATAGTTTAATAGATTTTATTTTTACAATCCCACCACAACTGAGTAGTTGCTTTGTCTTTATCAAGACCGCCCAAGAGCTTCAATGCTTCTTCATAATTGGCTCTATCCTCTGCCGACTGATAGAAACTTACAGGATACACCATACGACGAATACCACCTTCACGAGTAACGCCCTGTCCGCGGTTGGTCTGCACCTGATTCAGTTTCGGATAACCGGTTCTTCTCCACTCAGTCCATGCTTCGTGACCGTTCGGATACAATGCAATCCACTTTTGGATCATGATCTTCTCCAGTTTTTGTTCCGTTCCACCGCTGAATGCGGGTGTTGCAGTAGTAGGAGCCGCAGCATTGTAACTGTAATAGGAGGCTCTCATATTATGGGCAATCGGAGTCAATCCGGAAGCCAGATAGTCGTCTACAGACGAACTGATACCATTTTCATCAAATGACGTGGCAACTCCTTGTTCGTACAGTGCTTCCGCATCACCAAATTCGCTTCCCCATCTCAACGCAGCCTCAGCTCTCAGGAAATAAACTTCGGAAGCACGCATCCAGTAAGTCGGAGTATTCGAGGTAATATTGGGCTTGGAGAAATCGGTATAAATCGTATTCTGCTGATTGGCATTGCCGGGAGGCACCGCCTGATAGTTTTTTCCATCAAAAGCCGCTACCGCATACGCACTGGGAGAAGCTTCAAAATAAGCACTCAAACGCGGGTCCTGATAGCCCAACAAACATGGAAGAGCCCATGCGGCACTCATTGTATTGATTGGCCAGCCAATCGATGTTGTTACGAAATACCATTCCGGCTCCGGTGCTCATCTGTGCCTCGTCCGATTTGGAAGTCATCACTCCAAACGGATGATTCAAAGCCTGACGGGCATATTTCTGTGCAGTCGTTTCGTCCGCATAACTGATACGCATTGCCAGACGCAACATCAGCGAATTGGCGTATTTCACCCATTTTCTCGTATCACCGGCATATACGGCATCATAATCGGCAACAATAGTTGCCCCTTGTTCCGCTCTCACTGTCAAGGCTTCGATAGCGGCCGTCAGATCGGCAAACATGGCATTGAATGCAACTTGCTCGCTGTCGAAAGGTATCACCAGTGCAGGTTCTCCTGCATGGGTGTAAGGAATGGGACCGAAAGACTCAAGCGTTTTGTGCCAAGCAGATATTTTCAGAATCTGAGCCAAAGCAAAGATTTCCGGTGTTTCGTTCTTTTCGGATTCTTGTTTTATCTTTTTCCAGGAAGACAGCAGTGTCGTATATGAGTTGGTATAGGTAGCCGCCACCCAATTGTCCTGTAAGTAATAGGTAGTATTGTTGCTACCACTATACCAGTTATTATTCTGTCCGAAAAATCCGCTCCACGAATCGGCTGACAGATTGTATGCAACCTGATACTGGTTGATGGCCTCCGTATCGTCAGCCTGAGTTCCTACGGTGATTACAGCTCTTTGCATCGCCATAACAGCACCTCCGACAGCAACACCATCTCTTATACCCATTTCGTCGGTCATCTCGAACGGATTGGTGTTTAACTCTTCGAAGTCACAAGCAGTAAAGAGCGACAAAGCGCAAATTCCTGCTAATAGTTTATATTGATTTATCTTTTTCATGGGTCAGTTATAATTTAAATTTAATACCGAAACCGAAACTTCTCACACTCGGCTGCATAAAATAGTCATTACCTTGACCGTAAGTTCCTACGGACGGAGTCAGTTCCGGATCGTGCGGAGCTTTGCTATAGAGCATCCAGGGGTTATTGGCAATGAATGACAAAGTAACATCTTTCAGCACATTCTTAAACCAAAGGTCGGGGAACCTGTAACTCAAAGTCAGCTCTTGCAGACGGATATTGGTTGCACTATACACATAATATCCGGAAGTGGTATAGTCACCCGTACCTATCAGCTGATAATACGATTGCGCATCCACTCTCCCTTGTCCGGGCAGTAAGACACCGCCTGCATCGCGTGCTTCGGCAGATGCTTTGGATACTCCGAAGCGATCGAGAATAGCTTGGGTAGAGGAAGTTACCACACCACCAAAACGTCCGTTAATCAGGAAGCTGAGTCCGAATCCTTTGTATGACAGCGAGTTGCTCCATCCTAGATTAAAGTCCGGTGACGTCTTGCCCAAGAAAACGGGTTCACCTTGTTCGAGTCCGTACGAACCGTCTTGCTTGATTTCAACATACCCCTGACTGTCTTTCTTCAGGAAAGTATTGGCATATATATCGTTGATGCTGCCGCCTACTTTTAATATAACGCGTCCGTTGTCTTTCCTTACTTCGGGTACGTTGATGGGCTCGGGGCTCATGTCAGTACGATAGTTTTCCACCATTTCTTTGATTTCATTGACATTGCGCGAGAAGGTCAGATTGGAGGAGAAGCTAAAGTCTCCGAAACTGTCTCTGTATCCCAACGATGCTTCCCAACCGTGATTTTGCACATTACCAGCCTGCAAATAGATTTGTTTGTAACCCGAAAATTCCGGTAAATCGCCAATAAAGGTCTGATTGTATGTATTCGATTTATAGTAAGTAACTTCGGCACTCAGTTTATTCCATAAACGTACACTCAATCCCAATTCATAAGAACGGGTACGTTCTGCCTTGAAATCAGTAAAAGGATAGATGCCTGTGGGAGCCAGTGCACCACCGATAATCGGAGTGGTCACAGTTCCCGGAGTAAGTCCCGACTGTGATACCGGAGAACCGACTTCCGTATAAGACCCGCGTACCTTTAAATAGGAAATGAACTCGGGCAGTTTCACCATTTCAGAGATAATACCGGACAGACCTACCGAGGGATAGAAAAAGGATTCTTCGCTGGTGTTTACCAACCGGGAGTTCCAGTCATTACGACCTGTCAATGTAAGATAAAGCATACTTCTCCAGCCCAGTTCGACGTTGGCAAAGATAGCGTGATTACGTACGCGACTGTCACCTCCGTCTTCCGAGATACGACCGTTGGAAGGGTCGATGTTGCTGGCGGCAAACAGGTTTGTTACTCCGAGCAAGGTTCCTTTGTAGCCTCTTGCCAGCGACCAGTAGTTAGAGTAGCTATAACCCAAGTTGGCAGAAATATTAAAATCGTTGAACTGCTTGTTGATATTTAACATAAAGTCGGCATACTCCTGACGGTCTTTGTAATTGCTGTAATCATACAGACCTTTCTTTCCTTCGGCAAATTTCTGATCGGAAGTAGCATAAACCTTACGTTCAAACTGAACATGAGTATCGTCCATACGATAACGTCCGGCAAGATTCATCCAGTCGGTGATCTTATAGCTCAGACCGACATTAAACATATAACGGCTCTTCTCGTTCGTTGCGATGTTGCGATAAGCAGTCCAGTACGGATTCTGCGAACCATAGGTTGCATCGGCAATCGGCCAATACTGTATCGGAATATTGCGGCTCTGGTCATAACGCTCGAAAGTCTTGATATCTTCGAAGTCTTCTCCACGGGGGAAAAGGTAGGCAGAAATCACCGGATTCCAGTATTGTCCCTGCGATACCATGTTTTTATCTTCCTGTTTCACATAGGACGCTCCTAAATCCAACTGCAATTTATCGTCCAGAAAAGTGGCTGTATTGCGAATGGTGAAGTTCAGACGGTCATAAGAATTGTTGGGAACAATACCTTTTGAATTGGTGGATGAAACCGAAGCAAAAGTTTGATTCTGCTTTGTACCGGTAGACAAGGTCAACGAGTTGATAAAGTTGGTTCCGGTGTTGAAGAAATCACTCTTGGGATCATACGAATTCGGACGGGCCAGTTTGTCACCCCAGCTTTCGAACATACCTTCTTTATTTCCATACGTGTTCTGGAATTCGGGCACCATGTACGCTTTGCTGAATTCGGATGAAGAAGAAAATGATATCTGTAATTTGCCTTCCTGTCCTTTCTTAGTAGTAATCAGAACGACACCATTTGCCGCACTACTACCATACAAAGCAGCAGCCGAAGGTCCGCTCAGAATAGAGATACTCTCGATATCTTCCGGATTGAAATCAGCAATACCTTCCGTTCCGGCTTTGCCTTCACCCATGATACCACTATCTGTGTTTCCCATATTAGTATTAAACAAAGGGATACCGTCTACTACATACAGTGCATTGTTGTCGCCTTCGATAGATTTAGCGCCACGCATAACGACACGCGTCGCACCACCGACACCACTACCACTCTTGTTGATACTTACACCGGCTATCTTACCATTCAGTGAATTGATGAAGTTGGCATCTTTAATGCCGGTTATATCCTCGCTTTTTATCTGCTGCACATTGTAAGACAGTGCCTTTTCTGCCCGCTTGATACCCAATGCCGTCACGACTACTTCGTCCAGCACTTCCGTATCTTGTTTCATTGTAATCGGGTAAAAGTCCTTATTGGAAACAGCAATCAGTTGAGTTGCATATCCTATATAAGATATTTTCAAACGGGCATTACCGGGACTTTTAATCGAAAAGTTTCCGTCAAAGTCTGTAATCGTCCCTGTAGAACTGCCGTCCACAGAGATATTTACTCCGATCAGGGGTTCACCATTCTCATCGGTTACTTTCCCTTTGATATCTTTGACAGATTGTGCAGCTGCCGGTTTCTTCTCCGTAACTATAATATAATTACCTTGAATCTGATAAGAGAAACCTGTTCCTTTCAAGATTGCGTCGAGTGCAGTAGTCACCGATACGTCTTCCAAGTTAAGATCGGCAATTTTCTTTCCCTTCAATTCGGAATCACTATAATTTATAGACATCTTCGACTGTCTTTCCACAGTTTTCAATGCATCTACTACAGTGATATCTTTCTGCTGGATAGTAATTTTACTATCACTTTGAGCAAAAGCAAGGGTCTGCATCAATAATAGACCTAAAAAAATGAGAAAGACTCGCTTTTGAACAACATTATCTGCTCTTTTTTCGTAAATTTGTAGCATCTTTTTAGTATTAGTTAATTGGTTATTATTCTATGATCAATTGAAATAGCGTCGAGATACGCTAATATTAGAAGGACAATGATTTCACATCCGGGAGAAACGGCCATTTCTTCCGGATACTTTTTTGCATAGTACATTAAGTTAAAAAAGGTTCAACAATCGTTTTTCTATATTTTATCAGTTATATAGCATTTATTCCCCTTAATTATATATTTCACATCCCCTGCCACCTGCGTTATTATCTTCATCACCTCTTCCAAAGTGGCTTGCTGTTGGAAACGGAAACTATACGATTTATTGTTCAGGCTGTGAAGGCTATAAACAAAGGTATAGGGAAATTTGCGTTCGAGACTCGTAAAAATCTCATCGAGATGCATATCACTGAAAACCAGTTCTCCACGCTGCCAGGCAGTCACATCCTCTATCCGAGGCGATTGGAGGCTACGTTTCCGGGTCTGTTTATTATACGTTATCTGCTCATTGGGTTTAAGTATTACATTAGATATCAGATTATTAAATTCTACCTTCACACTACCTTCCAGCAGAGTTGCAATCAGTTCATTGTTCTCCGGATAGGCATTCACGTTAAACTCTGTACCTAAAGCTGTTATTTGAAAATCATTGGCTTTCACTATAAAAGGATGTTTTTCATCCGGCTTTACCTGGAAATTTGCTTCGCCAATCAAATATACACTTCTGGTCTTACCGGCAAACTGCTCCGGGTACAGTAAGGTGCTTCTCGAATTTAGCATCACCCGGGTACCATCGGGCAATGTAAGTTCACGTATTTCCGCCGTTGGTATGAAACATTCTACCAAGTCTTTTTGCAGTTTGTCTTTCTCCAACATCAGATAGATAGAAACAGACGATACTGCCAACAGGAAAATAGCTGCTGCTCTCCATATAAGTAACTGATACTTTTTACCGGAACCGACAGACTGCATTCCCAGATTTTGTTGCATCCGTAATATGGACTGTTGCATTCCGCGAGGTACTTTCTGTTCTCCCGCTTGTTGCCACAACGTGTGAAGTGCTTCTTTTTTTTCTTCCGCATGATTGTCGTCAGCCAACCATCGCTGCACTTTTCTACGCGTAGCCAATGAATACTCATTATGCCCGAATAACTCTATGATCTGTTGAATATAGTTTTTCATCATTAATTTCTTCCTTTATACACTAAATACAACTAAAAGAAAAACACTACTTAAAGGAAAATAGAAAAAATAAAAATAGAAGCACTTTTTTTAGTTCTATCAGTGCTAAATACACCTGGTGCTCTACCGTACGGATGGAAACATTAAGCTTTTCTGCGATTTCTTTATAACTTAATCCCTTAAAACGACTCAGCTCGAATATTAACCTTCGCCGTTCAGGCATTTTTTCCAAAGTCAGGCGAACAACCAGCAACATTTCTTCATAATATATATTATTAAGGGCATCTTCCCCTTCTATCAATTCATGAAGTACTGTTTTCTCAAGGTATCCTTCCTGATATTCCCGTTCGATTTGCTGATGCTTGAAGATATTCAGAATAATGTTTCTGGTCATTATAAAGAGGTAGTTATCTAATTCATTTTCATTGTCAAGCCATATTTCCGGTTGTAACCAAAGCTTACAGAAAATATCTTGAGCAACATCTTCAGCATCAACTTCCGACTTAAGCAACAGCTGGGCATAATTCTTTACTTTCGGAAAATTAGAAATAAAAAAACGCTGAAACTTCAGCTCAATTTGGTTAACATTATTTTCCATATCCGCTAAGATTATTATCGATTACAAGTATAAAAATAGACATTCTCAAAGATTAGAACATAATAAAGATATATTATTAATACTTGTTTGCATATATTTATAATTATTCCGTATATAAAACAAAAACACATAAATATTGACAATACCAAATAGCGATATCGTCATACCAAAAGAGAAGAGAATAAAAGTATGTATAAGAAATTGACTTTGTATCTAAAAAAAGGAAAAATAACAAATCAACAATAAAAAGGGGAATAAGGGAGAAAACCCATAAAAAGAAAAAGCTCTGATAATCAGAGCTTTCATTTGTTTTCAGGTGGAGCTGGAGGGAGTCTCTCGAACCTTTTTATAAAATATCATAATCTATCAAACATCAGATTATTAAATAGTTATATTTAGCTATCATCTATCTAAATATCTCTTAATATCATTGCATATCTCAATTATTGGGTGTACTTTTGGGTGTAACTTTTCAAATACACCCAGTTTATGAACATCAAGAGAAATATCATCTTCGCACTGGAAAACCGTAAAAAAGATGGCATTCCTATCACTCAAAATGTACCCATCCGTATGCGTGTCGTTTTTGCAAGCCAACGGATTGAGTTTACAACAGGCTATCGGATTGATATGGAGAAATGGGATGCAGACAAGCAACGGGTAAGAAACGGCTGTACCAATAAGCTGAAACAAAGCGCATCAGAAATCAACACCGAACTACTGCGTCAATACACCGAGATACAGAATGTGTTCAAGGAGTTCGAAGTACAAGACATAATGCCCACCCCTGCACAAATCAAAGAGGCTTTCAATCTAAAAATGAAAGGAGAAAAGGAAGAGAGCCATCATGAGAAAGAGGAAGTGAAATTAGACTTCATGAAAATCTTTGATGAGTTTGTTGCCGAATGCAGCAAACAAAATGACTGGTCATCCTCTACTCTAAAGAAGTTTGCAACAGTAAAAAAGCACATCGCAACTTTTGATCCGAACACGACATTTGAGAGCTGGACGGAAAGACACTTCAATGAGTATATAGATTACTTACGCAGTGATAAAGATATGCGCAACACTTCCATAGCCAAGCAAATCAAGTTCTTGAAATGGTTTTTACGTTGGACTAACCGAAAAGGGTATCATCAAAACACCGCTTATGACAAATTCATGCCCAAAATGAAAAGTGCACCGAAAAAAGTAATATTCCTTACCCGGAATGAATTGGACAAAATCAGAGCCTGCCAGATACCTGCTGCCAAACAATACCTTGAAAGAGTAAGGGATGTTTTATTATTTTGTTGCTTCACAGGTCTTCGGCATTCTGATGTGTATAACTTGAAACGCAGCGACGTGAAAGAGGAACACATAGAAATTACCACCATCAAAACGGCTGACAGCCTTATTATTGAGCTGAATGACCACAGCAAAGCTATTCTTGAAAAATATAAAGATATTCCTTTCCAAAACAATAAAGCATTGCCAGTGGTAAGTAATCAGAAGATGAACGAGTATTTGAAAGAGTTAGGAGAACTGGCAGAAATAGACGAACCTGTACGGGAAACCTACTACAAGGGAAATGAACGAATAGACGAAGTCACACCTAAATATGCCTTGTTGAGCACCCATACTGGCAGACGCACATTTATTTGTAATGCTTTGGCTCTGGGCATTCCGGTGCAAGTGGTCATGAAATGGACAGGGCATAGCGACTACAAAGCCATGAAACCTTACATTGACATAGCAGACGACATCAAAATTCAGGCAATGAACAAATTTAATCTCCTATAAACATGAATACGATAACAACCCTCATACCCCAATACGGAGAGCTGAACAGAATCAGCAAAGACTGGATTGTAAGCCATACTTTCTCTTTTGAAAAGCAGAAATTCATCGTTGATTTCT
>ERZ860508.1590-NODE-1590-length-11735-cov-3.873630_pt1 | contig 11735 bp, 9 predicted proteins | sample MGYA00509976_ERZ860508 | MGnify/ENA primary metagenome ERZ860508 (study PRJEB30046, sample SAMN00715242) | human gut metagenome | study: EMG produced TPA metagenomics assembly of the A metagenome-wide association study of gut microbiota in type 2...
TGGGAAAACTACGAGGGTACGGAGTTCCCCGCGTAAGCGGGGATGAACCGACTTTGGTCATGTTCGCTCTGATTTTTTCCATCGAGTTCCCCGCGTAAGCGGGGATGAACCGCAAAAGGAGGAACGCTCGGAGGAGGCTCTGAGAGAGTTCCCCGCGTAAGCGGGGATGAACCGGCGTCATGTCTAGCGGTATGTGGGCTGATGAAGAGTTCCCCGCGTAAGCGGGGATGAACCGCAGGGGAAATGATGGCAAAGTGGCGCAGCGGTGAGTTCCCCGCGTAAGCGGGGATGAACCGAATCGCGCCTGGGAGAACCATTCTCTGCAGGAGAGTTCCCCGCGTAAGCGGGGATGAACCGAATGTTGAGGCAGGATTGGAAACCAAATATTCGAGTTCCCCGCGTAAGCGGGGATGGTTCGGACTTACCCTGCATGAAGGTAATGCTGGAGAGTTCTCCGCTCGAGGAAAATGATTGTCAGAAGCTTAGAAATTACCTAGCTTTTCCTGTTCTGAAGAGAGGGTAAGGTCTTAGATTTTTTCCTTTTTAATTTGAAGCGATCCAATTGAACTTTTCAAAAGGTAAGGTTTCCTTGTGTACATTAAATTAGCAAGCTAAGTAATTCTACTTTGGTTTTGGTTGGACCGCTTCGTTGTAAAATCTCAAAATAAATCAAATTCAACCCCTTGACAGCGTCCTTTGTATATATTGGAAGGATTGTATTGTTTCCTCGAGGGTTCGAGCCATGGAAATGGACCTAACAACTAGAATTATCGCCATTGTTGTTCTCATTCTTTTCAGCGGTTATTTCTCTATGGCAGAGATTTCGCTAGCCGCATCTCCTAAAGTTAAATTGCATCAAGCATTAGATGCGGGGGATAAACGAGCACAAAAAGTGCTGGATCTTCAAGTTAAACCAGGTCCGTTCTTCTCAGTAATTCAAATTGGCCTAAATGCCATTGCCATCTTGGGAGGTATTATCGGTGAGACGCTTTTTTCTCCGTTCTTTGAGAAGCTGTTCCTTTATTTTTGTTCTCCTGAACTGGCTTCTTCCTTAGGGTTCTTCTGCTCTTTCTTTACGATTACGATGGTTTTCGTGCTGTTTGCAGACTTGATTCCCAAACGTATCGGTTTAAATAAGCCTGTTCCTTTGGCCTTGATGCTCATCGGTTCGATGATGTTTTTAATTTGGCTCTTCAAACCGTTCGTTTGGCTGTTAACAGAGATGAGCAACGGCATCCTTAAACTCATGGGATTGCCGACAAAGAATGAAACCACGATTACCAGCGAGGATATTCTTGCTACTGTCGGTGCCGGAACAGAAGCCGGCCTTTTGGACAGCAGTGAGCAGGAAGCGATCGAAAACGTGATGTCTCTCGAAGATCGTTTAGTCACGAGCGCCATGACTCCTCGAGATTCGGTTACTTATTTCAAAATCAGCGATACCTTTGAGAAGATTCGCCCATTAATCGAAAGCAATCCGCATAGTAAATATCTGGTTTGCGATTCGACAATTGACCGAGTGTTAGGTTATGTTGACTCCAAGAACTTGCTTTGCAAAGCCCTGGAAAATGACAAATTCTCTTTGAAGGAAAAGGGCCTGGTTAAAACTATTCCGATGATTCCGGATTCTCTTTCTTTATCTGAAGCACTCGATACGTTTAAGAAGCAGGGGAGGGACTTTGCCGCGGTTGTCAATGAATATGCTTTAACGGTCGGCATCATTACGTTAGGCGACGTCATGAGTACAGTGATGGGTAGCCTCGTTCAAACAGAGGAGAACTCATACATTGTTCAGCGTGATGACGGTACGTGGCTGTTGGACGGTTCAACTCCGATTGAGGATGTGGAGCGGACCTTTGAAATAGAGAAGATGCCGGAAGAAGAAACCTATGAAACCATTGCCGGCTTCATGATGTATATGCTTCGCAAGATTCCGAAGTTAACGGATAAGGTTGAGTACGCCGGTTATCGCTTCGAAGTGATCGACATGGAAATGAATCGAATCGACCAGATCCTGGTGACGAAACTGCCAATCACCAAGGAAGATCCGGATTAGTTTTAATGGGAAGCGGTTGAGTCGAAAGGTTCAATCGCTTTGCTCTAGAAGTTTGGTTCAAAAATTCCGTAAACCACAATGCCGACAATCAGCGCGGCCAAAATGGCAATGAGCCATGTGAAGAACGTTGTCTTTGGCGGACGTTCAATCTTGTCCAGTTCGGCATTGCATTCGGGACAGTGCGTAGCGATGAGGCGGCCTTCTTTGAATTCAGCTTTAGGCAGGATTGGTTTTCCGCAGTGCGGACATTTCACGCGAAGATCAACGCTGGCACTGCTGCTACCGGAATCGTGGAGGGCTTGGGAGCGATGAAACAGTCGAATAGCAAAAGGCTGGTCCTCAATCAAATTAAATTCAACAACGTCTTTTAATACGGGTAAGTAGCCCGTTTCCAGCTGGTCGGATACAAAGGTGTAGATGTTGCCGTGTCCGCAGTTGATTTTCCCTGCGTTTCTGTTATCCAATACTTCCGTTACAACACCCTTTAAAACAGGGGTTTTCGGATCAAGCTCATTTGTCATTTGCAATCAAAATCTCTTCGTTTATTCGAGCAAATTAAACTAAAAAGGAAGTTCAAAACGGACAAATCACTCAAACTGAGAAAAACTGAAGTCTATTACGCAACTTTGAATTACCCATGTTTTCTGCCTAGAAAGGCAAGTCGTAAAACGGATTAATCCGTCTTAACTCGGTTAAACTCATTCTCTCATCAATAAAAAATAACAATACGGCTGATCCCATGGAAATAACATTTGGCGTGTTGATATTTTGTATCGTTGCGTTCTTCGTTGCAGGATTTATTGACTCAATTGCAGGCGGCGCCGGATTTGTGACGGCTCCCTCGCTTCTGCTGATTGGGATGCCGCCGCACATGGCGCTCGGAACAGGAAAGCTAGCGACAAGTATCGGCTCCGTTGTGGCGCTTTGGACTTTTTGGCGAAGCAACCTAATTTTGAAGAAGATCGTTCCTGTCGGCGTGCTCTCCGCCATGGCGGGTGCTTCTTTCGGCGCGTTTTGTGCGCTTCAGATTGACGGCGCAACCATGGGCAAGGTCATTGTGATCATGCTGCCGCTCGGGATTCTGTTTACAGTTCTCACCGGCGGTTTCAAACTCACGGAAGGGGAACTGCCTAAAGATCACTTCTGGCTTCGTGTTGTTCTCATCGGTGTATTAATCGGTTTTTATGAAGGATTTTTTGGTCCGGGCGCCGGAACGTTCTTTTTGATTGCGCTGCATGTGTTTTTAAAGATCGGAATGGTCCAGTCGTCCGGCACTGCCAAGGCTTTTAATATCGCAGCCAACTTTGCTGCGTTTATGACTTTTGCTTCCGGTGCTGCCGTTTGTTATGAAATCGCCATCCCGTGCGCTATTGCCAGCATGCTGGGAAATCGAGTAGGGGCTTATTACGCGATTAAGATCGGCGGTAAATTCGTCCGAAACATTCTCTACATCGTTCTAATTATTTTGATGGTTTCGCTGGTCTACAAATTTTTTATTGCTTCCTAAATTCCAAGTATTAGGCAATAGGTAAAAATGCTTCACGCTGCCGCGTCGCGTTTACGGGGCAACCACTAGTGACGAAGTACTGATGGTGGGTTAAAGTGGAGAAATATAGTTGAATGACCAGTAAAGCAGGGCACAATCTCGTTGCGGCTCAACCCTTCCTGATAAATTTCCATCGTTAAGAAAAAATGCAGGTTATTGAGAATAAAGAGAATTTCAGCGGAAGTCGTCTTTGCGTTTCTGCGACAGGATCCGCCTTCATGGACGGTTTTGTCCTGACGTCTCAAGGCTTCATTTTTCTTCTTGCCCAAAGCGTCTTTCAGTTTTCTGCACTTGAACTCGGACTTGTAGCAACAGCCTATGTATTGGGAAGCTTTATCGGCTCCATGGGATTTGGCAAAATCGCCGACGTTTACGGAAGGGCGGTTCTTTTCCGAACTGTTCCCTGGTTCGTTGCAGCTTTATCGATTGCCCAATTCGTTAATTTCAGTCCCTTAAGCTGGTTTATTTCAAGATTTTTGTTTGGTTTAGCGATTGGAGGGGATTCTCCGATCGCTCAAGCCATGCTGTCTGAGAATTCTCCCAAATCTCTTCGTGCGAAACGGTTGGTTCTCTTAATGACAGCTTGGTTTATCGGTGCGATAGCCGCGGCTGTTTGTGCCTATATGACGGTTAAAGCCGGTCTGCCCTGGGAGTTTTTTGCTGCGATTCCCTGCGTTATCGGACTGATCTTAGGAGTTGCTCGTTTTAATGCTCCGGAGTCCGTTCAGTGGTTAAAAAGCAAGGGCCGAATCAAGCAAGCGGAAGAGAGCCGTCTTCGTTTAGGTATTGAAGCTGAAGAAGCAAAACATGAAGTAAAGGCGGCTTATCAGGCAGCCTTGTTTAAGCCAATAAACCTAAAAAATCTTGCATACCTTTCTGTTTTTTGGATTTGCCAAGCGATTCCGGTAACGGTTCTTTTGATGTTTGGCCCGGTTCTTATCGGAGCATTAGGAACTTCGAACTTTGACACTGACGTCGGACAACTGGTCCTGACTGACTCATTCTTCCTTATCGGCAGCCTTGCCGCCATAAAAATTGTTCCGCATTTTGCACGCCGGCCCGTCATCTTGTGGACTTTCGGAATTATGGCTGTGTCCTTGGCTCTCTTGTCTCCGGGCCAAGTCCTAACAAATTTCGTTGTTTGTCTGTTGCTCTCGATCTACGCATTGAGCTATGGCGTCCAGAGCGTATTGGATTATGTTTATCCGGCTGAATTGTTTCCTACATCCATTCGGTCCACAGCACTCGGCATTCTCGGAAGTGTCTCCAGGGTCGGTGTTTTTGTCGTAACCCTCGGTTTCCCAATGGCTTTTGAGGGTTTGGGCGTCAGCAGTGTACTCTTGATCGGTGCGGCTATATCCATGTTCGGTTTCGTTATTTCATGGCTTTTTGCCCCGGAACCGTCCCATCATTAATCGGTTCGTTCTAAAAATATAAGGGAAAATACTTAGGATTGTTGCATTAATAAAACAGTCTAAACAGACTGTTTGATCCTATAATTCTCTCAACAGTCTAGTTAGACTGTTTTGATTAACGAACATTTCTCTTCGGTAAACACTATGTTCAAAACATCGATTCTTTTTACTGCATTACTTTCTGCGGCTGCTCTTACTTCTGTTTCTGCTGCTCCTGTTCAGACAGAGGGTACCGGCATCGGTAAACACGGCGATATTAAACTTGCCGTGACTTTTGACAACGGCAAAATCCAGGACATCAAAGTTCTGGAAGACCACGAAAACAAGGTCTTGGCCGCCAAGGTCTTCACAGATCTCAAAGATGCCGTTATCGCCAACAACTCCGTTAAGGTCGACGGTATTGCCGGCGCGACTTTCTCCTCTAAAGGTTTCTTAAACGCCGTCAGTGATGCAGCAAAGAAAGCCGGTGTCAAACTCTCCGACAAGGTCAAGAAAGATAAAAAAGCTGACGTAGCCATGCCTGCCGTTCAGAATTACGACGTAGTGGTTATCGGTGCAGGCGGTGCGGGTTTTGCTGCCGCAGTTGAAGCTAAGAGCAAAGGCGCTAACGTTGTTCTTATTGAAAAAATGCCGACCGTCGGCGGAAACTCTCTGATTTCCGGCGCTGAAATGAACGTTCCGAATTCTTGGGTTCAGAACAAACTCAATATTAAGGACGACACTCCTGCCAGAATGGCTGCCGATACGCTTAAGGGCGGCGACTTCCAGGGCGACCCTGAAATCGTCGGCGTTATGACAATGAACGCTCTTCCGACAGCTGAGTGGCTGAGAGACACGGTCGGTGTCAATTTTGAAAAAGACAACGTCTTCCAATTCGGCGGTCACTCCAGAAAAAGAGCCCTGATTCCGGAAGGCCATACCGGTACAGAAGTCATTACCAAGTTCTCCGCTCTTGCCGACAAGATGGGCATTCCGGTTATTACTAACATGAAGGCCGAAGAATTGGTCAAAGACAAAGACGGCCGCGTCGTTGCCGTGAAAGCTATTTCCGGCGGTAAGGAGTACACCTTCAACGCTAAAGGCGGTGTTGTTTTAGCTACCGGCGGTTTCGGCGCCAATGCTCAGATGGTTAAGAAGTACAACCCTGCTATTGACGAACGCTTTAAGACAACCGACGCCCCCGGAACCACCGGTGAAGCTCTGTACATGGCAGAGAAGGCCGGCGGTCAGCTCGTCAACATGGGCTACATCCAGACCTATCCGATCTGCGACCCGATCTCCGGCGTGATTGAACTGATTGCAGACGCACGTTTTGACGGCGCCATTTTGGTTAACCAGGAAGGCAAGCGTTTCGTTGAAGAACTCGAACGCCGCGACGTCATCTCCAACGCTATCCTGAAGCAGCCCGGTGCTTACTGCTATGTTCTGTGGAACGACAACATCGGTAAGATTTCGAACACCGTGAAGATTCACGACACGGAATATAAGACCTTCACGAAGCAGGGCATTATGCACACGTCCGACACACTGAAGGGTGCAGCAGACTACTTCCACATTCCTTACGCCAACCTCAAGGCCACGGTTGACCGCGTCAGCCAGATGGCTAAAGACAGCGGCAAAGACTTAGACTTCCATAACCGCGGCGGTCTGAAAGATCTGTCTACCGGCAAGTATTACATCATCAAAGCCGTTCCTTCTACACACCACACGATGGGCGGTTTGAAGATCAATACCAAGGCTGAAGTTTTGGATAAAAACGGCAAGCCGATTCCGGGCCTCTTTGCAGCCGGTGAAGTCACAGGTACGACCCACGGTACCAACCGTCTCGGCGGCAATGCTTATACAGACATCATGGTCTTCGGCCGTATCGCTGGCGACGGTGCCGCTGCTGAAGCAAAAGCCCGCTAATTCTCAGCTCTATTAAAAATCTCATATTTTGATCCTCCCGCCAAGCACGGGAGGACCGGGGGCTTTGCGCCCCCAATTTTCTACCCTTGGAAATTCAAAATGAAAACATTAAAGTTAAGTGCGTGTGTAATTGCTATCTTTGCAGCTATGAACGCAAATGCCGTCGAACTCAACGGAAAAAATCTGACTCAGCAAGATGCTTGGGCCATCGCCGAGGGCGCTCCTGTCAGTATTGCCCCTGAAGCAATGAACCGCGTGCAGAAGTCTTACGACCTGGTTTTGGATGCCGCTAAAAACGGTCGAGAAATTTACGGTCTCACCGTCGGTGTCGGTCTCAACAAAGACCATAAAGTCCTTTCTGCCAACGGTGAATTAAGTGACGAAGTTAAAGCAGCCAGCCGCCGTTTCAACTACAGCACCTTGAGAAGTCACAGCGTTGCGGCCGGTCCGATTCTTGATCCGAAACTGGTTCGTTTGGCCATGGCCATTCGTTTGAACACACTGCTGAACGGCGGTTCCGGCGTCCAGCCGAGAGTTGCAGAACTTTATGCTGAATTCTTGAATAAAGGTGTCACACCGGTTATCCCGACAAAGGGCAGCTTAGGGGATGCTGACATTACTTTAGCTTCACACGTCGGTTCCGCCATGATCGGCGAATGGAAAGTTTTAGTGGACGGAAAAGAAGTTCCCGCTGCTGAAGCTTTGAAAGCTAAAAACATCAAACCTCTGATTCCGGAAGGCAAAGATGCTTTAGGCATTTTGTCCAACAGCTCCGTAGCTATGGCGCTTACGATGGATGCAGCTAAGGCCATGGGTCAGATTCTGAAAGTTTCTCCGATTGTCTACGGCATCAGCCTGGAAGGTTTGAACGGCAACGTTGCCCCGTTCCTTTCTCAGACAACAGCTTTCCATCCGTTCCCCGGACTGCAGGAAAAGGCTAAAGAACTGCGTGAAGTGCTCGCCGGTTCTTATCTCTGGAAGAAAGATCCGAGCAGAAGACTGCAGGATCCTCTGAGCTTCCGCACAACGGTTTACACATTGTCTGAAGCACAGAATGCACTTAATGACCTGAACAAAGTGATCGATGTTCAGATCAACTCTTCTGATGATAACCCCGGCGTGATGGTTAATGCCGACAAGGCTGATACTCAGTACGACCAGGTCGCTCAGTATTTCATTAAGACACCGAAAGCCGAAGGCGCCATTATCCCGACGGCTAACTTTGAAGTTCTGCCTGTCGCACTCGCCGTCCAGCGCGCAACCGTTGCTTTAGGTCATGTCGGACACAATGCCGTTCAGAGAACGATGCGTTTGGATGAACCGGCCTTTACCGACTTGTCTCGTTATCTGGCTGCTAAAGACAATTTAGGTCATGCCTTCGGTGCAACAGAAGACACTTTGGTTTCTATCTACGCTGAAAACATCGACTTAGCCAACCCGGTATCTCTGGACAGCTTCCCGGTTGAAGGCAACATCGAAGACTCTGCTTCGAATCTGCCGCGGGCCGCTCAGAGACTGAAACGCGCTACAGACAACACGTTCCTGGTTCTTTCCATGGAACTGCTTCACAACACTCAGGCAGCTGACTTGAGAAAGATGCAGAACAAGAACTTCAAGATGAGTCCTGCGACAGAAAAACTTTACAAGGCTTATCGAGTCAACAGCCCGTTCGTTGATCAGGACCGTATCTACACGATCGACCTCCAGAACGGAGACGAACTCCTGAAGAACTATCAGCCCTAATCATTAGAAGACAATTGAGCTGAGTTAATTTGAACGACCGGATCATTCGCCAAAGCGGCAGAATATCCGGTCGTTTTTTTTGATTGGCTGAATGCTTCGGAATACAAAAGAGAAAGCTGCGTAAGAGAGCCTGCGGACTCAGGTTTTACACTGATTGGCCGATGATACGGGAGGCTATTTCCTATTCGCGGAAGCTAAAATTAGGTCGAATAAAAGAAGGTGAGATTTATTCTCAAGAAAAAATGACGGAGACAACCTACAGACCCAGAGTAATGAGCGAGCGCGCGTTAAAGACACGCGCAAAAATTATGGATGCGACTCGTGCGTTTATTGTGCGGGAAGGGGTAGGACGTCTCTCAATCGATAAGATCGTTAAAGAATCCGGCACGAGCAAAGGTGCCTTTCTTTATCACTTTAAGAACCGTAAGGCGTTGTTTTGTGCATTGGTAGAAGAGTACGTCGACCATTTAAACGAGCGCATGAATTTTCACATGAGCAAGTACCAAGATGCCGAGGAACCTTTGATCCTCGGATATGCTTCTTGGTATGAAGACTTCGATAAAGATGATGGAGGTTTTGCGGTTCTGGGCGTTGCGCTGTTAGCGCTTCTTCTGCACGAGCCCGACGCGCTGAAACCTTTCCATGACTGGTACGCCAAGGTTTTTAAGATGGTTCAGGATTCTCCGATTAAGACGCCTCAGCTGCTCACTGCCATCATGGCCTTTGAAGGGTTCTTCTTTACGCACAAGATGGGATTTGACTCCTTAGATAAAGAGACGAAAGAAGCGACCTGGAAGTACATCATCGAGCAGGTTGCACCGCAGCCTAAAAGGAAAACGGTCGAGAGTTCTAAAGAAAAAATTTCCGCTTAATCGATCAATATCCGTAATTGGACAGAATCAGAGTCTTGGATTCATCCGCAGATGAGACAAGGCTCATTTCTTATGGACATTTCAGAGGAAGGGAAGCTCGGAAATCGCTTCTTTTTGCCGTCTGATAAGAGAGAAAAGAGGCTATATCCGGAAAATTTCTCCTCTTAGGTTCTCAAGACGGGAAACCTTATCCAAAGACAAGCAAAACACGGGCCATGAATGAAGATAATTGTTTCTAGTTGAAAATAAGGAAACATGAACAATGAACTCTTCAGACGGGATGTTGATTGTCAACGTGTCGGCAATCCAGGCAGTAGCGATTGCAGCGGTGACCTATTATTTCGGAGCTTGGCTGCGCAAAAAAGTTCCGTTTTTAGAAAAGTACTCCGTGCCGAGTCCGGTCGTGGGGGGTATGTTGGTTGCACTGGTACTTTCCTGCCTGGAATATTTCCATTTCATGAAAGTCAACTTTGACACCTCATTGCAGACGCTTTTAATGCTGGCTTTCTTTACGACAATCGGCCTGTCGGCCAGTCTGAAAATCGTTACGGAAGGCGGAAAGCTTTTAGTCTCGTTCTTATTTGTCATTACCATTCTTTGCGTTCTGCAGAACTTCTTGGGTATGGGCCTGGCAGAAATGATGGGATTGGATTTCCATTACGGTCTGCTGGCCGGTTCGGTCTCAATGATGGGCGGTCTAGGAACGTCTGCGGCTTTCGGTCCGTATTTTGAACAGACTTACGGCGTACAGGGCGGAACGGCAGTGGCCATTACGGCAGGCAGCCACTTTCGGCATGGTAGTGGCTTTGCTCATCGGTGCACCGTTTGCCGAGTGGCTCATTCGTAAGTACAAAGTCATTACTCCGAAAGAAGTTGATACGCCGGAGCCGGAACTGCATATTCCGGAAGATCTGGAAACGACAGTTGTTGAAGGAGAGAAAGATCCGACTTATACGCCGCAGCTGCTGAAGGCTGGAACGATCGTTGCCATCTGTATGGGTCTCGGTGCCGTTTTATCTCAGTACATGGGGCAGTACATCACGCTTCCGGCATATATTGGATCCATGATCGTGGCAGCAATCGTCAGAAACGTCGGAGATTTCTCCGGCAAATACACGGTCGAAGGCAAGGGAATGAACGCTATCGCCGAAATCAGCTTGGTGCTGTTCGTGACGATGGCCATTAATGGATTAAAGCTGCATGAACTTCTTAATCTTGCGCTTCCGCTCATGATCATTCTTGCCGGCCAAACCATCCTCATGGTGGTGTTTGCCTGGGCGATGTTCTTTATCTTCGGAAAAACCTACGACGCTGTGATGCTTTGCGCCGGCGGCATCGGTTTCTCCATGGGTTCGACGGCAAACGGCTTAGCCAATATGCAGGCTATTGCCGAGAAATACGGTTCGAGCCCGAGGGCGTGGCTCATCATTAGTTTGGTGGGCGCATTCCTCATCGACCTGATCAATGCGCTGTTAGTTACGTGGATGGGTGCTTGGTAAAAAGGCAGCTTTTTAGGCCCTGTTATCAAACGTAACAGGGCCGAATTTCAATTAATACGTAGTAACACTAATAATGCAAGTTAACGTCAAAATGAGCGTTGTTTTTCGTTTAGTGCCTTTCTTTTTCCATAGAATAAATACGTTCGTCAAGTTTTCTTGACGGTCTACTTAAAAATTATTTTATTTTTAATGGAGTTAAATCCGATGAAAAAACTCGTACTCTTGCTCGCCAGCTTCTGCTTGATGACCGCCGCTTCTGCTGCCTACAAAGACGGCACATACGAAGGTCAGGGCGATGGCAACCACGGTAAGATCGATGTTTCCGTCGTTATCAAAGGCGGCAAGATTGCCGATATTAAGGTCCTCAAACACACTGAAACCGACATGATCATTCAGGCTCCGATCGACAACATGATCCCTGAAATCATTAAGAAGAACGGCACTAAGGGTGTTGAAACTATCGCCGGAGCAACAAACTCCTCCAAGGGTATCCTTGCCGGTGTTAACGCTGCTCTTGCCAAAGCTCAGTAATTTCTGCTGAACAGTCTTTCTTCGAAAGAAGAATGAACTCAGGGGGTCTCTTGCGGGGCCTCCTTTATTTTTGCTCAAAATTTTCTCTTTTCTAAAGTCTGACGAATCTCATTGACGTCCTCCTCGTCATAAATGGCGAGGATTCCATACCACCTCTGCAGCGGC
>ERZ860508.1594-NODE-1594-length-11721-cov-7.675810_pt1 | contig 11721 bp, 11 predicted proteins | sample MGYA00509976_ERZ860508 | MGnify/ENA primary metagenome ERZ860508 (study PRJEB30046, sample SAMN00715242) | human gut metagenome | study: EMG produced TPA metagenomics assembly of the A metagenome-wide association study of gut microbiota in type 2...
CACGCTCTTCCGCATGCCCCACCGCTACGGGTTTGCCACGCAGTTCCGGATTGTCACGCTGTTCTACGGAAGCATAGAAAGCGTCCATATCAATATGTATAATCTTACGTTCGGTCATTACCTTGCCAACTACCGATACAAAGATACACTAATTTTTGTTCATTCGCAGTATGCGCCGGTAGACATAAACAAAAGCGGGAATGAGGAATAAATCTGCAAAAATCCAGGCAGTCGGGTCACCGAAGCAAACAGCGATATAGCCGAACGCCGGAACTGCCAGCAAACTGATCAGGATACGGGCTATCATTTCGGAAACACCCGAAAGCATAGCCAAATTGGTATAACCTACTCCCTGAATTGTATAACGCAAAATACAAAGCAAACCAAGTATCGGGAAGAAAGAGACAGATATATGCAGGAAAAGCTCCGCATCTTTCAGAATTTCCACTTCCGAAGCCTCTACAAACAATAGAGTAAACGTTTTGGCTCCAACCATCAGCACTGCAAAAGTGAACGCCCAGTAGACTATCATCATCAGCGCGCTTGCCTTGACACCCTGCCATATACGTCCGGGCTTGCCTGCACCGTAGTTTTGTCCGCTATAAGTGGCCATCGCCATGCCCAAGCTCTCGAAGGGACACATAAAGAACATCTTGATACGCATGGCAGCCGTAAAAGCCGCTACACATGCCGTACCCAACGCATTGTTGGCACTCTGCAGCATAATACTGCCGATAGCGGTAATGGAAAACTGCAATCCCATAGGCACTCCGATATACATCAGCGTCCGTGCCAGCGCACTGTCGAATTTACGTTCGGCAGGAGTGGTTCTCAGAATTTCAAAACGTTCCATCATATAGATGTAGCAAAGCACTGCCGATACTCCTTGAGAAAAGACTGTAGCGATTGCCGCTCCCGCCACACCCCAGTCCAAAACAAGAATGCAAAACAAGTCAAGCAGAATATTCAGGACGGTGGAAAAGAGCAGAAACCAGAACGGTGTCTTGCTATCACCCAAAGCACGTATAATGCTGGACAACAAATTATAGAAGAAGGTACAGGGGACGCCTATAAAAGTTACAAGCAAATAATAATAAGCTCCGGTGGAGATATTGTCCGGCGTACGCATCATGCGCAAAATATCTGCACAACAGATGCTTGTTACCACGGCAAGCACCACCGACATCACCGCAGCCAGTTGCAAGCTGACCGCCACATAACGGCGCATTGTAATATAATCCCTCGCTCCGAACTTCTGTGCCACCGGAATGCCGAATCCTCCGCAACATCCGTTGCAGAAACCGAGTATCAGGAATATGACTGATGTACTCGCGCCGACAGAAGCCAGTGCATTTATCCCTAAAAATTTACCGACAATTGCAGCATCCACCAACGAATAGGTCTGTTGCAGCAAATTACCCAACAATAAAGGCAAAGTGAAATTAAATATGAGCGGAAGAGCCCGTCCTTCCGTCATTTCTCTTGATGTTGCCATACAATCTAATCCCCGAAACTCGACGCAAAATTAGTAAAAGAAATGCTGAGGGAAATTGATACATATCAAAAGATACGAAAAACACGGAGCGTGAATAAAGAGTCGCTTACAACCCGGTCGTTTTCTTCAGTACGGAGCTGTGAGCCAGATAGTCGGGAGCCTCGGCATAGATATACATCACGCTTCCCCCTTTAATGGCGTCGATAATAGGGCGGCTGAACTTTTGCGGAACAGCCGGACAACCGAAACTCCGTCCCAAACGCCCTCCCCTGCTTGCAACCGAAGGATCGGCATAAGCAGCTCCATGTACCACAATGGCACGCTCGCGGGCACGGTCGTTAATGCCTTTTTCCAACCCGTTCAGGATGAGGGAATATCCGTTCCTGCCTTGATAGGTTGTTTCTGTCAGATAGAATCCCAGGGAACTTTTATAAGATCCGTATTCATTGGAAAATGAAGTGGCATACTTGTCACCGCTGTTTTTTCCGTGCGAGACGACCGATGAGAAAAGCAGCCTGCGCTGCTTCATATCGAACACGAAAAGACGCTTCTCGGTAGAAGGACGTGAAAAATCAATCAGAGTCAGTACATCCCGTTTACGGTCTGCTATTTTATGATAGCCCGTTACTGCCTGGCGGAAAGCTTTCCAACTCACTACCCCTTCCAATTGCATGGAACGATACAAATCGGCACATACTGCCGATTCTTCCGCCAACGAAACATCCGGCTTATCCGTCATGCAGGTAGCAGGTCTGTTTCCCAAAAACAGGAAACAGGGAAAAAACATAAATAAAAAGGAGAGGCAAAATCTCAACATAACTATCCGACCTGAAAAATACCGGCGACAAAGTTAGCACTTTCCACCCATACGACTATCATACAGATAGTTAAAAAGAAAGTAATCATTCGATAACAACTACTAAAGAACGCTCCGTCGGCGCCCAGTCAAATACAAACTTAGCATGTGAAGTAGCATTTCGCACACACATGTGCGAACGCGGCGTAGTACCCAGCGACCAGCTATACTCAATCATGGCTGTGCGCGGAACATTCACCGGTACTCCATGAATATAGGCTCCGTTGGTAAAACGGCTGGCATAAGGTGCATATCCGCCCGTTGCCGCAGAGCCGTCTTTCAGAAAGACCATGCGCGATTTCTTCTGTTGCAGTAAATACATGCCCAGCGGCGTTTCCTGTGCATAAGGCGGTGCATGCCGTCCTGTCGTTGCGGGATTCATGCTGCGGATTTTCCATTCACCTTTATCCATGCGCTCCAACGTAGCGATATTCTGGTCAAGACGGTCTACGAAAATAACATGATTAAAGACAGTGCTGTCCGCCAGCAGCTTCAAATAACGGCGGGGAACCAGCCACTCATCTTCCAGCGTAATAGGAAGAATACGGCTGAAACCGCCTTCCTCACCCAGCAGGTAAGCCAACGTCCCATCCCTGCCATAACGTTCGGGCACCAACGTATCTCCCGGCAAATACAAGGGAACGGACTGATAACGCTCCACCCCAAGCGTATCCGCCACACGGCGATAGGCATTACGCACGAACTTACGCACCAAAGGGGCTTCCCGATTCAGATTCTTATAATTCTGCAATACCACCCACTTCACACTGTCCCGCTGCATATTCTCTATATAAGCCAGACAATTGCGGATTACATCCCATTTGAAAGAACGCACGGTATCCTTGTACGGATAGGTATCTTCCAGCGTATATGTATCGTAAAGCAAATCTTTGGTAAGCGTCACATCGGCTGCCGTCAGCAATTTCTCTCTGAAAGGCACTTCCACTACAGGCACAACAGTATCAACAGGTTCCGATACCTGCGCAACAGAAGACGGGGTATGACCTTGCTGCCCGTTACATCCCGCAAGCACCATACACACAGCCGTGGCAGCAAAAAGGAAGAATCGTTTCATAAAGATACATTTAAGTTCGTAATCGGGTTCAACATCTTCATGAATACCTGACACCACGAACAAAGATATAATTTTTTCTTACGTCTACAACGATTCTCCCCCGATAATTGTTGTACCCCACAACGTTTTCCGGGCAGGGGAATGCCTAAGTGCACGGCTGAAGTACCTTGAAGGTACAATCGGGATACCCTGAGGATACAACTGAGGTACTCTGAGAATATGACTTAGAGTACCTCAATATATGCCCGAGAAACCATAGTTTTCCCGAAACGTTCATCAATACTTACATTCTTTGATTACCTCTATCAACTTGCTGAAATCCTCCGGATACACATCTCCGATATTGCCAATACGGAATGTGTCCGCCTGCGAAATCTTGCCGGGATAAATCACGAATCCCCTTTCCTTGAGCTGTGCATAGAACGATTTAAAATCAAAATCCGCATTCGGATAAAGGAAAGAAGTTATGACGGGAGACTGTATAGCGTCGGGCAACAGAGTCTTGAAGCCGAGTGAGCGCATACCATCTACCAATACCTCATGATTTTTACAGTATCTTTGATGACGTGCCTCTACCCCTCCTTCTTCAGCCAATTCATCCATAGCCTGTTTAAAGGCTCTCACTACATGGGTAGGTGATGTGAAACGCCACTTTCCATGTCCTTTTTCCATCGTTTCCCACTGATCGTAAATATCGAGCGAAAGAGATTTGGAAACACCCTTGCAGCGCATCAGTTCCGACTTGCGGGCGATGATAAAACCGAATCCCGGTACACCCTGGATACATTTATTGGCGCTGCTGATAAGAAAATCAATACCCAGTTCCTCTACATCCAAAGGCACTCCGCCAAAGCTGCTCATAGCATCTACAATCAGCTTCTTTCCGTGCATCTTTACGATGTGGGCTATCTCCTTCAACGGGTTCAGCACGCCGGTAGTGGTTTCGCAATGTACCACCGATACATTCGTAATCTCCGCATTATGTGCCAGATAATCGTCTACATAGCTGACGGACACCTGCTCCGTTTCGTCAAAGGCCAGCATATCATAGTTGATACCGTGATACTCAGCGATATTTCCCATACGGTCACCATAAGCTCCATTGCTCAAAATCAGCAGTTTGTCACCCGGCTTAACGGTACTTCCTATAACGGCTTCCACACAATAGGTTCCACTGCCTTGCAGAAGAACGGACGTATATTCATCGGTTTGCTTTGTAGCGAGTGCAACGAGGGATTTGCGTATTTCCTCTACGATATGCACATTATAATCCGCATCCCATGTACACCAATCGGTGAGCATGGCTTCTTTTACGGTTTCGGAAGTAGTAAGAGGTCCGGGAGTCAATAAAATGTAAGGTTTCATATTCTTGATAGTTTAAAGTTATTAATATTATCTATTACGGCAGGAAGTTCTTCAATGGAGTCTACTGTATAATGGGCTCCGGCAGCCAGCATACGGTTGCGGACATCCTGTTTGCGGAGCTCCAGTTCGGTAGCAGGCAAAGCATTCACTTCATCCAGGGTAAGACCCAGTTCGTTACTGCCAGGCACTACGCCCACCGTCCACACTTTGGCATTCACTCCTTCTTTGATGTCGGCAATCGTGTCGCCTACCTTCACAACACAGTCCACCGAGGGAACGGCAAGTTCCGTCATATTCTTATAAATCATATAAGGAGCGGGGCGACCGGTAGGAAGTCCGTCGGACGTGACACAATTATCAACCACATATCCGCGGGCTGCGGCAGCCGGCAACACTACATCCATCATCGCACGGGTATAGCCGGTAGTGGAGCCTATCTTAATTCCTTGCACACGCAATCCCGATATCGTTTCAACCACACCGGGAATAGGTGTTGTTAATCTTCCAGAGAGGCAAACAACACACGCTGAAAGTCTGCATAGCGCGCCAATATATCTTCCTCAGCATACGGACGTCCGTATTTCTCCTGAAACTCGTTTCTTACGCGGTCTATATTGAACAAGGCGCGTATTTCCTCTACTTTGGTCAGTCCCATGTGAGCACGCGTTTCAGCAGCCGTTACCGGAGTGCCTATCACATTAAAACTCTCAATGAAAGCGGCAACCGGAGCAAAACAGCCGTAATCGACTGCCGTACTTGCCCAATCCATAATAATACATTCAATTTTCTTCATAATCACTATCTTTGAGTTATTTCCCTATCCGTTTATTTTGCCATATCCGGAAGAAGTTCCAATGCAACACGCTTACCGGATAAACCACCCGCCGGGTGGGGAGTATCGAGTTCTTCACCGGAAACTTCCGCATATTTCTCACGACGATAACGCTGTATCAGATAAACTGCCGAACCTATAAAAGCTACACTGCATGCTATACCCACATAACCGGACATCAGATTGTAAAAGTCCAGCCAGTTGACAGCAGGATTAAAGAACTCCTTGAATATCAGCACCACCACTGTACCCGTATAACCGATGAAGTCCAGTGTTATAATGAAAAAGCCCACATTCCCTTTTATCTTGAAACAAGCGATGAAACGCTCGAAAAAGAGTGTCTGGAAACTAAGGTAGACCGTGTAGAGCGACAAGCTTTGAAGGAACAGCCATGTCATGGGCTGCAATTGCAAGGCAGAATAATTGAAAGCCAGAAAACTCAACGTAGCCGTACCGCAAGTGACCAGCCCCAACAGCATACACAACACCTTTATGTTGCTCCGTACTGCGGACATCAGCCCGAACATACACAGAATTATCAATGTAACCGTTGCATCCACCTTGGCAAACGCCCATGACGAGAGTCCCGCCGCATCGACATCGAGTATCTTCACCAGAAAATCTTCCTTGATATCCTGTAATACCGTAACGAACAGATTGGCAAAGAATAACATTACCAGCACAGGCATAAAGTTCTTGAACAGACTTAAACGTGCCTTACTGTCCAGGGCAACCCTTTCCGTGCGCAGTTCTTTATCTGCTTGCGTGGGTTGCGGCATCCGTGTCATCAGCCATCCCAGAAATGACAACAGCGGAAAAGCAAATGCACCGATGAAAGCGGGCATCCAGAATTCACTGATATGCAAATTATCCATCACAAAAAGTCCAATCGACTTTGCGGTCCCCGAACTGATAGCGATGCTCAACCCCATAAGACTTGCCAGTAAATCCGTGACACGACGCCCTTCCAGAAAACTGAAAATCACTCCCCACATACACCCTAAGGAAAGCCCGTTAAAAAACAGGGCAAATACATTGAACGGTTGCGGAAGCGCTCCGAAAAGTACAAGGGAAAGTTCGGCAACCGCCACTGACAGGATAATGAACTTTAAGCGGTTTTCCTTCTTCAACTCGGAAATGACCTTGATATCTATCAGCTTGGAAATAAAATAGCCGGATATCTGTACAATGCTGGTTGCAGTCTTATAGTCCATACCGAAAAAATCGAGTCCGTCAAACGTAGCCGCTGTAAATGGTTTACGCAATGCATACACCAAAGAATAAGAGAGCAAAGCAGCTCCACCCGCCCAAAGAATGAATAAGGCATCAGATAAATTCTTATTGGAAACTGTGAGTTCTTTTTTACCGATTATCGCATTCATGACATCTATCTTGTTTTTGATTCCGGCAGCAAAAGTAAGGCGGTATTTTAACAGCAAAAATGAATTCCCATTATTAATAATATTCATGAAATCAACATTTTATAATGTAACATTAATGCAATATTAATGTAATGAAAGCATAACATCCCACGGCTTTCTTTGCAGACATTTTGAATAAAGAGCCATTATACCACAACGAGATGAACGAACTGCCTGAAATATACAGACGCATTGAATACCTGCGCAACAAAGGTGTAAAAATGAAAGAGATAGCCGACCATACCAATATGGCGGCAAGTGTACTGTCCTCGCTCTACTCAAGCGTATTGCCTACCTATATCGGATGCATTAAAAAAGGGAATAATGAAGAAGAAGCGTTGGACTACGCCCTGTCGCAAGTGAACAATGTATCGAAAAAACGCCTTCTCGGCAATCTGAAAGAGTTAAAAGAACAGTTGTATGCACTGGAGCCTGCGGTTGCCACCGGACAGAAAGAGAATCCGTTTCTGGACATGCTGTCGGAAGAGATGCTCCGTTCCGTACAAGACGCATATAACTACAGCGGCATATACATCAGTTACAGCCTTTCCTCTTCGACCAATGCCCTGAAAGTAGAGCCTTATCTTATTACAACATCCGAAAACAACGGCTATGTGAAAGTCGTACACATGAGCGCCTACAATACCACCCATTTCGGAACAGGTATTTTCAGCAACCACCAGAACTCCTACATCATATTCAATGAACGGGAGTCACCGCAAATGGCACTGTTCACAATCTACCTGCAACTGCCTATGTACGATTTTCCGCATATGCTCAAAGGGCTCTACCTCTGTCTCGACTACAACCGCAACCCGATAGCCCGAAGAATACTGTTCATCAAACACTCGGACAGCACCGGCATGGACGACTTCCTGGAACTGAAAGGCACTATCATCCCCAAAGAAGAGCTGACGGAAGAACAGATACCTTATTATAACTATACCTGCCAGCCGGGCGATTATATCAAAACCTGCTCCGTTCCTTCTCCTTTGTTCAACGAAAAAGATTTGGAAAGAGAAAAAAAGATGCTGGAAATCTGAGCATTGCCCGCAACAGAGCGACTTTGCAACCTGGTTGCATTCCCTATTATCTACCTTTGTATCAAAAACAAGAGATAATATGGGAAACAATAATTGTACATGTTGCTGTGCACACGGTAACGCACAGCCAGACAAACAACCGGAACACACCGGTTTCTTAAAGGAATACGGGAGAATCCTGCTTTCGGCCTCCCTGCTTTTCAGCGGAATCATCATGAAAGCTACAGGTATGGGATTCTTCGCAGATGACACTGTTATGTTTGCCTGGTACCTGGCGGCATACCTGCCTGTAGGCCTGCCCGTACTGAAAGAGGCGTGGGAAAGCATCCTGCAAAAGGACATTTTCAGTGAATTCACACTGATGTCCATCGCTACATTAGGAGCTTTCTATATCAAGGAGTATCCGGAAGGCGTAGCCGTAATGCTGTTCTACTCACTGGGAGAGCTATTTCAGGAAAGGGCGGTGAGTAAGGCAAAGCGGAATATCAGCGCACTGATTGACGTACGTCCGGAAACGGCAACGGTCATCAAAGGCAATGAGGCCGTTGTCACATCTCCCCGCCACGTACAGACGGGCGACATCATCGAAGTAAAAACCGGAGAACGTGTTCCGCTGGATGGAAAAATGCTGGATGAAGCTGCCGCCTTCAACACTTCCGCACTCACAGGCGAAAGCATACCGCGCACCATCCGTAAAGGCGGGGAAGTCCTTGCCGGAATGATTTCCACGGATAAGGTTATCAGGGTGGAAGTAACACGGCCTTTTGAGAAGAGCGCGCTCTCACGTATACTGGAACTGGTACAGAATGCGTCCGAACGTAAAGCACCGGCCGAACTGTTCATACGCAAGTTCGCCCGCGTCTATACGCCGATTGTAACCGGACTGGCGGTATTGATCGTGCTGCTCCCTTTCCTCTATTCATTGGCAAACGCGCAGTTTTCGTTTATCTTTAACGACTGGATGTATCGGGCACTTGTATTTCTGGTCATCTCATGCCCCTGCGCCCTGGTAGTAAGCATTCCTTTGGGATATTTCGGCGGTATCGGTGCCGCATCCCGTCTGGGAATACTGTTTAAAGGCGGCAATTACTTAGATGCCATTGCCAGAATCAATACGGTGGTCTTCGACAAGACGGGCACGCTGACCAAAGGAACGTTTGAAGTACAGTCTTGCCATACCCCGCAAGGCATATCCGAAGAGAAGCTGCTTCAAGTCATAGCTTCTGCGGAACAAAACAGTACACACCCCATAGCCAAAGCTATCACCGGGTATGCAAAGCAAAGGAATATACTCTTGTCTCCGGCAACAGAAGTTACAGAAATTGCGGGCCGCGGACTCGAAGCAAGGATAGACGGACAGCGTGTCTTGGCAGGAAACACCCGCTTATTGTCCGAATATAAGGTGGAATACCCGCAGGAATTATCCGAAATCGCCGATACGGTGGTAGTCTGCGCCATAGGTTCAGCCTACGCAGGTTATCTGCTGCTATCCGATACACTGAAAGACGATGCCTGTACAGCCATAGAAGAGCTGAAAGCTTTAAATATCAATAATATTCAGATATTATCGGGAGACAAGCAGGCAATTGTCACTAACTTTGCAGAGAAGTTAGGGGTGGCGCGAGCGTATGGCGACCTGCTGCCCGACGGTAAAGTAGAGCACATAGAGGAACTGAAACGAAACACTGCCAACCGGATAGCCTTTGTAGGCGACGGCATCAACGATGCTCCCGTCCTTGCCCTCAGCCATGTAGGTATCGCAATGGGCGGACTGGGCAGCGACGCCGCCATCGAGACTGCCGATGTCGTAATACAAACCGACCAGCCCTCCAAAGTAGCTACTGCCATTTGTGCCGGCAAGCAGACACGCCGGATTGTATGGCAGAACATTTCGCTGGCTTTCGGAGTTAAACTATTGGTACTGGCTTTAGGTGCCGGCGGACTGGCTACCTTGTGGGAAGCTGTCTTTGCAGATGTCGGCGTGGCTCTTATCGCCATAGTAAATGCCATCCGCGTACAGAAACTGATAAAATAGAAAGGGAAAAGCATATGAAAGAAAAGGATTATTTAGCCTTGTTGGCAAAGAGAGAGATACAGCCCACTGCCATACGCATATTAGTATTGCAGGCCATGCTCAAGGCAGGACGCTCCGTCTCTTTACTCGATTTGGAAAATATGCTGGATACGATTGACAAATCCTCTATCTTCCGCACCATCACCCTTTTCCTTTCTCACCACCTGGTACACAGCATCGATGACGGGACAGGTTCTTTCAAATATGCGGTATGCAGTGCAAGCTGCTCTTGCGAAGTCAACGACCTGCACACTCATTTTCATTGCGAGAGTTGCAACAAGACATTCTGCTTCCAGAATATCCCGACACCGGTAGTACAAGTACCGGAAGGGTTTACGCTGAACAGCATCAATTATGTACTGAAAGGGCTTTGTCCGGAATGTGCGGCAAAAGATAAGCAGAAACAAAATTTCAAGACGCAGTGAAGAAAACAGTATACCTGTCGCTTATGAAGATTATATTATCTCCCTGCATTCTTTTGTAATCTAAAGTATTTTGCCTATCTTTGTAAGAATCAATATATTAAATAATGACAAATAGCAACGAAAATCAGATAATCCGTTTTGACTGGGCGATGAAGCGCCTGCTCAGGAACAAGGCTAATTTCAGTGTCCTGGAAGGTCTGCTCACTACGTTATTGGGTGAAAAGATCATTATCCGGCGGCTTCTTGAGAGCGAAAGCAATCAGGAGGACGAGTATGACAAGTATAACCGCGTCGACATGCTTGCCGAGAATTCCAAAGGTGAGCTGGTATTGATAGAGGTACAGAACAATAATGAATACGCCTACTTCCAGCGTATGCTGTTCGGCACTTCCAAATTGGTGACCGAGTATATCAATAGAGGAGAAAGCTATGACAAGGTCCGCAAGGTCTATAGCGTTAATATCGTCTATTTCTCTTTGGGACATGGAACCGATTTCGTTTATCATGGAAAGACGGAGTTCAGACCAATGACCTTCTTGAACTCACCCCCTTCCAAAAGCAGACATTCAAGGTGGATACGGTGAGCCAGTTATATCCCGAATATTATATCCTGAAAGTAAACGATTTCAATCAGGTAGCCAGGAGTCCTTTGGAAGAATGGATTTATTATCTGAATACCGGGGAGATACCTTCTACAGCTACAGCTCCCGGTCTGGAAGAGGCCCGTGAGAGATTGAAACTGGACAGCATGACCAAGGATGAGCTTGCTGCGTATTACCGCCACTTGGATAATATTGTAATCCTTCGTGACAATATCAATACCGAACGTGAAGAAGGAAGAGCTGAAGGCAAAGCCGAAGGTAGGGCCGAGGGCAGAGCTGAAGGTAGAGCCGAAGGTATTGAAGAGGGGTTGAATAAAGGATTGGCAAAAGGTCATAAAGAAGGAGTAAAAGAAAGTGCCCGTAATTTGAAAAAATTAGGTGTGGCTATTGAGGTCATTTCACAAGCTACCGGATTATCTAAAGAAGAGATTGAAATATTATAAAACGTTTTTTGAAAAGAGAACGTTTCATAATACACAAAAGAGGTTGTGTCAAAACGTTGGCACAACCTCATTTATATTTTAAGTTCTGCT
>ERZ860508.1604-NODE-1604-length-11678-cov-14.666093_pt1 | contig 11678 bp, 10 predicted proteins | sample MGYA00509976_ERZ860508 | MGnify/ENA primary metagenome ERZ860508 (study PRJEB30046, sample SAMN00715242) | human gut metagenome | study: EMG produced TPA metagenomics assembly of the A metagenome-wide association study of gut microbiota in type 2...
TTGTGGGAGTGCGTAGCACGGAGCAATCCGTAGGCATCAAAGTCGGGGGCTTTTGCCCCCGACATCATTTTAATAGAATACATGATTACCGATCACGATTCCGTCACGGCCGTTGTTACGTCTGAAGTGTGTCAGATCTCCCACATTGGATACGCCGGAGATGGCTTCTTCCGCTGCCTTGATACAGCTTGCGTTGATCTTGCCGGATTCGTATACGGTATTTACCTTACCGTTCAATGCCGGAGTGAACTGTCCGGACGCATAGATCACACCATGAATGCTACTCGGGTAAGCGCCGCTTCGTACACGGTTCATAACAACAGCACCTACTGCCAGCTGTCCTTCGTAGCTCTCGCATCCTGCCTCGCACTGGATCAATGCTGCCAACAGCTGCGTGGTATCCGCATCGGTGGTGTATTCGCCGTAGTTCACATGGCGTTTTGCTTCACGCTCTGCGGCTTCTCTTGCCTTGATCTCCTCTAAAGTCTCACCAGAGTCGATCTGGAAATCTACTGTTACATACTCCGCAGACACATATCCGTCTGCTCCTTCGTAGTCGATGCAGACCCATTCGGGATTACTGTTATCTACCACATCCACTATATCGCCCTTGGGAAGAAGTCCCAGAACTCCGGCCTCCTGATCCGCCTCGGTTCTCACACGAAGAGTCTCCGTGTTGATCTGTGCGATCATTCTGCCCACATCATTGGCCAGTGCCTTCGCATCATCCCCGAACAGGAGATATTCGTCTTTGGCCCAGCCGATCAGCGTACCGGACTGGATCTTGGTCCAACCGTCCCTGCGCTCTAAAATCGTACCTCCACAGTCTTTGTACAGCTTGCCGACCTTGGAAGCATCCTCACTGGCATCGCTTCGTACATTCACGGCATCTCTTACGTTTGCCATGACCAGCCCGGAACTGATCTCTTCCTCAGAGGGGAATGTCAGATTCAATTCCTGCACCGTTGCATTGATGACCTCGGTACTGTTTTTGGAACCGGGGTCTAAGATCGATGCGACACCACCGTTCAGATCATTGACATAGTTTTTTGTATTGCTTGCCTGTGCGGTCATGCTCATTTGCATGCTCAGGAAGATAGAACAGAGCAGTCCTGCACATACAACCAGCATTCTTCTGCTTTTTGTCATCTTGATACACGCCTTTCCCACAGGAAAATTCCCCGGACGGGGTGGTATACCTGCGGATCTCCCAGTGAATAGTATATGATGTATTTCTTAATATTTTCACCAGTTTGTTACAAAAATGTTAAATTTGTTACGCGGAATATCATAGCAGATGACAAATTTTTTGTCAAGTTATGGGGGGGGTGGGCGCTATTTAGCCATGACAGCTCGGCTTGCGCCATTCGCAAAGTCGCGTTATCACGCTTTTCGTCACTGCGTGACTACCTTTGCTCATGAACCGGCGCTCAACTCATGAACATATTCGTTCACAAAATCATGTTAACATGATTTTTGCTCTCGACTCTGTTCATGGTCGAGCTGTCACTACATACATTTCGACTTCTCGATGCAGGCATCCATGGCATCCATCACAGCGGCACGCATGCCCTTCTCTTCCAGTACTTTGACTGCCTGGATGGTGGTACCTCCGGGAGAACATACCATATCCTTTAATTCACCGGGATGTTTTCCGGTCTCCAGCACCATTTTGGCACTGCCGAGTACGGACTGTGCTGCAAATTCATAGGCCTGTTTTCTGGGCATTCCAGCTGCCACAGCTTCATCCGCCATGGCCTCAATAAACATAAATACATATGCGGGAGAGCTTCCGCTGACTCCCACGACCACATCCATCAGACGCTCCGGTACGACACTTGCGATGCCGAAGGAACGGAGCAGGGAAAGCACCTGCTCTGTCTCATCCTCCGTGACATTTTCTCCGATGCATACACCGGTACAGCCCTCCAGTACCAGGGCCGGCGTATTGGGCATGCAACGGATCAGCTTAAGCTCCGGTCTGTCAAATGCATCCTTCAGATACTGTAGATTCCTGCCTGCTGCGATGCTGACGATCAGGGTATCGACCTTAACAGCATCCTTGATCCCGGCGATCACTTCCGGGAAAAAGATAGGCTTTACGGCTAAGAACAGGATATCTGCCTGCTCAGCCACGGCAGTATTGTCTGTTGTTGTGTTAATATTAAATTTTGTTTTAACTTTTTCTGCAGTTGTTTCTGTCTTAGAGGAACCGATGATGTCCTCCGGCTTTGCAATGCCCTTCTGCAGCATGCCGCCGATCATTGCCGTTGCCATATTTCCCAATCCGATAAATCCAATCTTCATAATATCTGTCCTCCTGCTCTGTTTTCTATCTAAATATCATATAGCCCCGAACCGCTACTATGCCTACAGGTTTCGCTGTCTGTGCGCCTCATACATCAAAAGAGCCGCTGCGATCGAGGCATTCAGGGATTCCACCTTACCCTCCATTGGGATTTTGAGGTATTGCCCGGCCTGATCGGAGATCTCTTTGGTCAGTCCGTTTCCTTCATTGCCGATGAGAAATGCAGTGGGCTCCCGGAAGGAAAAGCTATCGTAATATTTCTGTCCCTTCAGGTGTGCCGCGTAGGTATGGATTCCTTTTTCATGCATCTGCGTCAGCACCGGGGATAGCTCCGGCACATAGACAAACGGTACCCGGAATATGGATCCCATGGTGGCACGGATGGTCTTGGGATTGAAGATGTCCACAGTCTGTTGGTTCATAATAACGCCCGTTATTCCTGCTCCTTCCCCAGTACGTATCATGGTTCCCAGGTTCCCGGGATCCTGTAAATTCTCCAGGATCAAAAATAACGGCTCCGGCTGTTCCAGAAGCTGTGTCAGATCATAGGAAGGCTGCTCCAACACGGTGAGGATCCCCTGGGGAGTCTGGGTATCTGCCATTTTTGCAAATACCTCCGGGGATACGGTCTCATAGCCGGTCTGCTGAAGCTTATCCCAGAATGCAGTATCGCCGTTCTGTGCGTTCCGGCGGAGCTTCTGCTCCAGTTCTTCTGTGAGATAGACCTCTCTTACGCTTTTTACCGGCGCTTCCTCACACATCCTGACGCCCTCCGCCAGGAATACGTGATCCTTACGCCGTTCCTTCGCCTTCGTCTGCCACTGCACGACCTGTTTTACTTTTGCATTGTTGCTGCTTGTGATCATATCTGTCTGCTCCCTGCTATATATCCATAATAATACATAATAATGCGATTTTTCGTGCTACGCACTCTCAAAATCGCAACATCCATTCGTATTCCGGACTATCGTCCTTCATACTCATGTCTGTTTACTCCTCTCATAGAATGCATCCCCTGTCTGCAAGCAGACGTGATGCATTCTATGGATGAGTTTATTATAGTCAAAAAGGCGCTTCCACGCAATGGGAAACGCCTTTGTCTTCGTATCCGTTCAGACACTCTTATTCATAAAAGTGCCTGCTTCGCAGTCAACGCCGCCAGTGGCTCATCTTTTATTTCATAAGAGTGCGCTCCGCTCATCATGAGTAGAAAAATATGCGTAGTGTGCAAGCACCCACGCATATTTTCTATTCATGATGTCTGAACTGTTAAATTAGATGGAAAGCAAACGAGATACCTCGAACTGATAATCGTTGATACCCTTCTCCATCTGCAGTGCATCCTCAATATCGAAATCGATGAATTCGCCGTGCTGGTAACCAACGACACGATTGGTCTTGCCTTCCAGCATGATGTCTACTGCGTAAGCACCCATGATAGATGCATAGTAACGATCCTTCGCAGTAGGGCTTCCTCCACGCTGCATGTAACCTAAGATCGTAGCACGGGTCTCAATACCGGTAGCTGCCTCGATACGGCGTGCCATGGAAGTGGAATGTCCGATTCCCTCGGCATTGATGATGATGTGATGGGTCTTGCCATGCTTACGGTTGGTAATGATATTATTGATAATATTCTGTTCGTTGTAATCGTACTTCTCGGGAAGCAGGATATCCTCGGCGCCGTTGGCAATACCGCACCACAGAGCAATGTATCCGGCATTTCTGCCCATTACCTCGATGATACTGCATCTCTCGTGAGAGGAAGAGGTATCCTTAACTTTATCAATAGCCTGCATTGCAGTGTTCACTGCGGTATCGAAGCCGATGGTGTACTCAGTACATGCGATATCCAGGTCGATGGTTCCGGGAAGGCCGATGGTGTTGATGCCCAGTCTGGACAGAGCCTGTGCTCCACGATAGGAACCGTCACCACCGATGACAACGATACCGTCGATACCGTGCTTTTTACAGATCTCAGCGCCCTTCTTCTGTCCTTCCGCTTCCTTGAACTCCAAACAACGTGCGGTTCCTAAGATGGTACCACCGCGCTGGATGATATCGGACACATCCTTGGCTTCCATATCTACAATCTCTTCATTCAAAAGACCCTGATAACCTTTTTTAATACCCTTAACCTTCAGTCCTCTTGCAATGGCTGTACGAACAACTGCACGGATAGCAGCGTTCATTCCCGGTGCATCACCGCCGCTGGTCAGTACGCCGATCGTCTTAATCTCTTTTGCCATGACTGTTACCTCCTAAGTAAACGAACGAATAATTTTCTCTTCTCGATTCTTTATTTTAATCTATTTTTGAGCGGTTTTCAATAGGTTTCGTTATAAATTTAACATTTTCTTTTCCAAACTGCGATGCAAGCTTTTCCATTAATGTCTCATCGGCTTTTACCCTGAGATTTGCAGGCAGGATCTTGATGTTTTTAATATCCCTCAGGTAGATCACTACATCGTCATTGCCGTCGGAGTCAGCGATGGCCTGTAGCAATTCCTGTTCTCTGGCCTTATAGGCTTCCATATTGGGAAACTGGATCCAGGCCCCCGCGGGCATGCCTTTTTTCTGCGCGGTTCCGGCGTTCTGCGGCCGCTGACCCGGTTGTGTCTGTTCCACTGTTCGGCCTGTCTGTCCGCCTGACATGGCACCGACCGGCTGCTGCCCACTGCCGTTCCCATTTCCATAGGATCCGCCGCGGCTACCTCCCCGACCTCCGTAATTTTTTGGGAACAGAGGCTGGTTCGCCGCTCTGGCTGCCTGTGCATCCTCGAAGCTGATGATCTGGTCGCAGATCAGCTTGCCGTCCTTGTCCTCTTCCAGGGACACTCTGCCCCGGATGAACACTTTGGCATCCTCTGTAAGCAAAGTGTTGTAGCGCTCGTATACCTGGGGAAATACCACGACTTCCACGTTGCCGATCAGATCCTCCACATTTAAAAATGCCATGATCTTGTCGTTCTTGGTGTATTTTACGTTTTTGTCCGCGATCAGTCCACCGATGACTGCATTCGCCTGATCCTTGACCAGTTCCACCTCTCCGGACTCTTCATCCAGTGCAAAGTCTCCGGCGGTATTGCTGATGCAGTTCTGCCACAGCTCCTGGTATTCCTCCAAAGGATGACCGCTGACATAGACACCCAGGACCTCTTTTTCAAAGCCAAGCAGCATTTCCTTGCTGTATTCACCTACATTCGGCATCCGGATATCGAATTCTTCCTTATCTTCTTCGCCGGCGATATCAAACAGGGAAATCTGTCCTGCCAGGTTGTTTTTCTTGTCATGGGCGATGTGATCCGCGATCTGCACATAGACGCTCATGAACTGTTTTCTGGTGCCGCCCAGTCCGTCCATGGCTCCTGCTTTGATCAGGTTCTCAATGGCCCGCTTATTCATCTCTTTTTTGTCGGACATGCGGGTGATGAAGTCCTTCAGGTTTGTGAAGGGGCCTCTCTCCTTACGCTCCTGCACCAGGCTGTCGATGACCGGACGTCCCACGCCTTTGATGGCCGTCAGGGCATAGCGGATCTTGCCGTCTGTTACAGAGAATCCGGCCTCTCCCGCATTCACATCCGGCGGCAGAATAGCGATATTCATGTTCCGGCAGTTCAAAATATACTCCGATACTTTTTTCGGGTTATCGATGACGGAGGTCATCAGTGCCGCCATGAATTCTACGGGATAATAGTATTTTAAATACGCCGTCTGATAAGCCACCACCGCATAACAAGCCGCATGGGACTTGTTAAACGCATACTTGGCGAAATCCATCATGGTATCGTAGATCTGTCCTGCGGTCTGTTCATCAATGCCGTTGGCGATACAGCCGGGGACATTCTCCTCCGGATTGCCGTAGATGAAGTTCGCCCGCTCTTTTTCCATGACGGCCTGCTTCTTTTTACTCATGGCACGGCGCACCAGGTCGCTTCGGCCCAGAGTATATCCCGCCAGGTCACGGACGATCTGCATTACCTGCTCCTGGTATACGATACAGCCGTAGGTGGGTTTCAGGATCGGCTCCAGCTGAGGACAGGCATAGGTCACATCCTCCGGATGGTTTTTCCCCTGGATGTACTTCGGGATAAAATCCATGGGACCCGGACGATACAGAGAAATACCGGCCACTACATCCTCCAGATTCTGAGGGCGCAGTTCCTTCATGAAGCTCTTCATCCCGGCACTTTCCAGCTGGAACACACCTTCCGTTCTGCCGGTGCCGATGGAAGCCAGTACTTTCGGGTCATTATAATCTATGGCATCCACATCAATGTGTCTGCCGGTGGTATTCTCTATGAATTTTACAGCATCATGGATCACGGTCAGGGTACGCAGTCCCAGAAAGTCCATTTTCAACAGACCCAGTTCTTCCAGCGTCGTCATGGTGAACTGGGTAACGATGGAACCATCAGAGCCTCTGGACAGCGGCACGAATTCGTCTGCGGATTTCTGACAGATCACGACACCGGCCGCATGCATAGAGGTATGTCTGGGCAGTCCCTCCAGTCGCTTACACATATCGATCAGGTGGTGGACCTGTTCGTCCTCCTGATAGAGCTTGCGGAATTCCGGATTCATCTCCAGTGCTCTGCTCAGTGTAATGTTCAGTTCGTTCGGCACCATTTTGGCAATAGAATCCACGAACGCATAGGGCAGGTCCATGACACGGCCCACATCGCGGATGACACCTTTCGCCGCCAGAGTACCGAAGGTGACGATCTGTACCACCTTGTCATTGCCGTATTTTCTGCCCACATAATCGATGACCTCCTGTCTCCGTTCAAAGCAGAAATCCACGTCAATATCAGGCATAGAGACACGTTCCGGATTCAGGAATCGTTCAAACAGCAGATTGTAATGAATCGGATCGATGTTGGTGATCTTCAGGCAATATGCCACGATACTTCCCGCCGCGGAGCCTCGTCCCGGTCCCACAGGTATCCCGTGCTCCTTCGCATAATTGATGAAATCCCACACGATCAGGAAGTAGTCCACATATCCCATTCTCTGAATAACGCCAAGTTCATAATCCAGGCGCTCCCTGAGCGTCTGTCCGGTCTCTCCGGCGGGCTGATCACCGTCACCGTAGCGTTCTGCCAGTCCGTCATCGCAGAGCTTATTTAAGTAGCTCCAGGAATCGTACCCCTCCGGCACATCGTATTTCGGCAGCTTTGTCACGCCGAATTCAATCTCCACATTACATCGGTCTGCGATCCTCTGGGTATTCTCCACTGCCTCCCAGGCATAGGGGAACAGTCCTTTCATCTCCTCTTCGCTCTTGACATAATACTGTCCGCCCTCGTAGCGCATACGATCCTCGTCCGCCAGCTTTTTGCCCGTCTGCAGGCACAGCAGAATGTCATGAGGGATCGCATCCTCCGCATAGGTATAGTGCACATCGTTGGTGGTCACCAAGGGAATGTCCAGCTCCCTGCTCATCTGGACCAGTTCCATATTCACGGTTCGCTGTTCCGGAATGCCGTGATCCTGTAATTCCAGAAAATAGTTGCCCTTACCGAAGCATGCCTCGTATTTGCGGGCCGCCATTCTCGCCTCTTCCTTCATGCCCTTTAAAATCAATCGGGGCACTTCACCTGCCAGACACGCAGATAGCGCAATGATACCCTCGTGAAACTGCTGCAGTAATTCCATGTCCACACGGGGTTTATAATAGTAGCCTTCCGTGAATCCACGGCTGACGATCTTCATCAGGTTCGCATAACCGGTATTGTTCTCCGCTAACAGCACCAGATGGTGATAACGGTCCTCTCCGCCGGTCAGTTCCTTGTCAAACCGGGAATTGGGAGCCACGTACACCTCACAGCCCAGGATCGGCTTAATTCCTGCTTCCCTTGCCGCACGATAAAAATCGATCACACCGTACATAACACCGTGATCAGTGATCGCTGCGCTGTTCATGCCCAGTTCCCTGACTCTGGCTACATATTCTTTAATCTTATTGGATCCGTCCAGCAGAGAATATTCTGTATGGACATGAAGATGGGTAAACGCCATTTTGCTGTTCCCTTTCTAGTGCAGTTCTTTTGCTTTTTTCACGCATTCCTCATAGGTCGGTCCTACCTGTTCTCTGTGATAGCCCGGAGCAAGCATCGCCGCAAAATACAGGTTCTCCAGTGTCTCTTCCTGCGCCGCTGTGGGATGGGAAGGCACCACTACACGGGTGCTCCATACTAGCATACAGCCGGTATACTCCACCATGAAAAATATGGGCTCCATATTTTTCTCCATACGGCTGTTCAGTGTCAGTTTATCTTCGCCGGAGATCTCTTCCAGTTTCTTGATATGGGAAGGCTGCGGTTCCTCTACACTGCCGTCCGGCAGGATCACGCACTCGCAGGGCTCCATATCTTCCCTATGTGCATTCATATATTCCATGACAGTCATTCCCACACCTCCTTTGTTCTATCTGTCAGTCTGTTATTCTTCTGCCCGGATCGCCCAGCGCATTTTCGTGGAACGGGCTCTGCCGTTCTGCGCGCATTCTTCCGCCGAGGGTCGCACTACATCTTTGGAATAGTCTGCATAAATTCCGTCCCGGCAGCCTTCTTTCAGAGCTCGTTTTACCAGTTTGTCTTCACCGGAATGGAACGTGAGAATCGCAACTCTTCCTCCGGGTTTCAATGCTTCCGGCAGCTTTTCCATGAACTCATACAATACTTCAAATTCACGGTTCACATCAATACGCAGAGCCTGGAACGTTCTCTGACAGGTCTTCTTGATCGTATCTTTTTTCTCCTTTTCCGGGAGAAAATCCAGGGTCTTCCCGATCACTTCTCTTAATTTCGTCGTGGTATCGATCCGGTGTCCCTTGCGGATCTCATCGGTGATCGCCTTCGCCAGTTCCTCGCAGTAGGGCTCGTCGGAATTCTCATAGAGCATTCCCGCCAGTTCTTCCCTGCTGATCGTATCTAAGCGCTCGGCCGCACTGATACCCTGTGTCTGATTCAGTCGCAGGTCTAGGGGTCCGTCCACCTTAAAAGAAAATCCTCTCTCCGGATTATCGATCTGCATAGAAGATACTCCCAGATCCGCCAGGATAAAATCAAATCCACCGGCTTCTTTTGCAATCTCATCTATGGTACAGAAATTCTGCAATTTAATCGTCAGGATATCCTCTCCATACCCGGCATCCGCCAGACGTTTCCTCGTCTTGGCAGACTCTTCCGGATCTACATCTGTGGCATAGATATGACCACGGCCCTGTAACTGTTCCAGCATAGCTTTTGTATGTCCACCGTACCCCAGCGTCGCGTCGAATCCGGTCTCTCCCGGCTGGATCTTCAGAAAATCCAGGATCTCCTGTACCATAATGGATCTATGCATACCTGCGGGCGTATTGCCCTTGCTGATGACATGGGCAATGGTATCTCCGTATTTTTCCGGCTGTAATTCTTTATATTTTTCCTCGTATTTTTTCGGATATTTTCCCTTATACCGCACACGGCGCTTATGGGGTGTCTGTTCCTGCTCCATTCCCATGATTACCTCATTCCAAATTAGTATAATGTGGGCGTCAAAAGCGCAGGCATCCTGCTCGATACCCACGCTTCCTTTTCTCTTAATTAAAGATGTCTTTTATTTTAAATGATGTCTTTTATTATAGTGCGCTCTTGATCGCTGCCATCAATTCATCATAAGTCTCATATGCCGGCAGCTCCGGATGATCCTTTTTGATCTGCTCAGTACTCTTGAACAGGAAGCCTGCCTTGCTGGCCTGGATCATACCCAGATCGTTATGGCTGTCGCCGCTGGCGATGGTCTGGAAGCCGATGGACTGCAGTGCCTTGACCGTAGTATATTTGGAATTCTCCACACGCATCTTAAATCCGGTGATCTCTCCGTTCTCAGCTACTTCCAGAGAATTACAGAAAATGGTCGGATAACCTAATTTTTTCATCAGAGGACCGGCAAACTGTGAAAAGGTATCGCTGATAATGATGACCTGGGTAATAGAGCGCAGCTCGTCTAAGAATTCCTTCGCGCCCGGGATCGGGTCGATCTTCGCGATCGTATCCTGAATTTCCTTCAATCCCAGACCATGCTCCTTCAGTATCCCAATTCTCCATTTCATTAATTTATCGTAATCAGGCTCGTCTCTGGTGGTTCTCTTCAGCTCCGGGATCCCACTGGCCTCCGCAAATGCGATCCAGATCTCCGGTACCAGTACTCCTTCCAGATCCAGGCATACAATATTCATATCCATCCTTGTGTCCTCCCAGTAAATTCAAATGTATTTGCGAAAAGTATACCCTATTTTACTGCTTCGTGCAACCATTTACTTTCTTGTTGTAACGTGTTGTATATGTTGTAGTATGTTCTTATGATGCAATGGTGAAGATGACATTCTCTGAGTATTTTTTGAAATTTGCTTGTAATTTTTACTTTTTCTTCCTTATTTTTGTGACATTTTTACTGTTTACTTTGTTCTATATGTGCTATAATAACCATAGTGTGAAAAGAACTTCCGACAAGCTCTCATCTACACCAAACCAACGTAGAGATAGAGGAGGCAATTGTTATGTTGACATTAAAAGCTGAGAAAAGAAATCCTGAGGAAAAGGCAAAGAAATTAAGAAGAGACGGTTTTATCACCGGTGTCCTGTACGGCAAAGAAATGAAGGAAAACGTATCCTTGAAATTCACAGAGAAGGATGCAGCTGCTTTCATTAAAAACGCGAAAGAAGGCACGCAGGCTTATCTGGAACTGGACGGAAAAAATGTAGATGTTCTGGTGAAGAATATTGATTTTGATCCTCTGACGAAGAAATATATGGCTCTGGACTTCCAGGCTTTGGTGGCCGGTGAAGTCGTATCTGCTACCGTTCCTATTGTATATCTGAATGAGGACAAGGTACAGGGTATCTTTGAAGCAGAGTTGTCCGAAGTACATTACAAGGCTGATCCCGCACATCTGTTGGAGCCCATTGAGATCGATCTTGCAACACTGCCCCAGACGACCAAGACCATGTATGTAAAAGACCTGAAGCTGGAGGAGAAGGGCGTCCATGTCACAACCTCCGGTGAACAGCAGCTGTTCCATATCGGTGCATACGGTCAGGAAGAGACTGACGAAACCGAAACCGAAGCCGCTGACGAGACGAAATAACCCACTGTAGTAATCATTGATCGTTCCTTGAATACCGCCCGGAGAGTTTTGTGATATACTCCTTTCCGGGTGGTATTTTTGGCTTTGCTAACTTGAGAGTTACGAGCCATGCAAAAATAGAACGGAATACCTCGGTGGGAGCTTGCTCACACAAGAGGTTATTTCGTTCTATTTTTATACGGCGACAGCCGTCAATGAAATAAATGTGGAGCGTCCTTTGCGACACATTTATGAATT
>ERZ860508.1612-NODE-1612-length-11603-cov-2.620281_pt1 | contig 11603 bp, 12 predicted proteins | sample MGYA00509976_ERZ860508 | MGnify/ENA primary metagenome ERZ860508 (study PRJEB30046, sample SAMN00715242) | human gut metagenome | study: EMG produced TPA metagenomics assembly of the A metagenome-wide association study of gut microbiota in type 2...
ATCAGTTGCTCTCCGGTCCGCCCCAGCGAAGGGGCGAAGGCGCCGTATCGTTGGACCGTCGAACGCCGCAGGGCCATGTTGCCGCCGCCGGGAATACGTCCTTTCGGAAAAGGGCGGATCTTTCGCCCCAGGTCGATCGGATTGGCTATCGGACGTTCGGTATAACTCGACATCCAGGCCGGGCGTCCCGCAGGATATTCGGGTATGATAGGGCCTCCGGCCGATGCAGCGTCGGGGTAGGCGTCGAAGAGGGCGACGTACGAAGAGATGAACTGTTCGTTGATGCGTTCGTCGTCGTCGATGATGGCGATGTATTCGCCCCGGCTTTCGTCGATACCCCGGTTGCGGGCATGGGAGAGCCCCTGCCGGGTTTCGGTTACGATCCGCAGGTTGATTGCGGGATGTTCTGTTGCGAACGCTTCGAACCGGGCCAGCGTGTCATCCTGCGAATTGTTGTTCACGACGATACACTCCCACTCTGCGGCCGGGAAATCCTGCCGCACGACCGACCGGAGCGCTTCGACGAGCGCTGCGGAGCGGTTGTAAGTGGCGATGATGAGCGATAATCGGATCATAGGGCAAAGATAGTGAAAGCCGAGAGAAAACGGGAATTTGTTCCCAATTTTCCGAGGCGCATCCTATCTAAGATTATGTCAAAGATAAAGATAGTGAAAGCCGAGCGCAGTCCCAAATTTATTTAAGTCCCTTTTCCTCCTCCTTGCGGGGCAGTGTACGCAGGCGTTCACTGCTCCCGTTTCGAGCGTCGTTTGAGCTTTGCCGAGTTTTCTTATCTGGGCCGACGGTTATGGTCCGATATACTTTCCCGGATGAAAAATACCCCTGCAGTTCGGGCAGGGGTATTCGATCGTGCGGAATCGGTTTATTTCCGAATGACCAGGTATTTCGATATGCTCCAGAATTTTGCGGGATCGGTGATTTCGAGCGTTACCAGTTTGTCTTCGCCCGGTGTGAGCGTGTAACTCTCTTTGGGGTGCGAGGTGAGCAGCTTGGGCTTTTTGCTGCCCGTTTCGATTCGGGTCAGATTCCGCAGGTCGGCCGATGTGAATGTCGATTTGTCGAAGTCGCCATCCATGATGCTCTTGGTTTTGAAGAGTCCGTTGCCTTCGACGATGCGAGCCTCCTTGAGCTGCTTCATATCGGCGATGCAGAACCAGACGACATTGAGCTGGCTATCCTGTTCCTCGATCGTAGTTTTTTGGCTGGCAGTGACTTCGTTCAATCCGGCGATGTCCTTGTTGAGCTCCTCGACCGTACCGGCGAGCTCCTCGATCTCGATGTTTTTTTGGGACAGCTCGGTCTGAAGCGATTCGATCTGTGCGACTTTCCGGGTCATTTCTTCCTGCAGACGTTTGATCGTCCCGGCCAGCGAAGCGTTCTTGCGGCCGCTTTGTGCGAATTGTGCTTCGAGTTCGGCGATTCGCTCCTTGTTTTGGAGCAGGATACCCTTGATTTGGTTGATCTGCGATACCATCTGTTGTTTTTTGTCCAGCGGCTTGTTTTCGATGTCGCTTATTTGAGTCATCACGCGGTCTTCGACTTCGCGGATCGACTGAAATCCGGTTTCGATCTCATTGAGGATTTCCAGCGTTTGATCGTACTTTTGCTCGACGGTGAGCAGCGAGTCCCGTTGGGCGAGCAGGGTCTGGTATTTTCCTGATTTTTCGACGCATGACACTGCGGTCAGCGCTACGGCTGCGAAAGCCAGAATAAGTCTGAATGTCTTCATTGGTATTGGAATTTGGTTTTTGCAATTAGAAATATCCAATCGTGTGCCATTGTATTCAAAATGTTGATTGATAATTTGTTGTTGCGATATTCGTGCGGTCGATGACTGTGGAATCGTGCCCCAAATGTGTGGAAGCTGTGTGGAAACGGGCCGTTTTCGGACTGTGTATCGCGGTACAGTCGGATTTCCGATAAGCGGAGGCGGAAGCTTCGGATAAATTGCAAAGCCCCGGCCTATGAAAAGCCGGGACTTCGTTCGATGTTTACGATTCGGGGATTATTTCAGGACTTTCAACAGTTCGGGCAGCAGGCAGGAAATCGTATTCTCGTTCTGTGCCGTGTAGAAGATGCCGTCGATGACGGCTTTTTCGTCCGTTCCGATACAGCTTTTGACGACCGGTTTGAGGAACGGATGCAGGGCCACCCGTCTGCCCGGCGCGATGCCGAGGTTGTCGAAGAGCAGTGCTGCGGCGCAATGCCCTGCGATCGTTTTTCCCTGGGCCGCAAAATTTTTGATGACGCTCAACATATCCACGTTGTAGGGTTTGTCTGCGTTTTCCGCGAATTTGGGCATGGCGTCGCCGCAGGCGAATACGAGGGCGTCGTATTCGTGTTCATGGCCTTTGAGTGAGGTGATTACATCGTCCGTCTGGAGGCGAAGCCCCGAGTTGGTTTTTACATTCGTGGTATCCGCTACCGCGAATGTCCTGAAGGGAATGCCGTTCTCGAAGAAGGTTTCCAAATACTGAAACAAGCCCGATCCGTTGACAGGGTTTACGACCAATACAGCTACTTTCTTTGCCATAATTTTTGAGTTTTATGGTTATTAATGATATGTTAGTTACTTTTGTAGTGCAAACATAAAATAAGTAATCGGGTTCTGCAAGAGGTGATTTTTTGGTAAGCGAGTTACAAAAAGGTAACCGATGTTGAACGACAAAGAGATAAAACCGCAAAAAAAATGAAAACTTTTTTACACGAGGGAATTTGCCCGATTCGGGATATCTTGAGCCGCCTCGGTGACAAGTGGTCGCTGCTGGTGCTGACGACGTTGTATTCGAACGGGACGATGCGTTTCAACGACATTCAACGTTCGCTCGGGGATATTTCGCAGCGGATGCTGACTGTCACCCTGCGTTCGCTCGAAGCGGACGGGCTGGTCCATAGAGAGGTCTATCCCGAAGTGCCGCCCCGCGTCGAGTATCGTTTGACCGATTCCGGGGGCGATCTGATGCCGTATCTGAACAATCTGGTGGAGTGGGCGTTGAAGAACACGCCGGCCATTCTGGAACGGCGTGCGCAGGCGGTGCGGGCGAAGTGATCTGCCGGAGGTATAAGAAAAGTGTTTGCAGCGGATTCGGATACCGTGCTGCAATCACTTGCTTATTTAGTAGGTGTGGGGAGGAGGCTTTTCCTACAAGCTGTCCCCGAAATCCTTGCGGAATTTCTCCATCAGGCGTGCCGGCCAATCGATAGTCGGCTCCAGACCGCCCATGAAGAACCGGAGCACGGGCGGCTCGTAGGTGAAGCGCAGACCGCCGATCAGGTGACGGTTCTCGTAGAGCCACTCCAGACGGTCGATGACGTATTTGATCTGGGAAAGCGTGAATACGCGGCGCGGGCAGGCGAGGCGTACCAGCTCGACGTCGGCCAGGATCTCTTTGCCGTTCTCGTCGCGGACGCTCGATACCGTACCGCGCTCCATACCGCGTACGCCCGAGCAGAGGTAGAGGGCTGCGGCCAGTGCTCCGGCGGGGTACTCCTCCTGCGGGATATGCTCGCAGAATTTCATGGCGTCCAGGTGTCCGCCCAGGACGCCGGCCGGAGTCACGACGGGAATGCCTTTCGGATCGAGCGTGTTCACCAGGTAGCGGATGGTGTCGATACTCTGGCAGATGACGGTTTCGTCCTGTGTTTCGTAGAGGCCTACGGCCATCGCTTCGATTTCACGAACCGAAATACCGCCGTAGGTAAGGAAGCCTTCGAACAGAGGAATCATAGCTTCCATTTTATTGTAAAGTTCCCTGCGGTTGGTGCAGATGCCGCCGCCGCGCGAGGAGCTGAGTTTGCGGGCCGAGAAGTAAACCAGATCGGCCAGTCCGGTCATTGCCTTGATGATGTCGGCCATCGAATTCTCTTTCCAGTGCTCTTCGCGTTGCTGGATCAGGTAAGCGTTTTCACCCAACAGACTGGCGTCGAGTACCAGCATCAGGTTGTATTTGTCCGCGATGCGGCGCACGTCCATCAGGTTGGACATCGAGAAGGGCTGGCCGCCGATCAGGTTGGTCGAGGCTTCCATGCGGATGAACGGAATGTTCTCCACGCCTGTTTCGGTGATGAATTTTTCAAGTTTTTCAATGTCCATATTGCCCTTGAAGGGGTTGTCGGAGTGCAGTTCGAGACCTGCGTCGGAGATCAGCTCCACGATTTTACCGCCGTTCTCCTGGATGTGAGCCAGAGTCGTGGTGAAGTGGTAGTTCATGGGCACCGTCTGACCGGGCTTGATGAAAGTACGCGCAATGATGTTCTCCGCAGCGCGTCCCTGGTGGACGGGCAGCAGGTATTTCTTACCCAATACGTCTTCCACAGCTTTCTGCAAACGCACGAAAGACTGCGAACCCGCATAGGCGTCGTCGGCGCGGAGCATCGCCGCGAGCTGGTTGTCGCTCATGGCATTGGTACCGCTGTCGGTTAACATGTCGAGGAAAACATCGGTCGTCTGTAAACGGAAGGTGTTGAAGCCGCCCTCTTTCAGGGCATCGAGACGACGTTCGATAGGAACGAGATGCAATTTTTGTACTACGCGCACTTTGTGCAATTCCAAAGGCAGATCTTCGCCTCTGAAAAACTTGACATTTTTCATTCTTTAATATAAGTTAGAAATTAAGGGTCTGAATACAGGCAATAATAATAACCGTCGTCCATAGCGGGTAGGGTAATTATGTTTTATATAATTCAGTTGTTTTTGAGGCGTGCGGCTATTGTTCCCGTCGCACGGTCCGGTTAAAAACAAATAAAGTATCCCGCAGGATACTTTATCGCAGTAGGCTGTCGGAAAATTTTCGGTCGAAAACCGAATTCCGTTCCATAGTACCCTGGTCCGCATTTGAATATAGTAAATCCCATTAAATCGGAATAATTGGATATATGAGCAAATTTCACCATATTTCACTTATTTTCAGTATTATATATTCACTCACTTGTTTTAATCACTAAAAGGGCATTGAAGAATTTTCAGCATATGTGGGGAAAATGTGGGGAAAGATTTCTATCTTTGTCTCAAGCCCCTAGATCTTGCTGAACCATGAAAGTAACCCTCATTCTCAAAAAGAGCGTCACCCGTTACGACACGGAGTCCCAGGCAACCATCTACGCGCGTCTGCGCGACGGCCGGCAACTCGATCTGGTTGCTCCGACCCGTCTTACGATCAATCCGAATCTTTGGGATGACAAGGCCGAGCAGGTCAAGAGCAAAGTCGTCTGCGACGAGGCCATGCGCACCCGCTACAACAACGAAGCCCGCAGGCTCAAGACCTACATCGAGAGAGCCTATCAGAACCGTCCCGAAGAGACGGTGTCAAAGGGTTGGCTGAAGGAGGCGCTGGACCAATATTACAATCCGCAGAAGTACAACCTGGAGCAAGTATCCGCCATCAAACCGACCTTGACCGCGCTGTTCGACGAGTTTCTCGAGAAGCACCGGCTTTCGGAGGTTCGCAAAAAGAACTATCGCGTCATCAAACGGGCTTTGCAGCGTTATGAACTCTACATCCGGGCTACCCAGATGGGGAAGGAGGACTTCACACTGGATGTGGACCGGGTAACGGCCGACACCCTGCGGGACATCTGGAACTTTCTGGAAAACGAGTACCGCTACTGCGCCATCTATCCCGAGATTTACGAGGCCATTCCCGAGGCCCGCACACCGCAACCCCGAGGCAAGAACACGCTGTTGGACTGCTTCTCGCGCATCCGAACCTTCTTCTATTGGTGCAACAGTCATAAGAAGAGCCGGAACCGGCCGTTCGACGATTTCCCGCTGGAGGAGTGTACCTACGGGACGCCGTATTATATCACCATCGAGGAGCTGCACCGGATCTACGCCACCAATCTGAAGCGCCATCCCCAGTTGGCCATCCAGCGGGACATCTTCGTCTTCCAATGTCTGATCGGCTGCCGGGTAGGCGACCTGCTGAAGATGACAAAATCGAATCTCATCGGCGGCGCCATCGAATACATTCCGCGCAAGACCAAGGAGGGCCGTCCGCTGACGGTGCGGGTGCCGCTCAACGCCATGGCCACGGAGATTCTTGCCCGGTATGAAGCCTGTGACGGCGACAAGCTGCTGCCGTTCATCTCCGAACAGAAATACAACCTGGCCATCAAGCGGATCTTCAAAGCGGCCGGGTTGAAGCGGTTGGTTACGGTCATCAACCCGACGACCCGCGAGGCGGGTGTTGTATGAGATCGCCTCGTCGCACCTGGCGCGTCGGACCTTTGTCGGCAATCTCTACCGGCAGGCCAAGGATCCCAATCTGGTCGGCGCTCTGAGCGGACACAAGGAGGGCAGCAAGGCCTTTGCCCGCTACCGCACCATCGACGATGAAATGAAAAAAGAATTAGTAAATTTGTTGTCATAAGAAGCTCGCTCAACGAGCCAATTACCAACTTCAAACAACTGCACCATGGGTCAGGCGGAATACGAAGCCTTCAAGGCAAAGCTGCGGGAGTGGATGGAGACCCATCCCGAAGAATATGCCGCATTCGAAGAGTCGATGAACACCCGGGATATGGCCGGGTGTCAGGCCGTATTGCTTCAGGCCATCGCCCTTATTCCGCAATATCGGAAGCTCGCGGCAGCCAAGGCCAACGAGGGGCTGTTCGACCATGTCGACGAGATCGAACAGGCCGCACAGGACAACGACCTCGCCCGCAAACTGATCGGAGAGTGTGAGCAGCCGGTCGCCGGTTCGCCGGTTCCGGCAATGCTCTGCTGGCTCTACTTCGGAAAGAGTTTCGAACGCATGGTGGAGCATTGCGAAGAGTTGCGCCGATCTCCCGACCTGGGTTACTTCCAGAAGATCACCATGAGCGCCACAATCCGATTGCTGATTGCCCGTTCCATCAAACTGGGACTTCGGACCCGGGAGGAGTGGAAAGCCCACCGCGAAGCCATGCGTCTGGCCGAAAGCGATCAAGTGCTGGATTGGGCCATGGAGGAGTCGTCGAACGACAGGAACGATTCAAAACGCAAGCCGGGGCGTCCCGGAGCCACCCGCTCCTTGACGGAGATGTTCACCCCGACGGTATCCCGTCCCGAGGAGTTGCGACGTAAAATCGGGACGTATCTCCTCACCCGGCATACACAAACCGATATTGCCCGACTGAAGATCGCTCTCGACGAGTTACGTTATCTGACGCTCCCGATTCCGATCAAGCCGTTCCGCGACGCACTGCAGGAGGAATACGGCCGGGAGATTCGCATCGTCCACGAACGCGGTATTCAAGAGGCATACAGCCGGCTGACCGAACCGCTTCTTGCCGGGAAAGCGGTCCGGGATCGAGGTCCCGAAGCCGTCGCCATTCGTGAAATCAAGGATTTTCTATCCGAAACGAACTCGTTTAATTCGTCCGAACCTGCTGCGAATTAAACGCTTAAAGTTCGTTCAATCACGTTATTATATTTGCGCCGTCACTCGGATATCCGGGCGACGGCGTCGCTTTTTGTTCCGCCGGAAAGCGCCGTCCCATCCGTGCGGAAACAGCAACTTATGAAAGACTTATTATCCATCCTCCGCGAAGCGCCCGGTAGCATTCGTCTGGAGGTTAGCGGCGAGGATCTGCTGGCCTTCTCCAGCCATCTGATCAATCGCGCCAAAGAGGAGTTGGCCACCCAGGTCGCCGAGGCACGCAAGGTACGCTTCCTGACCAAGGAGCAGGTCAAGGAGCTGTGCGGCGTATGCGATGCAACGCTCTGGCATTGGAACCGGAAAGGGTATCTGAGGGCCGTCAAGATCGGCAACAAGATTCGATATCGCACATCGGATATTCAACGGATTCTCGGTGAACGAGAGAGCAAATAGTCGATTGAGAATGCCGGGGAGATCCCCGGGCATTCGAATAGCAGAGGTAACAGAGGCAAGTTTGTGTTTTTGTCAGCCAAAAACCGGCCGCAAGGCCCTATCCCGATGGTCTCAACTCAAAAATTCCAATCCATGAACACACCGAAGAAAGGGGGCCGTCCGCCTTTGGGACGTGCCCGAAAACAGGAGTACCGCATCACTCTGCGGTGCAACACCGCCTGCAACTTCAAGCTCCGTGCCCTGGCCCGTGCAGCAGGCATTCCGCGTACCGAGGTGCTGCGGCAACTGATTCTCCACGGCTCGGTCCGCGAGCGGCTGCGGAGTGAGCATCTCGAATGGCTCGCCCAGCTCAAAGGTCTTGCCCGCAATCTGAATCAGCTGACCCGGCTGGCCCACACCCAGGGATTCGCCGCTGTCGCCGCGCGCCATGCGACGCTTCAGGCCGAGCTGGTGCGGATGATCGAAGCCCTGCGCCGTGATCGGTAAGGTCATTTCGGGAGGATCGTTCGGCGGCACGGTCGGCTATGTGATGAAGGAGCAGTCGCGCGTGCTGGAGGCTCGAGGTGTCGAGCCGCCTGGTGTGCGGGAGATGGTCGAGGATTTCGAGGATCAGGCGCACCTCAATCCCCGTCTGCGGCAGAATGTCGGACATATCTCCCTCTCGTTCTCGCCGGAGGATGCCCCGAAGCTCACCGATGAGCGGATGACACAGATTGCAAAGGAATACATGCAGAAGATGGGTATCACCGATACGCAATACCTGTTGGTGCGACACCTCGACCAGCCCCATCCCCATTGCCATCTGGTCTACAACCGCGTAGGTGATCACGGGCAGACCATCTCCGACCGCAACATCAAACTCCGCAATGCGAAGGTCTGTCGCGAGCTGACCGAACGCTTCGGGCTGCATCTGGCTCCGGGCAAGGAGGCCGTCCGGCGGGAGCGGCTTCGTGAGCCCGACCGAACCCGGTACGAGATTTACGATACGATTCGGCAGGAGCTTCCCCGTTGTCGCAACTGGAACGAATTGCGGGACCGATTGAAGCGGCATGGCATCAAGACGATCTTCAAGCGAAAAGGGGCACAGGGTATCATTGAAGGAGTAAAGTTCGCCCGTAATGGCTTTGTGTTCTCCGGCTCGAAGGTGGACCGAGCCTTCAGTTTTTCGAAGCTGGATCGCCACTTCTGTCAGGTGCAGCAGCGGCATACGACCCAGATGTCAGGACTCAAGACGGCAGCCGGGAGCTTCCGGGCTGCTTTTGCAGGGCTGTTCGGAGGCGGGCGTCCCTTCTCCGCAGCGGGAGGCGGTGGAGGAGGCGGAAGCCATAGCGCAGGGTCGGTATCGCTCGGCAGTGCCGGGTCAATTCCGTTACCACCGTTCGACTCGCCATTTGCCCTTTCGCCCGAGATGATGCAGCGGCGTGAGGGTGAGAGCCCCGAGGAGCATATTGCCCGCATTACGGCACTAATCAACAAGGCGGCCGAAGCGATGGCCGTAGCCTTGATGGAGCGCAAGCGCCGCATGGAGGCACGCTCCCGCAAAATCGGATAACAAACCTAAAATACGAAAAGATGAAAGAGAACACCCTGAAGCTCTCCTTCGAGATGTATGAGGAGTTGAAGGAGACCCTTATCAAGACGCTCCGCACGGAGTTGGCCGAGGCCCGATCACAACCGGCAGCAACTATTGATACGGACGCGATCAAGCGGTTACTTCAAACAATCTCCGAGCGGCAGGAGCAGATTAGCGAAGACCTCGGAACGCAGATTTCGGAGGTTGACGAGAAAGTGGCCGGGATGGAGATTCCCGAGGAGTTGCCGCCGCGGATAGTTCAGCACCGCTTCGCGCTCTCTCTTGACGCAACGCGCAACTTCTGGCTCTTCATGTCGATGTTTATCGTGATTGCGGTGCAGTCTATCGGACTCTATCTGGAGTGGCGACCCGACCACGGCCGGTATGACAACGATCTGAAGTATCGCTATGTGCTGATGAAGGGTGAGGCATCGCCGAAAAGACTGTCGGAATTGGAGGAACTGTTCGAAGTCGAGCGGAATCAGCGGCGTATAGACTCAATGCGAAGGGATGTCGAGAAGTACGAACGGCTGGTACGCAAAAGGGCGGCCCTCGACGAGCAGGCACGGCTGAAAGCCCAGGAGGCGGAGCAACTCAAACGTGACGCAGCGAAGTTAAAAAACAAGTAGCCCTTCCCTTTCTGCCGCAAAGAGATGCCGCCGGACGGACAACGCAAGGTCAGGACGAGTTGCCACAGGCAAACCTTGCGCAAAGTCCCTCCGGCGGCTTTGGCTTGTCGCTACCAAACGGGAAGGGCGGAATAAAAGGTAAAAGCGACACTTGAGCGATACATCTCTTTCCATTCATGAGCCAAAAAATGTCTATCAGGGCGAGTTCTTCAAGATTGTCTTATGAAAATTTGGGAAATCTTCGTTTTTCCCCGAAATAGCACGTATCTTTGAAATCGAAAAACTAACGGCCATGAAAACCAATCGGGAAGAGATTCTGCAAAATGCCCTGCAACTCTTTATGTCGAAGAATTACGAGGGAGTCAGCCTGCAAATGATCGCCCACAGCGTCGGGCTGACCAAAACCGGGATCTTCAACTATTATCCCACCAAACTCGACCTCTTCATCGCCGTGGCCGACCGCTATCTCTTCCATCTCCAGGATCCTGAAAACAAATTTGCACCTTCAGACGGGTCGCTGCGCGATTTCATCGACAAATACGTCGAGGGTGTGGAGCGCACCATGTCCGAGATCGTGCGGCTGGGCAATATTCAACGCGAGAAAATGCCCGGAGAGTTGGCCAATGCCGGTTACTTTCACCTCTTCCAGCAGGTGCTCTTCTATTATCCCGACGGCAAGCACAAGCTCCACGAATGGATGGAAAAGGAGTTCCGGCTCTGGTGCGACGTCATCGGCCGAAGTGTCGAACACGGCGAACTGCGTGAAGAGATCGACGTTCAAGAAACTGCCGCTCTGTTCCGGCAGGTATTCATCGGACTCTCATACCAAATGTCTTTCTCCGACGGCCTCGATGTCGGGATTCTCCGAAAGCGTTTCCTCTATATATATGGTCTGCTGAAGCGCTGAGCAGGCTTTCAGCAGTTTTTTTCACGATTTGGAGCAAAAATATGACCGCGTGGTCATATTTTTGCTTTTTTATGCTATCTTTGTCTCCATGAAAACTGACCAACCGGTAACTTTTATGGAAAACAAACCTTTCGAACGCATCCAAAGGAGTTTCAACTACACTCCTGAGAGCATCTTCACGAACCAATGGTCGAACCTGGCCTTTGGCGTGGGAATGATTGTCATTCCGGCCCTCTTTCCCTTCGGCCTTCGTATCCGCCACCTGCGGATTCTCTCGCCGGCAGTCTTTTCGACCATTCTGATTGTAGGCGGCGTGCTGCTGCTCTTCTTCACCTGGCGGGGCATGCGAAATGCCCGGGCCTTGAAAGCCGTCGGAGGAAAGATCACCGTAGACGGCACGCGCGTAACCTACCCCGAGGTCGAAAAGGGGAAGGTCGAATACCGCTCGTTCCTCACCTCCGACATTGAGTATGTGAAGGATGACGAGGAAGAACACCAGTGCAAGGTCAAGACGCCGGACAACTACATCATCTTCGAGACACGCTATTTCGACTCCGAAGAGGAGTTCGAAGCCTTTCGCGCACTTCTGGGATAATAAATACAAAAACATAGGAACATGATTACCAGACTTATGAAAATTGCCGTGGCGGCTGCTGTCGCCGCCT
>ERZ860508.1619-NODE-1619-length-11550-cov-4.766072_pt1 | contig 11550 bp, 10 predicted proteins | sample MGYA00509976_ERZ860508 | MGnify/ENA primary metagenome ERZ860508 (study PRJEB30046, sample SAMN00715242) | human gut metagenome | study: EMG produced TPA metagenomics assembly of the A metagenome-wide association study of gut microbiota in type 2...
CAATACGCTAAATAATGAAATTCGATATGAAGAAACAGATTCTATATATGTTGTGCGCAACTGCTCTCTTGAGCAGCTGCCACATCTATAAGTCGTATGACAGACCCGAAGATATCACTACTTCCGGCCTGTATCGCGATCCGGTAGCGGATAATGATACACTGGTTTCGGATACAGCCAACTTCGGTAATCTGCCGTGGAGAGAAGTCTTCACCGACCCTCCAGTCTCTCATCGAAACGGGACTGAAACAAAATACGGACCTCTTGTCCGCCGCTCAAAATGTGAAAGCAGCAGAAGCATCCCTCATGTCGGCACGCCTGGCTTATGCCCCGTCATTAGGATTGTCTCCGCAAGGAACGATCAGCAGCTTTGACAAGAATGCAGCTACAAAAACTTATTCATTACCTGTCACAGCCAGTTGGCAAGTCGATTTATTCGGTCAGTTGCTGAACGCCAAACGAGGTGCCCAAGTTGCTCTGAAGCAAACAAAGGCTTATCGCCAGGCAGTACAGACACAGGTGATCTCTAACATCGCCAATATGTATTATACATTAATGATGTTGGACCGCCAGTTGGAAATAACCAAAGCTACGGCAGAAATCCTGAAAAAGAATGCCGAAACAATGGAAGCCATGAAGGACGCTGCCATGTACAACATCAATTCTGCCGGCGTGGAACAAAGCAAAGCTGCTTATGCGCAGGTACTCGCCAGCATCCCTGATATCGAACAGAGCATCCGCGAAACGGAAAACGCATTGTCTACTCTTTTAGGCGAAGCTCCCCACGCCATCAAACGTGGTGTATTGGAAGCACAAGTGCTTCCGACCGAACTTTCGGCTGGTGTACCCATCCAGTTGTTATCCAATCGTCCGGACGTAAAAGCAGCAGAAATGTCATTGGCAGGCTGCTATTATGACACCAACTCCGCACGTGCCGCTTTCTATCCGCAAATCACGCTTAGCGGTTCGGCAGGATGGACTAATAATTCCGGAGCCGGCATCGTTAATCCTGGTAAATTACTGGCTTCTGTTGTCGGTTCGCTGACACAGCCATTGTTCTACCGGGGACAAAACATTGCTCGTCTGAAAGCTGCCAAAGCCCAGGAAGAATCTGCGAAGTTATCTTTCCAGCAGGCCTTGTTGAATGCCGGTAGTGAAGTCAGCAATGCGCTAAGTTTATACCAAAAGACGAGTGAAAAGGTAGAATCTCGTCAAATGCAAGTAGAATCTGCCAAAAAAGCTTCGGAAGATACAAAAGAATTGTTTAACTTAGGGACTTCAACCTACCTGGAAGTATTGTCTGCACAGCAGGCTTACTTGAGCGCACAAATCTCACAGGTTTCTGATTGCTTTGATCGGATGCAGGCCGTAGTAAGCCTTTACCAGGCACTGGGTGGTGGAAGAGAAGAATAACTTTAAACATATACTATTATGATTAGTCCGTTAGCTTACGTAGATCCCGAAGCAAAGCTGGGCAAGAATGTAACTGTTCTGCCTTTTGCCTACATTGAAAAGAATGTAGAGATCGGGGATGACTGTGTCATCATGTCTTACGCTAGTATCCTGCAAGGTACTAAAATGGGAAAAGGAAACAAGGTACATCAGAATGCTGTCCTCGGAGCGGAACCACAAGATTTCCACTATACTGGAGAAGAAAGCAGTCTAATTATCGGAGATAATAACGATATTCGTGAGAATGTAGTAATCAGCCGCGCTACATTTGGCGGCAACGCTACCAAAATCGGAAACGGAAACTACCTGATGGACAAAGTACATCTTTGCCATGATGTACAAATCAACAATAACTGTGTAGTAGGCATCGGCACTACTATCGCTGGTGAATGTACGTTGGATGACAGTGCTATTCTAAGTGGAAACGTTACCCTGCATCAGTATTGCCACATAGGTAGCTGGACATTAGTACAAAGCGGCTGCCGTATATCTAAAGATGTACCTCCGTACGTTATCATGTCAGGAAATCCGGTAGCATATCATGGCGTAAACGCCGTAGTTCTTTCTCAACATCGCAATACATCAGAAAGAATCCTTCGTCACATCGCTAATGCATACCGTTTGATTTATCAGGGTAATTTCAGTGTTCAGGATGCCGTACAGAAAATTATCGATCAGGTTCCTATGAGTGAAGAAATCGAGAATATTGTAAATTTCGTGAAGAACTCGGAAAGAGGTATTGTGAAATAAACAATGTAATATCTATAAGAAGAAAGGGTGATGCTTGAAGAAAAGCGTCACCCTTTCTTCTTATAGATGGATGACGCTTTTATAGATAAAATTTTCATAAATAGACGATACTCCTAGAATTCAGCCACGCTAGTGATTCATCTTCAAACCTGGAAATACAATTCTTTATTCAAAATCCAAGGTACCGAAGAAATCGGGGCGATGGAAATCCGGTTGGGCAATCTCTATCGGATTCCATGAAAGGAAATGAGGAGTCTGCAACTCATCACCACACTTATAGAAATTAGCTTTTATTTCCTTTCCATCGAGTGAATCGATCTGATGCTTAAAGAATACAGCATACGGAATGATGAGAGCAACTTCCCAGTCTGTCTCCTCAACACGTTCTGCAAAAGGCTGATTACCCAAACTAGACCAACGTTGCACAAGAGCAGTCACTTCTTTCGGCGCATGTTCCCGGCTGTTACGAACAGGGCCGGCACCCACCAGAATAGTTCCGATGCAATTACATTCTATATTATAATAGATCCCGTCGCCTGCAGGTATAGAAAAGAATTCTACACAGGAGTCAGTCCATACAGAACCGTTATCTTCACCGTACTTGGCACGCACACTCTCCTCTTTCACTTTAAAATGTAACAAGATTGAGTCCCGCGTGTGAGCAATGCGAAAGTTCACTTTAGGTTTGTATGGATATTCAGTCCAATTGACACACTGAACCGACTGAAAATCTATTTTTTCTTCATCGAATAATTTAGGAAGCGAACAAGCCTCCACGTTAGCCGCACTAATTTTCTTTACTTTCATATATCTTTCGTTTGAATGATACAAATATAGTTACTTTCTTCTAATAAGGTTCACTGAAACCGAATAAAAACAGCACATTTAGCGCAACTTCTGATTATCAAACATTCAGAAAACACTAAGATAAAGATAATGTGAGCAGTTCTTTAACTATTGTGACAGCTTTGATAACAGATATCTCCTCCTAGTCAAGACTTCTGCCCGTTTTCTAATGATGAAATCACCTCTTTTTGTTTGTTATGTGATATAATGTTAACATTTCTCCTTTTTATCCTTTATTCCGATACTCTAACGGAGTCATTCCTGTGTATCGTTTAAAGTATCTACTGAAAAAAGAAATATTAGGAAAGTTCAGTGAATCGGAAATTTGTTGTATGGAAAGCTTTGAGAGCTTTAGTTGGGATTTCGCATCCATAATTACCATGTATGAGATGAAATCTGTGCATGTTTTTCCTGTAACTTGTTTCACTATTGTACACAAATACACTTGAGTAACTCCCAATTTCTCAGCGTACCAGGCCACTCTTTTATTTTGTGTGTAATGGTAAAATACCAGCTGTGCGAAAGTTCGGCATAGCTGTTCATTTTTCGAAAGAGAAAAAGTGTCAGCTTCCCTGTGTTTGTATAATATGGATATACCAGTATGTGCATTCAGATAAATATTGTATGTAACCCTTCTTCTGGTTTCTTCATCCATGGATGAATATAGCTGTTGTAAGAAAATGAAATGATTTTTTATCATTTTTGCTTCTGCTTGTTTTAAAGTCAGTTTGGCTTTTCCCAATGCTGCATATAACGTTTCAGGTATTATATTGTCCGAGTTATGATGTTCCATGTATTGTTGAGAGAATCCCAGAATATGGAATTCCGAATTCGTTTCTATTCTATGGATTTGCAATACGCTTCCCGGGGTAAGTATTACCAAATCATTAGGTCTTGCTATTATTAAATTTGTATTAATTGTGGCTTCTATTTCCCCTTCCATGCATAGAAGCAGCATTTCGCATTTTAAACGTACTGGATAGTTTAAATATTTTTTTAATACCTCCCGATTAATGTTGGTGCGTACAATCCAGTCATTAGATAAATCTATTTTTAGAATTTCATTCTTCATGTTTCAGACTTTTGGTACAAATATAAACATTAAAAATAAAAAATGATATTTTGAGTCATTTTTGTATACATCTTATTGTATATTCTTAATTCGTTTTAGCATGTTACAAAATAGAATAAAGAATAAATAGCAACTGATAATTGCTAATGACTGTATGAATGATATTGGGGTTGATTTTTAAGTAATACGCATAAGTTACTATGATAAATGCGTATGTTTTTTTGTTAAAATCACTTTGTTATATAATAATTTAATATTACATTTCACACTGAAAATTAAAAATAGGACAAAAAAATAAAAAATAGATATTGACATTAATATTAATGCCATTTAACTTTGCATCAAAATATGCAAAAAACATTATAATATAAAGCTGTATTATTGGGGAGGCTATATTATAGCTATTTTGTTCATTTCTTATTCTTGTAAGGATTTCAAAATAATCATTGGAGAATAAGAATATGATCTAAAATATATGCTAAAATAGCTATTGAGTATTTTTACCTGTTTCATAGATATTATAGATGAAAATATGTGAGCTTTTTAGTCTTAGAATGATAATAAAAAAACAAAAAGTAATGAACACGGTAATAATGATGAATTATATAAAGATATTAGAGAGGACAAATGTAAGCGACATTTGTATTTCTTTCGTTAAAGGCTGTTTTGTAGTTTATAAACATTCTGTTGTCCAATTAAAAGCATTGTTTCCTCACTTACTTACATATATTTTTCATACAAGTTTCCATACAAAACCATTACGAAATCTTGCTTGAAAAGATATCAACTATCTAAATTGAGATAATTATTACATTTGTTTTATGAATTTAATAAAGTTGTAGTAATATGAAATTTAAATACCATATAATTTTACTTTTTACTCTATGTTTCTGCTTGGAAATGAAAAGTCAGACAATTGCTGTTAAAAGTAATTTGTTGTATGATTTAACATCAAGTATAAATGCTGGTATAGAGTTGGGGCTTTCTCCTCACTGGACACTTGATATTTCTGGTAATTATAATGGTTGGACAATGTCACATGACCGGCGTTGGAAACATTGGGCTGTACAGCCCGAAGTCCGCTATTGGTTGTGTGATCGTTTTGGTGCACACTTTTTTGGTGCCCATTTACATGGCGGACAGTATAACATCGGAGGATTTGACGGACGTGTTAAATTTCTTGGCACTGACGCACGGAAACTGAAAAATACCCGTTATCAGGGATGGTTTATAGGTGGGGGCGTGGCATACGGTTATGCATGGCTCCTCGGTCACCATTGGAACTTGGAGACGGAAATCGGTTTCGGTTATTCCTATACCCGTTATGATAAGTTCCGATGTGCAGGATGTGGGAAAAAGGTAGAAACGAACAAGCCACATCATTACGTGGGACCTACGAAAGCGGCCATTAACTTGGTTTATCTATTCTAAATTGCAACGAACATGAAAAGGACGATATTCATACTGGCAACCCTACTGGGCATAGGAAATGTGTTGAAAACTGTGGCGCAAAACACTAAAGACATCACACTCGGTGTTTCCATTAAAAGTTTCAACATAAATCGTGAAGGAAAATACCTTACCGTGAAGATGAATTTGGATCTAAACAAACTTGATGTAGATGCAAATCGTGCCGTACTACTCACACCACGTCTGGTCAACGGGACGGATTCGCTCGACCTACCCGCGGTGGGAATTTACGGGCGCAGGCGATATTACTATTATGTACGAAACGGCATAGGAAGTATCTCGGGGGAAAGTGAAACAATTTATCGCGCTTCGAGCAAACCGGACAGCGTGGCATACAATAACCTCGCGGAGTACGAAAAGTGGATGAACGGGGCAACGCTCAAGTTCCACCGTAGTGATTGGGGTTGTTGCCACGAGATAGTCGCGGAATACGAAGGCATATTGGGACGTCATCGCGAGGCATTCTTCCCGGAATTGATATTCGTGCAACCTAAGGCGGAAATCATGAAAAGCCGTTCATTATCCGGTTCGGCATACATCGACTTCCCGGTTGACCAGACAGTGATTTATCCCGATTATCGTCGCAATACTACCGAATTGGGCAAAATACAAGCGACTATCGACTCCGTGCGTAATGACAAGGATGTCACCATCACTTCTGTGTGGCTGAAAGGTTTCGCTTCGCCGGAGAGTCCCTATAAACACAATACAGAGCTTGCCATCGGGCGTACTGCCGCACTTAAAAAACACATAGGACAGTTGTACCACTTTGCGGATAGCATTATCCAAACCGACTACGAGCCGGAAGACTGGGCGGGCTTGCGCCGCTATGTGGAACAATCGAACATTAACTACCGTGCGGAGATTCTGACTTTGATAGACAGCGACATGGAACCCGATGCCAAGGAGGCGAAAATCAAACGCACTTATCCCAACGAGTACCGCTTCATGCTGCAGAATTTCTATCCTGCCTTGCGCCATACCGACTACCGCATAGACTACAACATCCGCAAGTTCAATAAAGTGGAGGAGATAAAGCGTATCATGGCAGAACAGCCGCAGAAACTAAGTCTTAACGAGTTCTACCTCGTTGCCGGGAAGTATGAACCCGGTACGGATGAGTTTACAGATGTCTTTGAAACTGCCGTGCGTATGTTCCCGAACGATGAGATTGCCAACCTCAATGCTGCCAATGCCGCCATCCGGCGAGATGATTTTGCAACGGCACGCCGCTACCTTGACAAGGCGGGCGATTCCGCCGAGGCTGTCTATGCACGTGGAGCGCTTGCCATACGGGAAAAGGATTATGACACGGCGCGCCGGTACTTGGGTAAGGCGAAAGAGATGGGGCTGGAAAAGGCGGCACTCACGCTGGAAGAGCTGGACGAAAGGCAGAAATGACATCCAATCAATCATATAGAAAAAAACATTTTCAAACATTTTAATAAAAAAAACAATGAAAAGAAATTTATTATTCATGTCCGTGTTGGCATCCCTGTTCTTGGCAGGATGCTCACAGGAGGAGATTACTCCGAACAGCGAGAACGAAGGTAACGATGAGACCAATACCAGCTACATGGCCGTAGACCTGGTATCCTCAGACGTGACGGGGACTCGCGCTCTGAGCGGTTACGAGGATGGAAGCGAAGACGAAAACGATGTTGAGAAAGTCCGTTTTTATTTCTTCACAGAGAACGGATCCGTTGCTTCAGTTAAGCTTTTCAATGGTAGCTATGTAAACTTCTACGACTGGGAACCCGGTGATACGGATCAAACGAACCCTGACGGAAATACCAACGATGATATCGAAAGTAAACTCAAGGCCACGATCGTCATCAGTACCAAGGGTGGAGACAAACTTCCGCAGAAAATTGCAGCTGTACTGAATCCTCCCAGAGATGATAGTGGCAATGTCCTTTTGGGTAGCGCATCAAAGAGCCTTAGCGAGCTGCAGGATGTTGTCGCTGATTATGCCGCCACCAATCTGACCCAAAAAGGCAAATTCGTGATGTTCAATTCCGTATATGGAAACAATAGCGCAGAGGTATGTGCTGTCCCTATCGGGTCTAACCATCTACAAAAGAGTGAATCCCTTGCCAAGGCCAACCCCGTTACCATCTATGTCGAGCGTAGTGTGGCCAAGGTCAGCGTTGCCCTGGGTACTGCTGTAAGTGCTGCCAACAGTAATAAACTGGCATTAAAAGATAAGGATGGTAATGACCTCAAAGTACCTATAGGTGGAGAACAGGTTTACCTGAAACTCAGCGGCTGGGACCTGACCGCCGAGACCGATGAAGGCAGACTGGTCAAGGCTATTAATCCCACCGGATGGTCAAGTAGTTGGTGGAACGGCACACACCGCAGTTTCTGGGCTATCAATTCTCCGGGGGCCGCAAACACATATAGTAATTACAAGGATAATATCAATAATGCCTTTACCACTACCACTACTACCACTTCATTGTACACCAATGAGAATGCTGCTGATCATAATGGGAATTCCCCCATCAAACGCACCAAAGTTATCCTTAAGGGAACTCTTTGCAAGGAAGACGGTACAACACCTTTCACTATTATAAGACACTTGGGTATCTATTCGGCCGACACGTATTCTGAGACCGAGTCTTCAAACCTCCCCGTATTGAAGGCAAGCATTCTCCGTCAATTGACGGCCGGCGGACACACTTACTATTCGGGAAACACAACGACGCGTAACGGGCTTAGTGCCGAAGATCTTAAGATTGTAATCGTGAATCAGACACCCTCCGAGCCAAACGATGGAAAAGCTCGCAACTGCTATGTATATGCCCAGCTGACAGATGCCGCAAAAACAAAGACATGGTACTCTTCTTCAGATGTCTCCGTGACAACAACTGTTCCAGTCGCGACTATTAACGACAATCTTGCAGACAAGAATATAGTTGACAGAGCCTTGGTCTGGAAGTCTGGTATGACCTACTATTACTATGAGATTATCCATAATGGAACTGGCTCTAACGCAACCAAGGGCGTAGTCCGTAACCACATATATAAAACGACTGTGGCAAAGATTGCCGGTCTGGGTACTCCTGTTTACGATCCTGATCAGGTTATCTATCCCGAGAAACCCGATGAAAATGACCACTACATCGCGGCTGAAATCGATATTCTGTCTTGGCGCATTGTCGAGAACAACTATAATTTGGAATGGTAATATGCCCCGGATGCCCCAAGGGCGTTCCTGATTCTGTAAATGTGCGGGAGTCGGCTTCCCGTCTCCCACACATTTACAGAATCGATCAGAACAACAAAAGAACAAGTACCCGCCCACCGGTACACAAGGGAGGTGTGGCCTTGGAGACCTGAATAAAGACAGGTATCCCACTTGACGAGAAAATACGGATGCGGAAATTCCGCACACAACATATAAATATCAAGAAAGAATAAACGATATGAATATACGGGCATTGATAAGGAATGTGGCAGCCAAGGTCTGCATGGCGTCAGTTTGCCTATTGACTATGTCGTCCTGCGACAGCTGGCTCTACGAGGAAGAAGGCGATTGTTCGGTGTATTATCGGCTCAAGTTCTGCTATGACAAGAACTTAAAGTGGGCTGATGCTTTCACAAACGAGGTTTCATCAGTTCACCTGTATGCTTTCGACAAATCGGGCGTACTGGTATGGCAGCAAGAGGAACAGATGAACCCGAGCACGGCAGAGAACTACTCGATGTTGCTCGATCTTCCTGCCGGCGACTACAAGCTGCTTGCTTGGTGCGGACTTCAAAACGACGGTGAGCACGACGAATCCTTCTCTGTACCCGAAGCCCGTGTCAGCGAAACCCGCATCGAGCAGTTACAGTGCACGTTGAACCGCAAGCGTGATAAGTCAGGCGCATACAGCGAAGAACATTTGTACCGTCTCTTCCACGGTACGCTGGATGTATCACTGCCTGTTAACGATGACGGCGGTAGCTACGAATACACCATGCCCCTGACTAAGAACACCAATCATATTCGCGTCATCCTGCAGCACTTGTCGGGAGAGGATGTAAATGAGGCTGACTTCATCTTCCGTATTGATGATGAGAACGGTCTTATGGCACACGACAACGAGTTGATGGTCGACGAGAATATCAACTATCACCCCTGGGATATACAGGGTGTCGAGGCCGGCATTGGCAAGGACGATAACCGTGCTGTCAACAATGTAAAAGGACTCGTTGCCGACTTTACTGTAGGTCGCCTGATAGAAACACATCGCGAGAAAATGATACTCACCATCACCACCAAGGAAGGCAAGACGGTGGCCCGCATCCCGGTGATAGACTACGCATTGATGGGAAAAGAGTACTACGAGAAGGAATACCGTTATCCGATGGATGAGCGGGAGTTCCTCGACCGTCTGGACGAGTGCGTTATGACCCTCTTTCTTGACGAGGATCACAAATGGGTAAGCAGCGTTATTCAAATTCTATCATGGCGTGTGGTGCTGAGTAACGTTGAAGTTGAATAATCAGGAAGAAGGATTGGACTGATGAAACCGAGCATTATACATAGCATTGTGGTCTGCCTGGCGGCATTCACACTGCCGTTTATGGTGGCATGCAGCAGTCGGGAAGAATCCTTGCCGGACAACGTTACGGAAGCTGCCTTGTACCTGAATATCGCCACCATAGAACAAACAAGGGCAAATACGGTAGAACTGCCCGACAACGAAAAGATGAAAAGCGTGCGTGTGGTTATACTACATGCGGCTGACGGAACGGTGGAACATAACCGTCACTTTTCGCTGGAAGGTGCACAGGCACAGAAAACCATCTTACTCAAAGTAAGACCCAACGAAAAGAAGAAGATATTCCTTTTTGCTAACGAAGAGAGTGTGTCCACGATAGAAGGTGTAACAGTAGAGAGTGAAAATCAAACGCTGACCGCTTTCTTCAACTGTTATACAGAAGGAATGTCCGGCTTTGAAGCCGCGGTGAACAACCTCTACTTCGCTCCAGACTATTCGAACGGGAACCCCATCCCGATGTCCTCCATATACAAGATAGATTTTCCTGAAAAAGGAAATTTTGACGGGACGTTCTACATCGTACGTATCGCCACCAAGTTCACCTGCCGTTTCAAGAATTTTCGTAGCGATGCTGTCACGGTGAACAGCATATCGGTGTCAGACATTGCCAATGACTCTTACCTGATGGCACACAAGCAAAATCCGACAATGAAGTTCACTGAAGAGGATAACAGCATAAGTGAACTTTTCTGGATAGACTGGCTGAAAAAGGTGTCTGATGAGTCGCAAGAGCATCCCGAAGACAAGACATTGGCTGACAAAAGAGGCTGGATTATGGATTACGACATTCCAGAAAGCGCTGTTCAAGTCCCTACCGGTCAAACGAACCTGAAATTGTCTGTACCAAAAGCTAATAACACGGATGTAAATCAGGAACAAGGTACCTTGTACACATTCTATCTTCCCGAAAGCAAGGACCTGATAGAACCGACCGAGACTTACGGAGAACAGCGGTATAAGATGACACTCGGTTTGACTGATGAACACGATGAACAGAAGTCATTCAATTTTGCTTTTGATAATCTGAAAGCTCTTTTCCGTAACACGAATGCTGTAATAGATATAATTATGTATGACAGGAAAGTTGTGGTGGATGTGATTCCATACAGCGAAGTAGTACTTGAACCGGAATTTGGATTGTAAAACAATAAACAAAAAAATATATGAAGCGTTTTGTACAATATATAGTTATTTCTCTGATAGCCTTTGCCGTTACAGGTTGCCAAAATAATTTCCTGAGCGAAGAACGTATAGGTAAAGGCAATGCAGCAGTATCGGCGACGTTGGACTTCACTCCTATGTCTTCGGCACTGTCACAGACGCGTGCTGCCCGCTACGCCCAGTGCCACAAATACACCGCTGACAGGCAGCTGCACACCGCCGGACAGCTGCACGCCGGTGACA
>ERZ860508.1620-NODE-1620-length-11525-cov-4.027289_pt1 | contig 11525 bp, 8 predicted proteins | sample MGYA00509976_ERZ860508 | MGnify/ENA primary metagenome ERZ860508 (study PRJEB30046, sample SAMN00715242) | human gut metagenome | study: EMG produced TPA metagenomics assembly of the A metagenome-wide association study of gut microbiota in type 2...
GTTTGCTTACGCTATGTTGGGAGCGGCGACGGTGATGGCTGTTTATCTGCTTTGGTTCAAGAAGAAAAAGATTGAACGGAAAGAAATGGATTTGTGCGATAACCTCACTTATGTAGGTCTGGCATTTATGACATTAGGTATGCTTACAGGAGCTATCTGGGCGAAAGAAGCTTGGGGACACTACTGGGCTTGGGACCCGAAAGAAACATGGGCGGCAGCGACTTGGTTTGCTTATCTGGCATATATTCATTTCAGATTGGGAAAGCCATTAAAGGCACGTCCGGCATTGGTTATTTTATTGGTCTCTTTTGTCTTATTACAAATGTGTTGGTATGGAATCAATTATCTTCCGTCCGCACAAGGAGTCAGTGTACATACGTATAATTTAAATTGAAATATCAAATCATTTAAACTGCACTATCAATGAAAACATTTTATTGGTCATTCTTGCTTATGCTATTGCCAAGCATGGCATACACACAAAACACGGAGAAAGAGAATGAATTTACGATGTCTATGCAAATCAGACCTCGTGCAGAGTATCGGAACGGTGCCTTGACTCCACGGGATGAAGGGGTGGCTCCTACGTCCTTCATCAATAACCGCGCGCGTTTGTCGATGGATTATAAACGTTCGGATCTGGAACTGAAGATGTCGGCACAGCATGTAGGTGTCTGGGGACAGGACCCGCAGATTGAAAAGAACGGGCGTTTTATGCTGAATGAGGCTTGGGCAAAGATGAACTTTGGCGAAGGATTCTTTGCCCAACTGGGACGTCAGTCGTTGATTTATGATGATGAACGTATTTTGGGAGGATTGGACTGGAATGTAGCGGGTCGTTACCACGATGCGTTGAAGCTAGGATATGCCAACAAAAATAATGAAGTGCATTTGATTCTTGCTTTTAATCAGAATAATGACAATAGAACAAGCGGAGGCACTTACTATGATTCTTCTACGGGACAGCCTTATAAGAATATGCAAACCGTTTGGTATCACTATAAGGCGGACAATGTTCCGTTCGGGGCTTCTTTATTGTTTATGAACTTGGGATTGGAAACGGGCGATAAAGCTACGGATGATTCTCACACCCGTTACTTACAAACAATGGGAACCTACCTCACTTATAAGAACAGTAACTGGAATCTGGATGGTGCTTTCTACTATCAGATGGGTAAGAATAAAACTGCTGATAAAGTTTCAGCTTTGATGGGAAGCATACAGGCTGCTTATACGTTTGACCATACATGGGGAGCTGTGGCTAGCTTTGATTATCTAAGTGGTGATAAGGGAAATGGCGGTAAGTACAAAGCTTTCGATCCTCTTTATGGAACTCATCATAAATTCTATGGAGCAATGGATTATTTTTATGCTTCTACCTTTGCGAACGGTTATGCCCCTGGATTGATGGATGCCCGTATCGGAGGCCGTTTCCGTGCTTCTGACAAAGTGGATATGGAACTTAATTATCACTACTTTAGCACAGCCGTAAAGGTTCAGGACTTGAAGAAATATTTAGGTTCGGAAGTCGATTATCAGATAAACTGGTCGATCATGAAAGATGTGAAACTCTCTGCCGGATATTCTTTTATGCGTGGCACGAAGACGATGGACGCTGTGAAAACCGGCAATCATAAAAGCTGGCAGGACTGGGGTTGGCTATCGTTGAATATTAATCCGAAGATATTGTTTGTGAAATGGTAAATCTAAAGGAATAGATAGAATTTAAATAAAGAGAGAGTTTTTGAAAGTTTTGAATTTGTAAAATCATCCTTGCCACAGTATATCTGAAGTGAGGATGATTTTTTGTTTTAACCACTTCTTGATAGCTACACTCTTATTGTTACGTCTGTTGTTACGGATATTTTTCTAAATACGTCGTTACAGATACTTTTCCAAAGTTGTTTTATCTAAAATCTCGATTCGTTTTCCTTCCATGATGACGAGTCCTTCTTTCATCATCTTATTGATTTCTTTAGATAGAGCAGGGCGTGACACATTTAAATATTCGGCGAGCTGGGATTGGGTGTGCATGATATCTACTACTAACGAGTCTTTTTTCTTATGTTCGTATAGATAGACAATGAACCTTTCCCGTATGGTTTTGCGTGAAAGAGGTTTCAGGCGGGATACAGTACAGATGTTACAATTACCTGCGATACAAAGAAAATTATGAAGAACTTGTGGGTCCTGACTAATTACTTTGAAGGTTGAATCTTTGGTTGCCATAAGTATCACACTGTCCTCAAGAGCAGTGAAAGTAGCCGGCAAAGTATTGTTCGAATTAAAAAGATGAGGAGTGGCGAAGGTACGTGGAGCGATAATGTATTCAATCATCACCTCATTACCTAATCCGTCAATAATATCTGTACGTAGTTTTCCTTCCAAAAGTACAAATAACTTGTTGCAGGGTGTTCCTTGTGTAACGACTATCTCTTTTTTATTAGCCGCATAGATTACAAAATCCAGCTTTTCCAATAAGGACTCTTTGATGTTTAAAGGTAAATCCCTGAATAAGGGGATTTGAAACAGCTTTTCTTTATGTGAGTCGGTCAGTTGTATTTTTTTCATTGTATCATGTTGTCTGTATCACGGGCAAAGATATAAATTATATATTAGTGAAAGAAACTTTCAGAACTATTTGTAGAATAACTATATACAAGAAAGTTGTTAAAACGAATGTAAAATATAGAATCTGTAATTATGGTATCTTTCTCTGTAATTTATCTACATGCAGGATACCTTTATTTGTCTATTTTTGCAACATGAATCATTGATAAAAAGAATTCTGAAAATAAAAAGTAATAAAAGAAAGTTATGGCTAAAAAAGTTTTGATAATTTCGTCCAGTCCACGTAAAGGTGGTAATTCGGATTTGCTTTGTGATGAATTTATGAAAGGTGCTATCGAGGCGGGCAATGAAGTAGAGAAGATTTTTCTGAAAGACAAAACGGTTCATCTTTGTACGGGATGTAGTGTTTGCAGTATGTACGGTAAACCCTGTCCACAGAAGGATGATGCAGCGGAAATCGTGGAGAAGATGATTGCTGCCGATGTAATTGTAATGGCAACTCCTGTTTATTTCTATACCATGTCCGGGCAGATGAAGATTATGATTGACCGTTGTTGCGCACGTTATACGGAAATAACTAATAAGGAATTTTATTTCATTATTGCGGCAGCAGAAAACGATAAAGCAATGATGGAGCGTACTATCGACGGCTTCCGTGGCTTCCTCGATTGCTTGGAAGGACCACAGGAAAAAGGGACGGTCTATGGAATCGGTGCATGGAAAGTAGGAGAGATTAAAGATACTCCCTACATGCAGGAAGCATATAATATGGGAAAGATGGTGTAACTGTTTGTTTTCCATATTAAAGATATTCATAAAGAATATGATAAAATGGATTGTTCGAATATTTAAAATATAGTTTCGAACTTAACTTTTAAAACCTGACGGGAAATCTGGAAAAGACGGTTATGTTTTCCAGATTTTCCGCCGTCTTTTTTTATAAGAAGAGGGGAAAAGGTGAGGGTAGTGAGGGTGGATTTCTAACATTCGTGTTTTTTTTAGAGAAAATATAGATAGGAGAAAATAAAATATAAAAATAAAAAGGTTGCAATTCTTCCCTCACTACCCTCACCTTTTCCCCTTTTTACGATTACTTAATTGACTGGATTGCTTGTTCTGCCACAGAATTATTATAATTTTGTGGCAGAACTTTTTATTTTGTATAATTCGTTTGATAACTAACTAAGTATCATGGGCTATAAAATAACGACTCTTGTGGAGAATTGTGTCTATGGACGTAAATTGCAGGCAGAACATGGTCTTTCTCTATATATCGAGACTCAAGAACATAGATTACTTTTCGATACGGGAGCATCCGACTTGTTTATCCGTAACGCCCGCTTGTTGCATATTGACTTGCAAAAAGTCGATTATTTGATATTATCTCATGGTCATAGCGATCATACGGGCGGACTACGTTATTTTTTGGAATTGAATACGCAGGCAACCGTTGTCTGTAAGCGTGAGGTTTTTTCTCCTAAATTCAAGGATGAACGTGAGAACGGGATGATGCATACACAAAACCTCGATCGTTCCCGTTTCCGCTTTATTACAGAGCAGACCGAGCTGCTTTCCGGAGTTTTCCTTTTTCCCTCTATTGATATTATAAATCAGGCAGATACCCATTTTGAACGTTTTTGGGTTCAGCAAGAAGATGGATGCAAAATACCGGATACTTTTCAGGATGAATTGGCGATGGTATTGGTGGAACCGGAAGGATTTTCCGTATTAAGTGCCTGTTCTCATCGGGGAATAACCAATATTTTGCGTACGGTTCAGGCTGCCTTTCCTGAATCTCCTTGTAAGTTACTTCTGGGAGGTTTTCATATCCATAACGCGGAAAAACAAAAATATCAGGTCATTGCAGATTATTTACAGGAATATCTTCCCCGACAGATTGGCGTTTGTCATTGTACGGGAGTGGATAAATATGCCTTCTTTTACAAAGACTTTGGTGACAGCACATTTTATAATTACACGGGAAAACTAATTCAAACCGATTTATCGGAATAAATTTATAATAATTTGATATGAAGAAACTAATAACTTCTTTAGCGCTGGTATTATTAGTATTATCCAGCTATGCAATTACTCCTTTGTGGATGCGTGATGCACGTATTTCACCGGATGGATCAGAAATTGTTTTTTGTTACAAGGGTGACATTTATAAAGTCCCTGCACAAGGAGGAACAGCTGTTCAACTCACCACACAAACCTCTTATGAAGCCAATCCGGTTTGGTCGCCCGATGGCAAGCAAATTGCGTTTGCCAGTGACCGGAATGGAAATTTTGACTTATTTATTATGCCTGCTGACGGAGGTGCCGCCCGGCGATTGACCTATCATTCTGCATCAGAAATACCGTCGGCTTTTACTCCGGATGGAAAGTATGTCTTTTTCTCTGCTTCTATACAGGATCCGGCAAGCAGTGCCCTGTTTCCTACAGGAGCAATGACGGAATTATATAAAGTTCCTGTTGCCGGCGGACGTACCGAGCAAGTGCTGGGCACTCCTGCAGAACTGGTCTGTTTTGATAAAACAGGGAAGAACTTTCTTTATCAGGATCGTAAAGGGTTTGAGGATGAATGGAGAAAGCATCATACTTCTTCCATTACGAGAGATATTTGGTTATATAACACCCAAACGGGAAAACATACGAACCTGACAAACCGGGGAGGAGAGGACCGTAATCCTGTGTATGCACCTGATGGTAATGCTGTCTATTTTTTAAGTGAGCGTGATGGAGGTTCCTTCAATGTGTATACTTTCTCTTTGAATACTCCACAGGAAGTGAAAGCTGTGACTACTTTCAAAACTCACCCGGTACGTTTTTTGTCTGTCAGCGATAAAGGTACCTTATGTTATACCTATGATGGTGAGTTATACACACAGAAGTCTGGTGCACGTCCGGAAAAAGTAAAAGTAGAACTTGTCCGTGATGATGAGCAGCAGCTTGCTACACTTAAATTCTCGCAGGGAGCAACTTCCGCTTCTGTATCTCCGGACGGTAAACAAATTGCTTTTATTGTACGTGGTGATGTGTTCGTGACCTCAACTGATTATGCTACCACCAAGCAAATCACAAATACTCCGGCAAAAGAAGCTGCCGTTTCTTTTGCTCCGGACAATCGGACACTGGTTTATGCCAGTGAGCGAACCGGTAACTGGCAACTTTATACCGCTAAAATAAGTCGTAAGGAAGACCCGAATTTCCCTAATGCCACTCTTATTGAAGAGGAAGTATTACTACCGTCCAAAACGGTAGAACGTGCTTATCCGCAATATTCGCCGGACGGTAAAGAATTGGCTTTTATCGAAGACCGTAATCGTTTGATGGTACTCAATTTGAAAACAAAAAAGGTACGTCAGGTAACGGATGGTTCTACATGGTATAACACCGGAGGAGGATTTGATTACGAATGGTCGCCTGACGGTAAATGGTTCACTCTTGAATTTATAGGTAACCGTCACGATCCTTATTCGGATGTAGGCATTGTCAGCGCACAGGGAGGGGCAATTACTAATCTGACAAATAGTGGATATATCAGTGGTGCTCCGCGTTGGGTACTCGATGGGAATGCTATTCTTTTCCAAACCGAACGCTATGGTATGCGTGCGCACGCTTCCTGGGGATCGCAGCAAGATGTGATGTTGGTGTTTCTCAATCAGGATGCTTATGATCGTTACCGTTTGAGTAAGGAAGATTTCGAATTACTCAAGGAATTTGAAAAGGAACAGAAGAAAGTAAAAGAGAAAGACGATGAGAAGACGAAAGACGGAAAGAAGTCTAAGGCGGAAAAAGCAGATAAAGGAAATGCTGACAAAGACAAGATCGACGAGGATAAGGCAGACCAAAAAGAGATACTTGTCGAGCTGAACGGCATTGAAGACCGTATCGTACGTCTGACTCCCAATTCATCCGACTTGGGTAGTGCCATACTTTCAAAAGACGGGGAAGATCTTTACTATTTCTCTGCGTTCGAAGATGGATATGACCTTTGGAAAATGAATCTCCGTGAAAAAGATACGAAGCGTCTGCACAAACTCAATACCGGTTGGGCATCGTTGATGTTGGACAAAAAAGGAGATATCTTTTTGTTGGGAAGCCGGATTATGCAAAAGATGGATGCCAAGTCGGATGCGTTGAAGTCCATCAGCTATCAGGCTGAAATGAAAAAGGACTTGGCTGCCGAACGTGAAACGATGTTTGACCATGTGTACAAACAGCATCAAAAACGTTTCTACAATGTCAATATGCACGGGGTTGACTGGGATGCTATGACTAATGCTTATCGTAAGTTCCTGCCTCATATTGATAACAATTATGACTTTGCAGAATTATTGAGTGAGTGGTTGGGTGAGCTGAATGTTTCACATACCGGAGGACGTTATTCTCCCAAAGGAAAAGGAGATGTCACTTCTAATCTCGGACTCTTGTTCGACTGGAATTATCAGGGAAAAGGAATGCAGATTGCTGAAATAATAGAAAAAGGTCCGTTCGATCATTCACGTACCAAAGTAAAGGCAGGTTGCATCATTGAAAAGATTAATGGAGAAGAGATAACTCTCGATAATGACATAACCTGCTTGCTGAATAATAAAGCAGGGAAGAAAACATTGATTTCAATCTACAATCCACAAAGTAAAGAGCGTTGGGAAGAAGTGGTGATGCCGGTCACTAACGGGCAACTGAATGGATTGTTATACAAACGTTGGGTAAAACAACGTGCGGCAGATGTTGAAAAATGGTCGAAAGGACGTTTGGGATATGTTCATATTCAGTCGATGGGAGATGACAGCTTCCGTACTGTATACTCGGACATTCTGGGAAAATATAACAACTGCGAAGGCATTGTGATTGATACCCGTTTCAACGGTGGTGGCCGTCTGCATGAAGATATTGAAATACTGTTCAGTGGTCAGAAATACTTCACACAAGTGGTACGCGGACGTGAAGCCTGTGACATGCCGAGTCGTCGTTGGAACAAACCTTCCATTATGTTGCAATGTGAAGCTAACTATTCGAATGCACACGGAACTCCGTGGGTATATAAACATCAAAAGATTGGCAAACTTGTCGGTATGCCTGTTCCGGGTACTATGACAAGTGTGTCTTGGGAAACTTTACAAGATCCTTCACTGGTTTTTGGTATTCCTATCGTCGGTTATCGTTTGCCTGACGGCAGTTATTTGGAAAATACCCAATTGGAACCGGATGTAAAGGTTGCCAATAATCCGGAAACAGTAGTCAAAGGAGAGGATACCCAACTAAAGGTGGCTGTGGATGAACTTTTGAAAGAGATAGATAGTCAGAAGAAGTAAATACGAGTATAATTATATCTAAAATAAAGAGTCGCTTCTTTGAAAGAATCAATCAGATTCTAACAGAGAAGCGACTTTCTTTTATAGTGATTTTCTTATATTGACCTTTTTATATGACTCCTTTCATAAGGCGTTTATTTTAAATAGATATAGGGCTTACTTCCAGACCGGCAGTAATCTATGGAGGGTTTTTCTAGTCATTATCTTCTGATTCAGGAAGCTGACGATATACCCCGTTATACAAGCGGCAATGAGTGATCCTTCTCGTACTCCCTGAATACCTTGAGTCAGCAGGAGCGAGAGAATCACGGCTAATGTAACTAAAGTAATATCAAAATAAACTTTGAACTTTCCAAATTCCTTGTTATAATGGCGGGATGCATATTTCACAAATGCTTCTGCGCTCATCATGGCTACTCTTGGTTTCAGTTCAAGCACTACTCCGATAGACTGCACCATGCATCCTGTAAGTAATAAAGCAATCGACATACCATAATTAGCGGGATGCAGTTCGCTTGTCAGCATCATATTGAAATCAATGAATGCCGAAAAGATAAAAGAGAACGGTAGTTGAAGAAGAATTTCAATAAGATCCTGTCGGGTTCTATTCTTTCGGATTAACCAGAACTGTCCCAGGATAAGCACCATGTTGATGATAAATGTGCAAGTACCCAACGATAAAGGACTATTCAGGCTTAATACATAATTGATGCTCGATATGGGAGTAGTTCCCAATGTCGAGCGTATAATCAACACGATACCTGCCGCTAAAAAATAGAGTCCGATAACAAACACTAAATACCTCTTAAAAATCTCTTTCATTTCCATGTCTTTTTAACCTCTTTCTATTGATTCCTTTCTCATGTATTGAAAAGGATATGCAAAGGTCCTGTTTTTTACTCTGAAATAGATTATCTAATTCCATACAGTTTTTGTCATATCCGAAACAAATCGTATTTTTACGTCATAAAATAAAGGTGTAAATGGTAAAATCTCGTATATTTGATAATACACAACTATTGAAGGAGCATCCTGAACTTCCTCATTATAAAGAGGAGGTAGTCTGTTTCCGGAGTGAATATAAAGACAGAAGTTATCCGGCAAATGAATGTTATTTCAATCGGGAGCTTTATATGATATTCGTTCTTGAAGGCCGTTCGGAAATTCTACTGAATGGAGAGTTTATTGCGATAGAACCGAATATGTTACTTATTCATGGAGCAAATTATCTCACGGAACATCTTTATTCAAGTCGGGATATTAAATTTATCACTCTCGCCCTTTCTGAATCTATGCGGACGGACGATTCATATCTGACACAAATCACGGCAATCCTGTTGGCAACCATGAGGCGGAATAAGCAATATACGATTCAGTTGACAGAGTATGAAGCTCAAATCATCCATAAGGAGCTGGAAGTATTGATGCATCTGATGAATATTGAACATCATTTCCTTTTCTGGCGTATACAGGCAGCGTGCAATTCTCTGTTTTTGGATATAGCAGATTTTCTTTCCCGAAAGACCGTTATCAAAAAGGAGATCAGTCGTAAAGACCACGTTCTGCAAGAATTTCATGCACTCGTTACCCGTAATTTCAGGGAAGAACATTTCGTGAGCTTTTATGCGGATAAACTGGCTATTAGTGAACAGTACCTGGCACGCATTGTACGTCTTGGAACAGGTAAGACTATCAATAGCCTTATTAATGAATTGTTAGTAATGGAAGCGCGTACTTTATTGACTTCTACCAAATTTACGGTTGGCGAGATTGCTGCTAAACTGGGGTTTAGTGATGCAGCCGGTTTTTGTAAGTTCTTTAAAAGAAATGCGGGACAGACTCCGTTGAATTATCGGAAAGGATTATTGATTTGAACGGAAAGGATTGCTGAACTGAATGGGGAATTACTGAACTGAATAGGGAATATAATGAATTTAAATAACAAAATGACTGATTTGAATGAAAATGGAAGTAGGTTGATGCAACTGTCCTTAAAGACCGTATACATCAACCTACCTGAATATATAGTGAATGGATTTGATTTTAACCGATCACTGCTGTGATATCTTCTACAATCTGTTCATCCGTCAGATGATTGGCACGGAGAAACTCCTGTATATCATATCGGTCAACAAATTCTTTTTTAGCTCCAAAGTTCAGAACTTTCATGTTTGTAGCACCATAATAACGGGCAATCTTTTCACCGAAACCGCCATCCAATACACCGTCTTCCAACGTAATCACTAATTCGTGATCTGCTTTCAGTTCATCCATCAGTTCGTTGTCTACACCGGTGATGTAACGTGGATTGATGAGTGTTGCATCAATATTGGCTTTTTCTTTCAGAAGTGATGCAACCGACTGTCCCAATCCATAGAACGAACCTAAAGCAAGAATGGCTACTTTCGATCCACGATGCGTCACTTTATAGCGATTGAGAACACTATAATCAGTCTCCACCGGTTCCCCACAAGTAATTACATCTGTTGCCGGCACACGGATAGCAACCGGGTGTTCATTTTGGCGGATACTCCATTCTAGCATAGCAAGATATTCCTCTTTGCAAGTCGGTGCCAGATAAACCATATTAGGAATATTGCTGATGAGCGGAATATCGAAGAAGCAGAGGTGAGTTACATCATTCATTCCGGACAGTGTTCCCCAGAATACCAACAAAACAGCCGGGTTATTATTGATACAGAGGTCTTGCGAAAGTTGATCGTATGAACGTTGGATAAATGTACTATACACTCCGTAAACAGGTTTTCCGCCATTGGCTGCGATACCCGAAGCAAGAGCTACTGCGTGTTCTTCTGCAATACCGACATCTACAAACTGCTTGCCTGCTTCCTGACGACGGTCGGGAGTGAAGCCCAAAACAGCGGGGGTGCCCGAAGTAATGGTAACTACACGCTTGTCTTCTTTCATCTTTTTCAGCAGATATTGAGCGGTTACTTCACTATAATCTTCTGCGTCGTCGTTCATTTTTGATTTTCCGGTTTCTAGATCAAACGGAGTACGCCAGTGATAGGTCTCCTTGTCCTGTTCTGCAGGTTCGTAACCTTTGCCTTTTAATGTATTGATGTGGACTACTATCGGATGCTGTATATCTTTAACTTTGGAGAAAGCCTCGATCAGTGCTTCCACACAGTTGCCGTCATTCACGTACATATAGTCCAGCCCCATCGCTTTGAAGAAATTGCATTCACATTGACCGTTACTGTCGCGCAAATCTTTCAGATTTTTGTATAAGCCTCCGTGATTTTCGGCGATGGACATCTGATTGTCATTGACAATAATAATCATGTTAGTACCGAGCTCTGCTACGTAGTCCAGTCCCTCGAAGGCTTCGCCTCCGCTTAGTGAACCGTCGCCTATTACAGCGATGATATTTTCGTTGCCGCCTGTCAGGTCACGTCCTTTTGCCAGTCCGCTTGCCAAGCTGACAGAAGTAGAAGTATGACCGATCACAAAGAAATCATGTTCACTTTCCTGTGGTTCTGAGTAGCCGGATACATGATCATATTCAGCAGGATGGAGAAAAGCATCTTTGCGTCCGGTTAGCATCTTATGTACATAACTCTGATGTGACACATCATATACAATTTTATCTTTCGGCGAATTGAAAACATA
>ERZ860508.1621-NODE-1621-length-11521-cov-7.770801_pt1 | contig 11521 bp, 16 predicted proteins | sample MGYA00509976_ERZ860508 | MGnify/ENA primary metagenome ERZ860508 (study PRJEB30046, sample SAMN00715242) | human gut metagenome | study: EMG produced TPA metagenomics assembly of the A metagenome-wide association study of gut microbiota in type 2...
AACATTTTCTGATGGAATTGTAAGAATAGACTTGCAACAATATGCTATAATTTGCTCAGAAACCGTATTTTTGGCTGAAAAGGCTTAAAATCAAGGCTTTTAGGGAATGTGGATGGGATTTGTACCCCCCATTGTACTCCTATTTTGTAAAACAGTAGGATCATCAACCGGACTTCCCTCGATAAAAAAGAATATGATTTGTGGTGAAAGAAGTTCCTTCGGGGACTTCTTTTCACTTACATAAAAATGTCGGTTTGAATGTCGGTTAAGTGTCAGTTTGTTTATGATATTTGACTACAATACATATTATGTGGTTGTACTTTTAATAATAATTGTATACCTTACCTAAAGGTGCATAGAAACCAGGTCTATTATAAAGAAATAACATAAAATATTGAAAAGTAACATAAAATATGTTATTACGAATGAAATTATGTTACAAGGAGATGTCATATGCAAAAGCAATTAGAGCAGTATTTTGGCTGCAAAGTAAAAATAGCAGAATACAAGAATAAATTACCATTGCCGACCTTTATGACAATGCGTGATATTATGATGGTTGAAATATATGGTGTTAACTTTGTTATAATAGATGTAGTGAAGGAAATGGAACTAAGTGTTGCCGCAATGAAAAAGCAGAAAGCAAAGTATGAGGAAGCATTGCAGTGTCCTGTAGCATATGAAGTAGCGTTAAACAGCGTTTCCATGAGAAATGCGCTGGTGAAAAGTGGAGTTCCATTTGTGGATTTGCCGAGAAATGTATTTTTACCATTTATGGGAATTGTATTGCAGGATGTGTATCGCAAGCGGCTTGTCAAGGCGGATAAGATGATGCCTGCAACGCAGATGGTGTTCCTTGAATTGTTATATATGGATGATGAGGAATCTGTGTTAAAAAGTGAAGCTGCGAACAAGTTGAATCTTACCAAGACATCCATTACAAGAGCAACAGCCCAATTAGAGGAAATGGGACTCATCCGCCAGATGAAATCCGGAACAGAGATTGCTATTAAGAGAAATTACTCACGCAAAGAGTATTATGAAAATGCAAAAGCATATTTGATTAATCCGGTCCAGAAAGAGATTACAATTATGCGATGTGAAGCAACCTTTGAATCATTTAGCGCAGGAGAAACCGCTCTTAGTCAGGAGTCAGAATTGAATCCACCAAGAATAGAGGAATGTGCAATCTACAAGGGCGAGGAAGTTGTTGACCAGTTGGAAATTGTGGATGCCAGATCTGAAGCCCCGGACGACTGCTTGAAGGTACAATTATGGAAATATAATCCTTCTTATTTTGCAAGAGAAGGATGTGTTGATCCTGTTTCGCTTGCATGTACATTCAAAGGTAATGAAGACGAAAGAATAGAAATGAGTGTTGAGAAACTGTTGGAGGAATTATAAATGGTACCAGGGATCGACTCTTTTAGAGAAAAATTCAAAGATTATACGGATTATTACACTATTATCGGTGGAACTGCCTGTGATATTCTGCTCTCAGAGGCAGACTTGTCGTTTCAAGCGACAAAAGATATTGATATGATCCTGATTATGGAGGATGACTTTCCGGTATTTGCAGATATATTCTGGGAATACATAAAAGAAGGCGGTTATAAGTGTGGATGGAAGAATGAAGATAATATGCATTTTTACCGTTTCACAGAAGGTAAAATCGGTTATCCTACGATGATTGAGTTGTTCTCAAGAAAGCCGGGTTATCATCTTAATATAGAAGAGGGAATCATTCCGATTCATATTGAGGATGATACTTCCAGCTTATCAGCGATTCTTCTGAACGATGACTTCTATAAATTTATGATGTCCGGACGCAGAGTGGTTGATGGCATTGGCGTTCTGGGAGCAGAGTATCTGATTCCGTTCAAAATGTATGCGTGGATTAATCTTTTAGAACGAAAGAGAGCAGGCGGGCATGTCAATGAAAAGGATTTAAAGAAGCACAAATATGAGGTGTTCCGATTGCATCGGATGTGTTTCATGCGGATATGATGGACCATGTGTGCAAAAAGATGATATGGAACAGATTAAGCAGGACATTCTAAGCGCGGACATGGTGGTATTTGTAACGCCTCTCTATTATTATGGAATGTCTGCACAGTTAAAAATTGTAATAGATCGATTTTGTGCTTTTAATGGAAGTATCCAAAGAAAACACATGAAATCTGCTTTGCTTGCAGTTGCATGGAATAACGATGACTGGACAATGACTGCGCTTGTTGAGCATTACAAGACGCTGGTAAGGTATTTGAATTTCAAAGATTTGGGAATGGTGCTTGGATATGGTTGTGGAACACCCGAAATGACAAGAAATTCAAAATATCCTATAATGGCTTATGAACTGGGGATAACGCTAAAATAATATATTGGGCTCAGTTGTTTTTTGAGTTGGAATAGGCGACAATTATTATTATCAAGCATATTACTTATATTGATTTAACTATTTATAAAGGAAGGTGTATATATGGATATTAGACTATTGCGATATTTTTTAACTGTAGCAAAAGAACAGAATTTTACAAAAGCTGCAGAGCAACTGAATATTACACAACCAACACTTTCAAGACAGCTTTCTGCATTGGAGGAGGAACTTGGAACATCACTTTTTATAAGAGGAAATCGTAATATTACGCTTACGGAGGCGGGAATACTATTAAAGCGTAGAGCCTTGGAAATAATAGATTTGGAAGAAAAAATGATAGATGAAATTAAGGCGAGCGAAGAATTGATTGAAGGTACGATCACAATCGGATGCGGTGAGTTTGCGGCGGTAGAAACATTGGCTGAAATTTGCAGGATATACAAGGAAAAATATCCAATGGTGCAGATTGCATTACATACAGCAACGGCAGATTCGGTATATGATATGATGAATCAAGGACTGGTGGACATTGGATTGTTTATGGAACCGGTCAATACAGAAGGTCTGGATTATATCAGGATCATGGACAGTGACCATTGGGTTGTTGGGATGAAACCGGATGATCCATTAGCATGCAAAGAATATATTACAAGAGATGATCTAATGGATAAACCACTTATTCTTCCCAAAAGACGAAACGTGCAGAGCGAACTTGCCAACTGGTTTGGTAAGGATTTTAATAAGCTTCATATTGCTTTTATCAGCAACCTTGGAACGAATGCCGGTGTTATGGCAGCTCATGGACTGGGATATCCGGTTTCAATCGAAGGTGCTACCAAATATTGGAGAGAGGATTTGCTTGTACATCGAAGATTGTATCCTGAAATAGCCGCGAGTACGGTAATCGCTTGGAGAAGAAATATCCCATACTCATTGGCAATGAATAAATTTATAGAAGAAATCAATGTCTTTAAGGCATAGAATATAATTTGATATAGGCATTAGACATAATATAATAGTAAGTCATATAATGAATGTGTAAGGTATGAAGGATACATACTTTACACATTTTTTTTGATTAATTTGGTACAATGAGATTTTAACTGCATGAACAGGAGGAATACCTATGGGAAAAAAATTAGTAGCATATTTCAGTGCAAGTGGAACAACTAAAAAAGTCGCGGAGATGATTGCTCAGGCGGCAGAAGCGGATTTGTACGAAATCACGCCGAAACAACCATATTCAAAGGCAGATTTAAATTGGATGGATAAAAAGTCCAGAAGCAGTGTTGAGATGAGTGACAAAAAATTCAGACCGGAAATATCTGATACAGATGTTTTTGCTGATCAGTACGATGAGATTATCTTAGGTTTCCCAATCTGGTGGTATGTAGCACCAACAATTATTAATACTTTTTTGGAGAGCTATGATTTTTCGGGCAAAAAGATCGTGTTGTTTGCAACCTCCGGTGGAAGTGGATTTGGAAATACAGTAAGTGAACTTAAGTTGTCTGCACCCGATGCAGATATTGTAGAAGGTAAAGTATTTCAAAGAGCTGCAAAACAAGAAATCGAAGAATGGGTAAAACGGATTATTTAAACAATATTTTAACACAGTAAAGAAGGTGTATGAGATGAAAAAAATAGTTCAAACAGCAGGCAGAAATGCCCTTAATGATTTTTCACCGGAATTTGCACATTTTAATGATGATGTTCTTTTCGGTGAGAACTGGAATAATCAGGATATTGACCTTAAAACCAGAAGTATTATAACGGTGGTTGCACTAATGTCTTCCGGGATAACAGATTCTTCATTAAAATATCATTTACAAAATGCAAAAGACCATGGCGTAACGCAAAAGGAAATTGCAGCAATCATTACCCATGTGGCATTCTATGCAGGCTGGCCAAAGGGATGGGCAGTTTTTAATCTGGCAAAGGAAGTATGGCAGCCAAGTGAGGGTGATTTGCCTTATGAAGACGATGGTATGAGAGCACATGCAAAATCAATGGTATTTCCGATTGGGCAGCCAAATGATGCATATGCGACATATTTTGTAGGACAAAGTTATCTGGCTCAGGTATCCACAGATCAGGTTGGCATTTTCAATGTGACTTTTGAGCCCGGATGCAGAAATAACTGGCATATTCATCATGCAAAAAGCGGTGGCGGACAGATTTTAGTATGCGTAGCCGGTCGGGGGTATTATCAGGAAGAAGGCAAAAAAGCGGTAGAAATGAAACCGGGTGACTGTATAAACATTCCAGCTGAAGTAAAACACTGGCATGGGGCAGCTCCGGATGAATGGTTTTCACATCTGGCAATTGAGGTGCCTGGAATGGATTGTTCCAATGAGTGGTGCGAGGCAGTATCCGAAAAAGATTATGCCGGGTTAAAATAAGGAGTGGACTATGGAATACAGTAAACTTGGAAATACAGATATAGAAGTGTCAAAATTATGCGTGGGTTGCATGAGTTTTGGAAAAGCAGGAACCATGCATGACTGGACACTGGACGAATCTGAAAGTGAGAAAATTATTAAGCATGCGCTTAATCTGGGATATAACTTTTTTGACACGGCAAATGGATATTCTGCCGGAACAAGTGAGGAATATCTGGGAAGAGCGCTGAAGAAAAATATTGCAAGAGATAAAGTAGTGATTGCATCCAAGGTTTATTTTAATGAAGGTCGTTTATCAAGACAGGCAATCATGAGGGAAATAGACGGCAGCCTGTCACGTCTTGGAACCGATTATCTTGATTTATATATCATCCATAGATTTGACTATGATACGCCGATAGAAGAAACCATGGAAGCTCTGCATGAGCTGGTTAAATCGGGAAAAGTCCGGGCACTTGGTGCATCTGCGATGTATGGGTATCAGTTTCACAATATGCAGATAGCTGCAAGGGAAAATGGATGGACACCGTTTTCGGCAATGGAGAATCATTATAATCTGCTTTACAGAGAGGACGAGAGGGAATTGATTCCAATCTGTAAGCAGATGAATGTTTCTCTGATGCCGTATAGTCCTCTTGCAGCCGGACATCTTGCCAGAGCGCAGTGGAAGTCAGATTCTCTTCGTGGAACTACGGATAAGGTTGCTATGGGAAAATATGACAAGACTGAAGCAGAAGACATGCAGATAGTGAAACGTGTAGCGGAGCTTACCGAAAAATATAACTGTAAAATGTCACAGATTGCAATCGCATGGCAGTGGGCAAAGGGGATTGTATCGCCGATTATTGGAGCTACAAAAACAAGTTATTTAGATGATGCAGCGGGAGCTTTTGCAGTAAAATTAACTGCCGAGGATATAGCATATCTGGAAGAACCATATGCTCCCCATAAGATTGTTGGAGCAATTGATAAAAATCCAGAGCAAGGCGTGGTTTTGCTGGATGAAAAGAAATAATGGGAGAAGGAGACAATGCGATGTTTCATAATATATTAACATTAAATAACGGAATAAAGATACCACAGTTAGGACTTGGTACATGGTTCATTCATGATGATATAGCGGCGGATGCGATAAAGGAAGCAGTTAATGTCGGTTATAGACATTTTGATACTGCACAGGCATATGGAAACGAGCGTGGAGTCGGTGAAGGAATCAGGAACTGTGGTATTCCAAGAGAGGAGATTTTTGTTACTTCAAAAGTAGCTGCGGAACACAAAACATATGATGAAGCCATGGCTGGTATTGATGAAACTATCAAAAAGATGGAACTGGATTATCTTGATATGATGATTATTCACAGTCCGCAACCATGGATAAAAGTAAATCAGAGTGAAGACCGTTATGTGAATGGAAACAGGGAGGCATGGAAGGCTCTTGAAGATGCATATAAGGCTGGAAAACTTAAAGCAATCGGTCTCTCAAATTTCCAGATTGGTGATATTGAAAACATTCTTGAGGTATGTGAGATTAAGCCAATGGTAAATCAGATCCTTCTTCATATCAGCAATACACCGCTCGAACTTGTAGAGTATTGCCAAAGTAATGGTATCGTTGTTGAAGCATATTCTCCAATTGCACATGGGGAGATTCTTAACCAAAGCGAAATAGTAGCTATGGCAAAAAAATATAATGTTTCGGTTCCTCAGCTTTGCATTAGATATACAGTACAGTTAGGTGCAATTAGTCTTCCTAAAACAGGCAATCCGGAGCATATGATGACAAATGCAGAGGTAGATTTTGAAATATCACCAGAAGATATGAAAATTCTCAAGAATTTTAAACATATTGAGGATTATGGACAGAGCAGTCACTTTCCAGTATATGGTGGAAAAATGTAGAGGTGAAGGCTATGAAAAAATACTTATCAATTGTTTTGGGAATTATACTTACCGCCTGTCTGGTTGCATGTAGTAATTCTAGCAAGGATTTAGTAGAAGAACAGGATGAAGAAGTAATTAGTAATCAGGAAGTGTCTGATACAGAGGAGCAGGATACATCAGCAGAACTGGGGCAGACAGATTTGGATGCCAATTCTGAACAGGAAAATGAAGAAAGGGTTGCTGTTCATTTCATGATAAATTATTTGAGCTGATCGACGAATCGCATCTTGATAATAAGGATGTGTGGAAACGGGCAAACCTTGATAGAAAACATTTTTCAAAGATTCAATGTGACCAGAATTATCATCCAAAGAAGAAGACTGTGATGGCACTCTGTATTGCACTGAAGCTTGATCTAGAACAGTCGAAAGACTTACTTGCCAGAGCAGACTGGGCATTTAGCCCAAGTAGTAAGGTGGATCTGATCGTGCAGAAGGCTATTATAGATAAGCAGTATGATATTATGCAGCTGAATGTGACATTATTTAAGTATACGAATGAAATTCTTGGAGTATAGGAGCAAGATTGATATGTGGGATGACATATATAAACCGAATTCTATTGGCAGTGAGGGTGGCACGATTATTGCAGATGAGGAATATAAAGAATCGTGTAGGATAACCTTGGAAAGATGTGAAAGATATGATGCAATTACATGTGGAGTATATGGATGTATGATGCATACAGCTTTTTGTAATAAAAGTCATAGTCAGGAAGTATTTGATAATATGAAAAAAGACTTGCAGGAATTCATAGATAAGGATACAACAGCGGATGAAGAAGATATTTTCTATGAAGAGTTTACAAGTAAATATTGATTTGTTCAAATTTTTACGTCGGTACTCACATAGTAGCGGCGTTTGTTTTTTATCTTAAAAGTGTCGCCCGAACAGCGACCATATGAAGATGCCTTTCAACTATACTTATATTGTAACAAAGAAAGAGAGTTGCCGGAGTAATTCGGGGATTGGAGGCATATATGTACGGAGCAATATTAGGAGATATTATAGGAAGTCCGTTTGAATTTGACAGAGGAGATAAGACAAAGAACTTTGAGTTGTTTAGTAAAGGCTGTGGCTTTACAGATGATTCCGTTATGACAATAGCAGTTGGAGAAGCTCTCCTGGCAGTCGGACCGGAAGCTGCAGTAAAGGAAATTGAAGATGCGGTAGCATCCAATATGCAGGATTGGGGAAAAAGATATCCACATGCAGGTTATGGTGGAAACTTCAGACATTGGCTTAAAGAAAATAATCCGAAACCATACGGAAGCTATGGAAATGGTTCAGCCATGAGAGTGTCAGCTGTAGGCTGGCTTTATGACTCGATGGAAAGAACCAGAGAGGTAGCTAGAGCTACAGCGAATGTGACACATAATCATCCAGAAGGTATAAAGGGCGCAGAGGCAACTGCAAGTGCAATATACATGGCAAGGAATGGCTCTTCAAAAGAAGAAATCAAAGAGTATATAGAGAGGGAGTTTAACTATAATCTTGATAGAACACTTGATGAGATCAGACCTGAATATCACATGGATGAGACATGTCAGAGAACAGTACCAGAGGCAATCATCGCATTTCTGGAATCCAAGGATTTTGAGGACGCAGTGCGTAATGCAGTATCACTTGGTGGAGATACGGATACACTTGGAGCCATTACAGGAAGTATTGCAGAAGCATTTTATGGAATCCCTGCTGTGCTGATTGCAGAGTGTAAAAGTCGGATTGATAAGGGATTGATGACGGATGTCCTTGATGAATTTGATCATGTTCTTGGCAGGTGCATGGATACTTATTCAGATGAAATGGATGAGATACAGGCAAATCAGATGATTGAGGCAGCAATCGATCAGTATTATATTCAGCAGGATAAAAATGGAATGTTGTTATTTATGGAAGTTATGGTAACAAGAATGCAGCAGGCAGGAGAAGTTGTTGTTCCATATATTACGGAAAATCCTTTTTTGTCGGAAGAACAGATTAGTAAAGTAAAGGCTGGCGACACGATTTCACTTGACCATGATGTAAGACTTAAAATAGAAACTGTAAAAGATGCTGATGAAAAAGAATGGATTGGAGTATTTACATCTTCTGAAGAGATGCATAAGGGTTCTGCTGGAAATGTGCAGATGAATCAGTCTATTGAATCAATACTTCGTCTGGCTCTTAATTGGGAACAGGTAAATGGAATTGTGATTAATCCTTTTGGTAAGTATATTCAGATGACAAAGAAGATGATAGAGCTTTTAATCAATGGGTATGAACATTATGAGAATGAAAGGAAGAGCAAAGATGATGAGAACAATTAAAGTTACGGGAAAAGGAAAAATAGCAGTAAAGCCAGATATGATCCGATTATATGTAAACAAGGAAGAACTTTGCAAAGAATATGAAGATACTCTTCGCAGATCAACAGAAGATACAGAGCTACTCAAGGATTTATTTGAAAAACTTGGATTTCAGAGAAAAGATCTTAAAACAGTATATTTTAATGTTGATACAGAATATGAAAGCTATCAGGACAGGGATAAGAGTTGGAAGCGAAGATTTGAGGGATATAAGTATATTCATCATATGAAAATAGAGTTTGCTTCTGATAACAAAAAGCTGGGACAGGTGCTATATGCTTTGGCACATAGTTCATTAAAACCGGAGTTTTCTATTGAATATACTGTAGCTGATGTAGAAAAATGTAAAAATGAGCTGTTACATAAAGCAATTGAGGATTCCATTCAAAAGGCACAGGTACTTACAACTGCAGCGAATGTGAAACTGGGTGAAATACAGGCAATTGATTATTCCTGGGGAGAGATAGATTTTGTAACAAAGCCAATGAATGAAATGAGATTAATGGATTGTACGGAATGTGAAATGAGTGCACCGGCGGCATATGACATAGATATTGAAGCAGACGATATAGATGTTACTGATACAGTAATTGTAGTCTGGGAAATCGCTTAGAGGTTGATTGCATGTTGTCATCTATTTATTATGGAGAAATACAAAGTGACAAGTTGGTATCATGGAACGAGAATAAAGATCCATACAATATATTAGTTGAGAACAATCGAGTATATAAACTTGGAGGATGGGAATTTCTTGATATAGCCAATAAGCTTTTTGACAATGAAAAGCAGGTGGACTGGGGAAGCTATGCATATCAGTGCACAAAGGAGCAACTAGAAAGACTGATGGAACAGACTGGATGTGAAATAGATAAGATTAATGAACTGGCATCTGAGAAAATCTATGGTATTGTGTTTGTTGAAGAGGTGTAAATGGTGGTATAATCCTATTATTGATGCTATTCACCAATTCGGTAAGTGGTACACAAATGAGAACATAGATCAGATGCTTATGGAGCGACATCTTAATAAGAAGGTAAGGCGCAGCTCTCATAAGAATCATATGAAAGGACCGAGAAAGCGTACAGAAGAAGATGATGTACGCTTTGCACAGTCCTTTGAAAAACTTATACTGATGGCAAAATCAAAAGAAGGTGCTCAGAGTGGGACTATTTAAGAAAAATATAGTTACAAAGACATATGATAAAGAAAATAAGAAACCAGTAATCAAGGCGAGCATATGTAATGGCGAGCAGGTTGCCGGATTTAAGAATATTCATACAGGTAAGATAGACGAGGTTATGTTGATTAAGAATCATGCAGACCTTGATGCATTCAAGAAAATGTATGGAATAGATGGTGAGATAGAGAAGGAATATTGAACAATGTATTTGATTAAGACGATAAAAGGTGACATAACAAAAGTAACAGATGTGCAGGCAATCGTGAATGCAGCAAACAATTCCCTTCTTGGCGGAGGTGGTGTAGATGGTGCGATTCACAGAGCAGCAGGACCGGAGCTTCTGGCAGAGTGCAGGACACTTCACGGATGTGAGACTGGCGAAGCAAAGATTACAAAAGCATATAATCTGCCTTGTGATTATGTAATACATACAGTTGGACCGATATGGTATGGAGGTAGGGATAAGGAAGAGGAACTTTTGGCAAGCTGTTATTTTAATTCGATGAAACTTGCATTAGAGAATGGAATTAGAAAAATTGCATTTCCATCTATATCAACTGGTGTGTATGCATTTCCTGTAGAACTGGCAGCAAAGGTTGCAGTAAAGATAGTTAATAGATTCCTGCAAGATAATCCGGACAGCTTTGATTTAGTCGAGTGGGTGTTGTTTGATGCTCATACTGAGGCGGTATATGAGGCTGAGGTGGATAAGATATATGAATAATAGAAACGAAATGTCTAGTATATCTGTTGATGATTTTGTTTTTGTCGATATAATATATTGTGAGAAATGAAGAAAAGGAGATTAACCAAATGGATAACAATGAAGTAGTATTATGTGACTTTGATGATAAAGTAGCATATATCATTGGTTATGTTACATACAAATGAGGTTGCAGATATTAGTGAAAGAATGATTGAGTAGAATAAATTATTAGTATTTTATTAGGAAGGTGGAATATATATGAAACAAGATACTTTAGAGGGCAAAGCAAAAACAAAAAATGGGGTAAAACGGCTGTGTTTTTCCATAATCTGCATTCTTCTGGAAGTGATTTTTATTATTACTATCGTAACACGCTTGAATGAATATGCAGAAATCATAAATTTATTTACAAGGATTTTGAGTGGGATCTTGGTTTTGGGATTGTACGCATCAAATAAGACATCCTCTATGAAAATGCCTTGGGTCATCTTAATTCTAATTTTCCCAATTATGGGTGTAGGCCTGTATTTGTTGATTGGTTTGAATGGTGGCACACATAAAATGCGTG
>ERZ860508.1629-NODE-1629-length-11440-cov-2.645762_pt1 | contig 11440 bp, 18 predicted proteins | sample MGYA00509976_ERZ860508 | MGnify/ENA primary metagenome ERZ860508 (study PRJEB30046, sample SAMN00715242) | human gut metagenome | study: EMG produced TPA metagenomics assembly of the A metagenome-wide association study of gut microbiota in type 2...
CGTATCGAAGCGCTGGTTGAAGCCGGCGTTGACGTCCTCTGCGTTGATACCGCTCACGGCCACTCCCAGGGCGTGCTGGACCGCGTCAACTGGGTTAAGAAGAACTACCCGAACGTTCAGGTGATCGGCGGCAACATCGCTACCGGTGACGCTGCCAAGGCTCTCGTCGACAACGGCGCTGACGCTGTCAAGGTCGGTATCGGCCCGGGCTCCATCTGCACGACGCGTATCGTTGCCGGTGTTGGCGTCCCGCAGATTACCGCTGTTTCCAATGTGGCAGAAGCTCTCGAAGGCACCGGCGTTCCGCTGATCGCTGACGGCGGCATCCGCTTCTCCGGGGATATCGCCAAGGCTCTCGCTGCCGGCGCTTACTCCGTGATGATGGGTTCCATGTTCGCCGGTACTGATGAAGCTCCGGGCGAAGTGATCCTCTCCCAGGGCCGCACCTTCAAGTCTTACCGCGGCATGGGTTCCCTCGGCGCTATGAGCCACGGCTCCGCTGACCGCTACTTCCAGGACAACAACCAGGGCAACATCTCCAAGTTCGTTCCGGAAGGCATTGAAGGCATGGTTCCCTACAAGGGACCGGTCGGCGCCATCATTTATCAGCTGATGGGCGGTCTGCATTCCTCCATGGGCTACTGTGGCTGCCCGACGATCGACGATATGCGCCACAAGGCCGCTTTCGTTGAGATCACGGCTGCCGGTATGCGCGAGTCTCACGTCCATGACGTTCAGATCACGAAGGAAGCTCCGAACTATCACCAGCAGTGATAATTCGATCTGAATTGATGAATTAAAATCAGCGGATACGTTGGAAAGCGGCAGTGCACCTGCTGGCCAATGTATCCGCTTTGCTTTTCTTCTAACTTGAAAGAGTGTTCCCCCATGAATCATGATCGCATTCTGATTCTCGACTTCGGCAGCCAGGTCACCCAGCTGATCGCCCGCCGTGTCCGAGAAGCGCATGTGTATTGCGAAGTCCATCCGAATGACGTCTCTGAAGACTTCATCCGTGAATTTGCGCCGAAGGGCATTATTCTCTCCGGCTCCTATATGAGCGCCTATGAGGAGTCGAATGATCAGGCAAGCCCCGCGGTGTTCAGCGCCGGTGTTCCGGTTCTCGGCATCTGCTACGGCATGCAGACGATGGCGACTCAGCTCGGCGGCAAGGTTGAGCCTGGTACGAAGCGTGAATTCGGCTACGCTGAGGTCCGCGCCCATAACCACACGAAGCTGCTGGAAGGCATTGAAGACTTCAAGGGCCCGAACGGTGAAGGTTTCCTGAAGGTCTGGATGAGCCACGGTGACCGTGTTTCCGAGCTTCCCCCGGGCTTTGTTGTGATGGCGTCCACTCCCTCCTGCCCGATCGCGGCAATGGCGGACGAAACCCGTCACTTCTACGGCGTTCAGTTCCACCCGGAAGTGACCCACACGGAAAAGGGCCGCGAGATTCTGCAGCGCTTTGTGCTCGGTATCTGCAACTGCAATCCGGACTGGGAAATGGGTAACTTCGCGAACGAAGCGATTGAAAGCATCCGTGCTCAGGTGGGTTCCGATGAAGTCATTCTCGGCCTTTCGGGCGGCGTGGATTCTTCCGTTACCGCGGTTCTGATTCATAAGGCAATCGGTAAGCAGCTCACCTGCGTGTTTGTTGACAACGGTCTTCTCCGACTGAACGAGCGTCAGCAGGTTCAGGAAATGTTTGAGAAGAACCTCGGCATGAAGCTTGTCGTGGTGAACGCTGAAGAGCGCTTCCTGAATGCCCTGAAGGGGGTTGCGGATCCTGAGCAGAAGCGCAAGATCATCGGCCGTGAATTTGTTGCCTGCTTCCAGGAAGAGGCTAAGAAACTGACCGGCGCGAAGTGGCTTGCCCAGGGCACGATTTATCCTGACGTGATTGAATCCGCCGCCGCGAAGACGAAGAAAGCGAAGGTGATCAAGTCTCACCACAACGTCGGCGGTCTGCCCCCCGATATGCACCTGAAGCTGCTGGAGCCGCTCCGCGGACTCTTCAAGGATGAAGTGCGTGAACTCGGTATTAAGCTGGGACTTCCCCGCGAGATGGTGTTCCGTCATCCGTTCCCCGGCCCGGGTCTGGGTGTCCGAATCCTTGGCGAAGTGAAGAAGGAATACGCGGATCTGCTCCGCGCAGCTGACGCGATCTTCATTGAAGAACTGCATAACGCCGGCTGGTACGACAAGGTCTCCCAGGCCTTCACGGTTTTCCTCCCGGTGCGCTCTGTGGGCGTCATGGGCGACGGCCGTACTTACGACTGGGTTGTGTCGCTGCGCTGCGTCGAAACGACGGACTTCATGACGGCCAAGTGGTCCCACCTGCCCTATGAGCTGCTCGGCAAGGTGTCCAACCGCATTATCAATGAAGTGAAGGGCATCAACCGTGTCTGCTATGACGTCTCCGGAAAGCCGCCAGCGACGATTGAGTGGGAATGATCTAAATTTAATCAGATAGCACCCAATAGCGGGCAGTTTAAGGCATTAAGTTGTTGAAAATGCTTTGAATTGCCCGCTTTATTTATGTCAACTCCGATTACTATCGATCAGTTCGAAGCAACAAAAAATCATGGCACGGAAAATGATATAGTTCCTTAGGCGGTCGATACCACGCATGGTTGCATGGTTTCGATGCTGAAAAACCGAATGGTACTCGAAGGAACTGGAAAATATGCTTTCCGATACCAAGATCAAAACCCTCAAGCCTAAGGACAGGCTGTACCGTGTAGCTGACCGCGACGGCCTGTATCTGGCTGTGACGAGGACCGGAGTGAAGTCTTTCCGGTACAACTACAAAATCGACGGGAGGCAGGAAACCATTACCTTCGGTCAGTACCCTGTGATATCCCTCGCTGAAGCGAGAGAGATGCTGCTTCAGGCTAAGAAAGTTCTTGCCTCGGGGCGCTCACCGGCTCGGGAAAAGAAGGCTGCAGCAATAGGAAGGAAAGCCGAAGACACGATAGAGGCAGGAATAGGGGAGTGGATCGAGAAGGCTCAGATGGCGGAATCAACCCGCAGGGCCCGGCGCTACACAATCCGCAGCGTGATCATCCCAAAGCTTGGCAGGCTGCACATTTCCGAGCTGACCGACAATGACATCCGCAAGGCGATTGAGCCGATCAAGGCCTCTGCGCCAGCCACCGCATTGACTGCCAGGGACATCCTTTCATCCTTCTATCTCTGGCTCAATGAAACCAATGGCATCCGGATTGACAATCCTGCTCGCCATGTAAAGCCCAGCACAATTCACGTCTTTAAATCTCGTGACAGAACACTTTCGGCTGAGGAGCTCAAAAATTTTCTGCGAGCCCTGGATTACACGCCAATCGCTTCTTCAAACAAGGCTTTCCTCAAGCTTCTGCTGCTGACCGCCGTACGAAAAGGAGAGCTGGTGGGGGCGAAGTGGGATGAGGTGGATTTCGAAGCCGGGAAGTGGACAATACCGGCCGAGCGCATGAAAGGCGGCCTGGCTCATATCGTGTACCTGAGCCGTCAGGCCGTTGATCTCTTCATTGGTCTGCAGTACATAGGGGACGGCGCCTCGGAATACGTCTTTCCGGGCAGGAACGACTCGACGATTTCCATCGTCCCCCAGTCTCCCAACAAGTGGATCAATGACGCTCGCCGGGCGGCGGAAAAGAAGGGGATAGAGATCGCAGCGTTTACTCCTCACGACTTCCGGCGTACGTTCTCAACCTTTGCAAACGAGGAGGGCTTCAGGCCCGACATCATTGAACGCTGCCTAGCCCACGAGCACCACGACATTCGGGCGGTCTACAACCGGGCGGAATATGCGAAGGAGAGGAAGGAACTTATGCAGTGGTGGGCAGATAAGGTAACCGCAATTGCAACGGAGAGGGCAGTTAATCGGTGATGTTTTTGAGGGCTTCGATCACTTTCGTAGCTGGGGCAGCATCAGAGATCTTTGTGTTTTCGGTTAGTTTTTGAGAAACGGGGAATATTACAGCTTTAATTAAGGCTATCAAAAGAATGGTCGGAATAGAGGCTGAAATGATCATAGCGGTTATTAAAACATGGGGCTCAGTATTCTCGGCCCCGCACAACACCGCCTTTAACGCAAAGAACAAAAGCGCATAGAAAGCAATCATCGCCAGTGCAGTTATCCAAACTATGCAAGTTCTTCCGGCCGAATTTTTCTTTATACGGTCAAGAGACTCTTTCTCAATATCCAACCTGCACTGGCGGAGCTCCAGCTCAAGCTCAGTTGGGCCTGAGATTTTGAATCTATCGCAGAAGTATCGTTAACTATTTCCTTAACGGGGGAGGTTAGGTCGATCTCTTCTTTATTGTCAGTCATAGGAAATAACCTAGTTTCGCCAAGCGAAGATTGAGCGCTTGAGAAGATACATCGAGAACCTGGCGCAGTCTGACCGGGTCTTTGATCCCTACCTTTTCGATCAGAGCTTTTATCGCTATCGCCGGCATGATCAAATCAGCAGCGAACCTGTTGGCCGCTGCTTCTTTGACAGGGTCGTAGCTCATTGCCCCGCTCGGGAAAACAGTGTTTCTTTCAGCGCTTCCATGCCCCAGGCAATGATGGCCAAGTTCATGAGCAATTGTGAACCGCTGGCGCTCAGGTATTTCTTTTTCGTTGACAAAAATGGTCTTTTTGTCTTCGTCAAGATAGCCGGAGCGGTAGCCAAGATCCTTCTTTACGACTGACAAGCCCAACTTTTCGGCAAAATATTCGGGCTTGATGGGCACCTTCATATCCCAAAACTCTTCCAAGAGAGCTTGAGCAGTATATGTTGTCATATGCCCTCCAAAAAAAGTAAGTGATAAAGGAAAACAACTAAAGAAGGTGGAAAAGCAGAAGGCCCACGAGGAATTCCCCGCAGGCCAGCGCCGGATGGGGGAGTCCCCGTCCCATTACGCTTTCATCTTATTTGAATGGAGCATCGAAGTCAAAACAGAATTGTAAACTTTATGTGTCAGTTTAGATCTATTCCACGCAAAAACCGACTTTCTTTTTAAATTCTTCGATGTCTATCTTGCGGTAGCGAAGTACCTTTGTGTTTATTCTTAAAGGCTTAGGAAAGTCAGGATTGTACTTTTCCCACCTGTAAAGCGTAGACCTGCTGACCTGAAACATATCGCACACTTCCTTCGGCGTCAGCGTCACTTCAAAATTAATTCCTTGCTTTTCCATTTTCATTCCTCCTTGCTGACAAGCGTTTCCAGTTCTTTGATTGCCCAGTCGATTTTTCCCTCGGCAATGAACACGAGGGCCTGCCGAAGATTCTCTATCGCGATCTCCCTGGACACCCGCTGCAGGGCGATCTGCTCATCAATTTGAATTCCGGTGTCGATGCGCCACGCTTGAATGCGCTTGAGGTACCAGATCGCCTTCTTCAGATCCTGATCAAACGCTCCCTTGAATGGGGCCCGAAGGATGTACTTGATGGCCGATCCGGCGCAGAAGTTGAGGCGGTCGATGATGTCTATGACTTCGATCGAATACCTCGTGTAGTGCTGCGGATGGTTCACAAGATCAGGTTCAGACATAGTTCATCTCCTTGAAGTGCAGCTTCGAGTCCATCTCTTCTTCGGCTCGGTCGTAGAAGGCCGGAGCGGTTCCCATTGCGTACCTTTGAGAGGCGATCTCATAAGGCTCGAAGTTGTCCAGCAGCGTTTCGAACTGCTCGGACATCAACTCCCTACAGACCTTCAATTGCGGGAAAAGGATTTTTTTATGCCGATTCCAAACATTGAAGACCGTTTGGAAGGCAAAGTTTGCCCGGGCAATTTTTTCACGCTCCAAGGCTTTCCCCTCTTCCGTGTACCAGTTGGTCAACCCCCACGCAAAAGTAAGCTGGGCTTTGGCGAGCCTGAACTGTTCCATCAGGTTCGGGTCCGTCCCCTTTGAGAAACGGATAGCAGCGAAGGGCTCGAGGAAGGACAGACCGAAGCCGAGGCGGTCGTCGCGCGTCCAGACGCCATTTCCGCGAATTAGAATCTGCGAGAGGGCGGACGCAGCGCGGAGCCCGGCTAGGGTTGAGACCTTACGGTGCGGTTTGCGTGGTTTCTTGCTTTTCGGCATGATCACCGTCCCGTGGAGCCGAAGCCGCCAGATCCGCGTTTGGTTTCCTGAAGCTTGTCAACTTCCTTGAAACGCGGCCTGATCATCTCTTCAATGGTCACCTGGGCGATCCGGTCTCCGGCGAGGATCATGTAATCCTTTGTCGGATACCAGGTCACAAAAACTTCCCCTGTGTAGTCCTGATCGACTATGAGCGTAGGCTGGAGTACGTTCCGCAGAATCAGGTTTGAGGAGCGCGGGTAGACGAGCAGCTTGTATCCGGCCGGGATCACGAAGGCAAGGCCGGTGCGGATTTTTGCGGGCTCTCCTGCGTGGACGTACTGGTCCTCGATAGCGTACAGGTCGGCCCCCGCAGATCCTTCCGTGCCGAAGGTGGGGACGTGCGCCAATGGGTGAAGGGAGACGATTTTGATGTCAACCTCTTTCATTTTTCTTCCTCCCTTCTGACCGCCATTGCGGTCTTTGCTATATCGAGGATTGAGGAAAGATGGTCTATTTCCCGGGTGTTTTTAAACGGTACGGTCAAAACGACCTCAGCAGTCCGCCCGGAACGGACGATCAAATTAGGGGATTCGTCCCCAATTTCGATGCTGAATTTCATCTCGCACATTTTCTTAATTCCTTCGAGAAAGCCTGAATAACGGTTTTTAAAAGGCTCGACCTGGCCACTTGATGCTCAGAAACCTTGTCGACGGCTTGAAACGCCGCATTCAGGTTTCCGGCTTTGAACGAATCCAAAGCGGTCTGGAAATAGATGCGGTCAATTTCCGAAAAGCAATCGGATTCTGCGCAGTACCGCAGCATATCTTTCAGGTTCGCCGGCATGATCAAAACGGCACATCCTCGTCCGGGAAGCTCTGGGCTGGGGCCGCGCGTCCGGATGCGGCGGCATATTGAGCAGCGGTTGTGGTCGCGGGCGCCTGGGCGGGCTTTCCGGCGCCTTCCGCAGCTCTGGCGCCCAACTGCATCTGCTCTCCAATAATCTCCGTGCTGTAGCGCTTGATGCCGTCCTTTTCGTAGCTGCGGGTGCGCAGGCGGCCTTCTATATAGACTTCGCTACCCTTCTGAAGGTACTGCTGCGCGATTTCAGCTGTCTTGCCGAACAGGACGACGTTGTGCCACTCGGTCTCCTCCCCGCGGTTTCCATCGCGGTCCTTGTAGCGCCGAGAGGTCGCGACGGCCAGATGGCATATTGGCGTGCCTCCATCCGACGCATAGCGCGTCTCGGGATCCCGGCCAAGGCGGCCTAGCAAAACAACTTTATTGACTGATGCCATAGTTTTCTCTCGTTGAATGGGGTGTCAGTTTCCGGCGGCCGGAGCCGGGGACTCGGCTGCGGCTTCAGGGGCGGGGGCCTCGACCGGGGCCTGCTCGATCACGGGCGCGGCTTCTTCTCCGGTCTCTACGAAGTTTCTGTCGATCCAGTCCTGCTCGGTGACGGCTTCGCCTCGGTCGGCCTTCTCGTCGATCTCGGTCGCGCGGGCGGCTTCGATGCTCACGGGCAGATACTTAAACAGGCGGCGGATCACGGTCTTCTTAGCCATCTCCTCCCAGTGATCGACCCAGGGGCCGCGCGTGCCGGCGCGGCTGCTCTTCCTCACGGCCTCGATCTCGGCGCGGCTGAGCACTTCGAACTGAACGCCACCGTCCTTGAGGGCGGCGACGGCATAGACATAGGTCACGGGGCCGCGGACCGCGGTGGCGGCCGGGATGTGCCGCACGTCCGGGTGCAGCCCAAGCTCATAGTGAAACTCGTCAGCCTCGTGGACGCAGTACGCGCACAGGCTCAGGATTTGGCCGGATCGACGCGCCAGGTCGATCATGCCGCGATAGCCGATGATGAGCTGGCAGGTCTTTCCGTACGGCAGCAGGTAGCAGTGACCAAGAGCGGAGCCGGGTTCGAGGCCCAGCGCGGCGCACTGGAGAACTGCGCCGAAAAGGCTCTCTCGGTCGCAGCTCAGCAGGGCCGGGGTCTTCCGGAACTCGGTCAGGACAATGCGGGTGAGGCGGTCAGCCGTGAGCGACTTCGGCAGGGCGAGCGCCATCTGCTTCTTGAAGCGGTCGCTTACGAGCATGTTGATGATCGGGTTCTTGCTGGCGACGCGGGCGGGGGCCTTGACGGGGGCCGGGGCCTGCCCGAGGGCGGTTGCGAGTTTGTCCGTTGTGTTCATGTTTTGCTCCTAGATTCGTTGAGGTTGTTCGTTCACGCAGCGAGGCGCAGGACGCGCGTCTTCTTCTCTGCGAGATAGTCCTGATAAAGCTCGGGCTCGTTGGCCTTGAGCCGCGATGAGTCGAGCCTTCGTGAGGTCTGGGTCTTGTAGGTGGCGGCCTTCTTCCCGGCAATGGTCAGGCCGGCGCGGGGGCCGATTGCCACGATGAGCTTTGAGGCAAGCGCCTTCTCCTGGCTCTCGAGCTCCGCGATCCTGCCGCGCAGCGTCTGGAGCTCGCCGATGAGTGCGGCCTCGTCGTTGGTAGCCTCTTCGAGTTCCCCGCTGTCGTCGGCGTAGAGGGCGCGAACATCGCTCGGGGTCGCGGCCTCGGGCGGCACCTTCCCGATGACGTGGACTTTCCAGAACTCCTCCATGCGCTCGCGCAGGGTTGCGATCACTTCGTCGTTGCGGGGAACCGAGTAGACCCGGAAATCCTGCCCCGCGATGAGCACTGCCACATACGCGATTGGCAGGCCGGTAATGCCGAGATACCACTGCACCTGCGTCTCGTAGTAGACGGGGATCTCGTGGCCTTCGGGATCGCCACCGGCGACGATCTCCTCTTCCTGGCTCGGGCCCCAGCCGTCAGCGGTACGGGCTGTCTTGCACTCGAGCAGAGCGGCCGGGGGCAGGTCGGGCAGCGTGTCGCCCTGGTTGTAGATAAGACGGTCAACGTTGGCGCACTCCCACGGGCGGTCGTCGGTTTGGAGCATCCCGGGCGCAGTCTTGATGCGGTAGCCGGTGCGGCTGGCGAATTCCTGAGCAACCGTCTCCTCGAGCACGGTGCCGAAGTGCGCAGCCTGTGAAGGCTCGCGGTCTTCGACCGGGGCCGTGGCGGTCTTGTCCTGCCATACCTCAAGGGGCGTGCGCCACTTGCTCAGCCCCAGGATCGCGGCGACATCCGACCCGCCGATACCGCGGCGGCGGAGTTTCAGCCAGTCGGCGCGGGTAAGACCTTCAAGAGAAATCGTTTGAATAGCAGCAGTCATTTTTTGTGAGCCTTTTCTTTTCTTCAGAAATTCAGAACGGAAGTGAGGAGACGTAGAAGTGGGGGTGAGCCACTGGGAGAAGCTCGCCGTGCTTTTCCATCCACTCACGGTTACAGCGGAGGTTGAGTTTGTCGACCGCGACCAGCGCCTCTTCCTCCGTGTCGTAGTAGTCATGCCAGGTGAGGAAATCGACCCCAACCCAGAGACTCGCCTCGGCGGCAGAGAACGGGAATTGGCAGAGCGCGGCGTAGAAGTGTTTCCCGGCTCCTCGCATCACGGCACCTCCGCAATTGCGCAGATTGCCCAGTACATCCAGCCGAGCACCGTTGCCGCGCCGATGAGTGCGAGGAACAGGGCTGTACCCACGATGACGTTGTCTTTCATGTCTGTCTCCTGTTAATCGATCAGCTCGCACTCGGCGGTTGCTATGCTGCCTGAATGAGTCTTTACCCCGCAGTAGATGTAGAACCAATCCCCCTTGTCCGTAACGTCTAATGCTGATTCATCAGTCTCGTCGTCTGATGGCAGGAACCCCCTTATGAGGCGGTAAAAGCCCTCAAGGGTCAATGTCGTCTCTTGGGAGAAGGTTCCTTCGATATCCGCGAAGTTGGATTTGACGCTGATTCGGTAGGTGTACATGAGGGCTCCTTGATTAGTTGCCTTTGTTGCTTTGTTCGATGACATGACTATAGCCTATTTAGCTTTTGTTGTCAACAAAAACTAAAATAGCAAAAGAAAATAGATGTTTTTTTTTGACAATGAGCAACAGACACAAAAAAACCGCCCGAAGGCGGTTTTTAAAAGAAGAGGACTAATTTATTTGAAAGTATGGCTTGATTCTATGACTCGACCGAAAAGCCGAATTCCATCTGCTTCATCCCCGAAATAATCCTCAGGCGGATAGGCGGGGTTAATGGAAATGATCCGAATGCCGTTTTTTATATGGGCGAGTTTTTTGATACGAAGTGCCCCGTCTACAGCCAAAACGTAGATACTTCCATCAACTATCCGGTTGCACCCAATATGAGGGTCGACGTTTTCTTCCCAAAGGATAGTGTCTCCTGAAAAGAGCAGGGGTTCCATACTGTCACCGACAACTTTTGCTCTGCGACATCTTGCTGGGTTAACGCCTTTACTCCGTAAGTAGTCGACCTTATACCACGCGGCGGATGATTTCTTCGTCTGTTCCCATTCTGGTTCAGAACCGTTCCCGGCAGAAAATGTTAATTGATACTCGGGGATTGAAACGTACCCTTCTGGTGGAGTGTCTTCTCCCGGGATAAAGGATTTAACTCGCACTTCTTCTTTGGATACGGAGCTTTGGTTAGAGAACCATTCAGGAGATACGCCGAAGAACTCGCAAATCTTGGCTAAGTTTGTTCCTTTCGGGACAGACCTCCCAGAAGCCCACACTTGCACAGCTTGGCGTGAAACCCCAATTTTTTGAGCCAAATCCGCCTGATTTAGCTTTTCTCTGGAAAGCAGAAGATTGAGTTTGTCTTTGAATTCCATTTTTCCTCCCTAGCTCTTAAAGCTATCAACAAAAACTAAAAACATCAACTAGTCTTCTGCGGTTTTTATAGACAACAAAAGCTAAAAATGCTATTCTATTGCCATGGTTTTATTTGACGATGGAGAAGGATATGGATAGCGTCAACTGCATTGACGTTGCTGTGCAGGCATGTGGCTGTACTCAGAGTGAACTCGCTAAAAAGATTGGCGTTAGCTCTGGCCAGGTTTCAATGTGGAAGAAAAGGGGCTACATCACGCAAAAATACCTAAAAAAAGCAAGTGAGGTAACAGGGCTCCCGGCGCATATTCTCAATCCCTTCGTTCCTGTAGGGAATAAGAACGACTGCAATATGCCTCGTTCTTAACTAATGCCATGGCATTTAACAACCTCCAAGACACCAGAACACTTTGGGAAAGGTGTGATTTAGACACTCTTTCGAAAGCTGTTTTGCAAGTCCTGATAAACCATAGAAACAGTTGCTCCGGCTTGTGCAACCCGGGGACAACTCGCATTGCCTCTGAAACTGGAATGTCTACCCGCTCAGTTAAAAGCCGGATTGCGCTTTTGACGGCACAAGGCGTTTTGAAAATCGTCATAAAAGGGACGTTCACAACACCAAGCGGATATGCAATCAACCTAGAGGGAGTGGCTA
>ERZ860508.1637-NODE-1637-length-11363-cov-3.101521_pt1 | contig 11363 bp, 12 predicted proteins | sample MGYA00509976_ERZ860508 | MGnify/ENA primary metagenome ERZ860508 (study PRJEB30046, sample SAMN00715242) | human gut metagenome | study: EMG produced TPA metagenomics assembly of the A metagenome-wide association study of gut microbiota in type 2...
TCGGTGATCTGCGCCACCAGGCCGCGGGCTTTGAGTTCTTCGTACAGAGTCATGATTTTTTCCTCCTGTTTGTGGGCAGAGGGAAAAATAAAACACCCTCTGCCAAAAATGAATTTGGCAGAGGGCGAGAAAATTCGCGGTACCACCTCTGTTTGCCGCTTCCTCACAGAAACGACCTCACGAGTGCACACCCCAGAGTAGAGTGACACTCCTGCGTTTGTAACGCTCGCACGCGGCATAGCCTATTAACCTGAACGGCATTCAGCCTGCAGCTCCGGGAGGTATTTCCCCTGCTGCTCTGCGGCCCCTTACACCAACCGGGGTTTCTCTGGGCAGAACACTTCAAGGTACTTGTTCCCTTCATCGCCATTAACAAGGACTACTTTATCACAATGCTTCGGGCTTGTCAACCCCTTATCTGCAGCGGCTTTTTTGGCTTATTTTGCGCCAAGACCCAGCATTTCGCGGGCATTGGCACGCGAAAGCTCGGTAACGTGGTCGCCAGAGATCAGCCGGGCCAGTGCTTCCACCCTGCCCTCCTCATCCAGCGGATGGATCTCGGTATAGGTGCGGTCATTGGCTACATTTTTCTGAATCAGCAGATGGCAGTCGGCCAGTGCAGCGATCTGGGCTGTGTGGGTGATGCACAAGATCTGGTGGCCCTGTGCGCTCTGGCGCAGTACCACACCAATACGCCCGGCGGCTTTGCCAGAAACACCGCTGTCGATCTCATCATAGATCACGGTAGGCACGGCATCCTTATCGGCCATTGCATTTTTGATGGCCAGCGTGATGCGGCTCAGCTCGCCGCCGGAAGCAATTTTTGCAAGGGGTTTGGGTGCCTCACCGGGGTTTGTGGAAATGTAGAACTCGATGCTGTCCTGCCCATGGCTTGCCAGCGGGCCGCGGGTATGGCGCAGTGTCATGCGCACGCCCGGCATGTTCAGAAAATCCAGCGTGCCGGAAATACGCTTGTTCAGCTCTTCAAAAGCGCGCAGGCGCGTCTGGGTCAGTGCTTCTGCCTTTTCACGGGCCAGCGCATAAAGGCGGAGCTTTTCTGCCTGCAGGTGGTCATGCCGCTCCTGCGAGGACTGGATGCGCTCCAGTTCTTCCCTTGCATTCTGTCCAAAAGCGATCACGTCTTCTACCGTGTCGCCATATTTGCGCTTGAGCTTGTAGATCAGATCCAGACGCTGCTCAATCTCGTCCAGCTCCGCATCGTTGGTATCATAGGAATCCAGCCGACCGATCAGATCTGCGGCAACATCCTTTGCATTGTAATACAGATCCAGCAGCTGACTGGATGCACCGGCAAGTGCATCATCCAGCTGCGCGGCAGCATCCACTGCATTGGATGCCTCACCCAGCAGATCGACTGCGCCGGAGGCCTCGTCATCGCCCGAAAGCAATGCATAGCTCTGTGCGATCTTATCCCGGATGGCAGATGCATTGGCAAGGATCTTGCGGCGGCTTTCCAGCGTCTGTTCCTCACCGGCGGTCAGTCCGGCATCCTCGATCTCCTGCACCTGATAGCTCAACAGATCGATCCTGCGCTGCTTTTCGGCTTCGTCGGTGATCATGGCATCCAGCTCCCGCTTGATGCGCACAAGCTCCCGGTACAGGACATAATAGTCCTGAAACTCCGCGCTGTTCTGCGCATAATCATCCAGAATGCCCAGATGTCTTGCCGGGTTCAGAAGGCCCACAGAGTCGTGCTGACCGTTGATATTGATAAGTCCTCCGCACAGCTCCCGCAGAACCGCAGCCGTTGCAGGCATTCCGTTGATGCGGCAGGTGCTTTTGCCCTCGGCTGTGATCTCACGGCTCAGGGTCAGGGCATCGGAGCGCTCATATCCGGCCTTTTCCAGGCTGTCCAGCACGGCACCCGGCACGTCATCAAAGGCGGCACGGATGACCGCTTTGGCCGCCCCGGTGCGCACAAGGTCTTTGGACGTCCGGTTGCCGAGAATGGCATTGATGGAGTCGATCAAAATTGATTTGCCCGCGCCCGTTTCGCCGGTGAGGACGTTCAGGCCCTTTTCAAAATGCACGTTGGCTTTCTGGATGACTGCAACATTTTCAATTTGCAGGCTGCTCAGCATGGTAATTTCTCCCGCATTATTTCTGTCCGATGTGGTGGGTCAGCTCCGAGCAGATGGTCTTTGCATCGCGCTCCGAGCGGGCCACAATCAGGAAGGTATCGTCGCCGGACAAAGTTCCGACAACATTTTTCCATTTCAGGGCGTCAAACACCTCACAGGCGGCATTCGCCATGCCGGAGTAGCATTTGACCAGAACGACGTGTCCGGCAAAATCCACCCCCAGAACAGACTCGTGGAAGATCGTCTCAAAACGGCCCTGGATCTTCGGGTTCAGCGCCTCGTTGTGGCTGGAAACATACCGGTAGCCGGTGCTCGTGGCCGCTTTGACCAGGCTGAGCTCCCGGATATCGCGGGAGATGGTTGCCTGTGTGGCATCAAAGCCCTCCTTGCTCAGGTACTCCAACAGAGTCTCCTGCCGGCTGATGGGATTCTCCTGGATCAGACGCAGGATGGCCTGCTGCCGCTTCTGCTTGCTCTTGTTATCCCCTCGGCTGGTGCGTCCCATGTGATCTTCTCCCTTCGTTGTGTTTGTATCATCGTCTGCCGCGCAGTTTCTGGTCGATGGCCTGAAACTGGTCGGCTTTGCTGAAGGTGATGAGCTGCACGATCTGGTCGCTCAGCCGCACTTCGGCGGTGGCACCGGCATGCAGAGAATAGCCTGCCGCACCATCGCAGCTGACGAAGACTTCCTCGTCCGCGACCTGACCGACACAGATGTTGATCTTGCGTTCCTGCGCAAACACCATGGCCGGACTGGCCAGACTGTGCGGGCAGATGGGCGTGACGACCACGCCCTTGGTCTGCGAGTCCAGGATGGGCCCGCCGGCTGCCAGCGAATAGGCCGTGGAGCCGGTTGGCGTAGCCACGATCACACCATCTCCGCGGTAATGCTCGACCAGAATGTCATCGCAGTAGATGCTGAAATCAATGGCCTGCTGCAAACGGCCCTTGGTGATGACGACATCGTTGAGGGCGTGGCCCTCCCAGCTGTCGTCGCCCAGAACGCGGACGTAAAGCAGCATCCGGTTGTCCAGCAGATAATCTCCCCGCGCAACGGCAGAGAGCTTCTGTTCCATCTCGTTGATCTCGCAGGTGGCCAGAAAGCCGCAGCGCCCCAGGTTGATGCCGAGGATGGGCTTCCGGTATTCCAACGAGAGGTTGGCCTCGTGCAGGATGGTGCCATCCCCGCCGATGGTCAGGATGACATCCGTTTTTTCGAGGCATTCCTCCTGCGGCAGATACTCCACGCCCATCGTGTCGCATTCGGCCTTGAGGTCGGTCTGCATCAGCACTCTGGCACCGTGGGTCAGCAGGATCTGCGCGGCCCGCTGCGAGATGCCGTAGGCCATCGCTTTGCCGGGGTTGGGTGAAATATAAACAGTCACACCCAGCACCTTCTTTCTGCTCTCAGTGGTCCAGCGTCGAATGGCTGGCTTCCACGACCTGTTTTGCCACAGTGTCGTCCAGCACGGCGGGCTCTGCGCTCTTCTGCACGAACATCAGGTACTCAATGTTGCCTTCCGGGCCTTTGACGGGGCTGAAATCCAGCCCGCGCACGGCGAAGCCGTTGGCCGCTGCGTAGCCCATCGCATTGTGCAGCACCTCGCAATGGGTGGCCGGGTCGCGCACGACGCCATTCTTGCCGACCTTTTCGCGGCCGGCCTCGAACTGCGGCTTGACCAGACAGACGCCCATGGCGTCTGGTGTGGTGATCGCCTGCGCCACCGGGAAGATATGATGCAGCGAGATGAACGAGACATCCACACTGAAAAATTCAATGGGTTCGCCCAGTTGGTCGGGGGTGACGCTGCGGATGTTGGTGCGCTCCATGTTCACGACCCGCTCGTCGGTGCGCAGTTTCCAGGCCAGCTGGCCGTAGCCGACATCGACGGCATAGACCTTGACCGCACCATTTTGGAGCATGCAGTCGGTGAAGCCGCCGGTGGACGCACCGATGTCCATGCAGACCTTACCGTTGGGGGTCAGTGGGAAGCACTGCATTGCTTTTTCCAGCTTCAGACCACCGCGGCTGACATAACCGATGTCGTGGCCGCGCACCTCGACTTTGGCGTCTTCCTTGATCATCTCACCGGCCTTGTCCACCTTCTGCTCGTTGACGAAGACGACGCCGGACATGATCATGGCTTTGGCACGTTCACGGCTCTGGATCAGGCCATGCTGAACCAGATATTGATCCAATCGGATTTTCAAGATGCAGTTTCTCCTTTCCTGTGCTCACGGACTGCCTGCGCCAGATGGGCGGCGTCCAGACCGGTCGCCTCCTTGATCTGCGGGACGGTCGCATGGGGCAGACGAACGTTTTCAACGGCCCGGTGGATGTAAGTTCCCTTCCAGCCTGCCTGATACAGTGCGGCTTCGAGGTGCTCGCCGATGCCGCCGCAGGCGACACACTCTTCGGCAAACAAAACGACCGGATAGCGACGGATTTTGTCAATGAAATCATCTGTAAAGGGGAACACCTTTACAAGCTTATAAACATCGCAGGGCAGATTTTCCTCCCCCAGAATCTGAGCTGCCTGGAGTACATCCTCCACTTCGTCGGCGTAGCTGACCAGTGCGACCTGTGCGCCGGGTGCCGTGTGCATCCGGTCGTACGCTTTGCCCGAACAGCCGTAAGCCGCCAGCACTGAGCTTTCGCCGCCGCGCGGATAGCGGATGGCGCGGGGGCCTTTCTGGTCTTTGCCCAGTAGGACCGGCAGCCAGTGCCGCAGCTCTGCATAGTTCGACGGCGAATAGATGGGGATGCCGACCTGGCTCAGGAAAGCCGGGTCAAAGATGCCCTGATGGGTCTCACCATCGGCCGGGACAAAACCGGCACGGTCGATGGCGAAGACGACGTTCTCATTGAGCAGGTTGACGTCGTGGATGATCTGGTCATAGGAGCGCTGTAAAAAGGTGGAATAAATGCAGACCACCGGCAGCATCCCCTGACTGGCAAGGCCAGCGGCAAAGGTCACTGCGTGCTGCTCGGCCATGCCTACATCAAAGAACCGCTCCGGGTGCGTGTGTGCAAAGAATTGCAGACCGGTGCCGTACTTCATCGCTGCCGTGATGGCGCAGATGGTTTTGTCCGCTGCTCCCTCCTGATTCAGCAGGTTGCCGAATACGGTCGAGAACGATTCCTTCGGGGCGACCTCCGGGTCCGGGATACTGTCGATGAGGTCGAACTTCGAGACCCCATGGAAGTTGCCGGGGTTGCTCTCGGCGGGCGCGTAACCCTTGCCCTTTTTCGTGACGACATGCAGGAAGTGCGGGCCGGGCTGCTTATGGATGCTGCGCAGGATCCGCTCGACTTCCTGCTCATTGTTGCCGTCAAAGGGGCCGTAGTAATGGAAGCCCATATCCTCAAACATGGTGGAGTGGTACATGGCGCGGCGCACCATGGCCTTGCTGTTCTGGATGGCCACCTTGAGCGGTGTGCCGACCACAGGCACGTGGTCCAGAAAGCTGCGCACGTTCTCCTTGGCATCGAAGTAGCGGTTGGTGGTGCGCAGACGCTTGAGGTAGCGGGACAGCGCGCCCACATTTTTGGAGATGGACATCTTGTTGTCGTTCAGAACGACGAGCAGATTGTCCAGGCTGCCGATGTTGTTCATTCCCTCGTAGACCATGCCGCCGGTGAAGGCACCGTCGCCGATGAGCACGATCACCTGCCCCGGCTCCCCCCGCAGCTTTTTGGCCCACGCAATGCCGATGCCGACCGACAGCGCAGTGTTGCCGTGGCCGGAAATGAAGGCGTCGTGTTCACTCTCGTTGGGGTTCGGGAAACCGGACAGGCCGTCGAGCTGGCGGAGCTTTGCAAAGCCCTCGCGGCGGCCTGTCAGCAGCTTGTGCGTATAACACTGGTGGCCCACATCGAACACGATCTCGTCCTGCGGGGTCGCAAAGACGCGGTGCAACGCTACCGTCAGCTCCACAGCCCCCAGGTTGGAGGCCAGATGGCCGCCGGTCTTGGATACGTTTTCCAATAAAAATTCGCGGATGTCCGCACAAAGCTGCTCGACCTGCTGGCCGGAGAGCTTTTTGAGATCGCTGGGCTGCGAGATTTTTTCCAGCAAAGGCGAATTCATAGATTCACGTCCTTCTCACAATTTGGAATCAGCGGGTCTGCCCGCTAAAGATCAGCTCAGAGCGCCATCGGGTACAGCGCCCCGACCACGCAGCCGACCACAAAACCGGCCAGGACCTGCAGCGGCGTGTGGCCGACCATTTCCTTCAGGTGCATGTTCTGGAGGAAGGGGGCGTTCTTTTCCGTTACGTCGATCCACTGCTCGATCATCTTGTTCAGCACCTTGGCCTGTTCGCCGGTCTCGCGGCGGACACCCATGGCGTCGTGCATCGTGATGATGGCGACCACGCTTGCCACGGCGAAAATGGCAGAGCTGACTCCCTCGCTGCGGGCTGCGGCAATGACCATCGCGCAGACGGTCGCGCTGTGGGCGCTGGGCATACCGCCGTCTCCCCACATCCGCTCCAGCTGGAACTTGCCCAGCAGGATAAAATTGATGAGGGTCTTCAATACCTGCGCGACGAACCACGCCAGAAGCGCCACCGTCAGGATCGGATTCAGGTTCAAAACATCGCGGATCAGTTGCATGTTGTGCTCTCTTTCTTTTTTGTTTGTTCAGCTGCGGCGGACCAGCAGTTCCCTGGCAAGCTGCTCCAGGAAGGCGCTCTTTTCGCCAAATTCTGCGCGCAGAGACGCGCAGGTCTGCTCGTTCAGCCTGCGGGCCAGCTCCATCGCACCCTCGGTGCCGTAGAGGGTGACGAAGGTGGTCTTGCCGTTCTCGCTGTCGCTGCCGATGGGCTTGCCCAGCTGCTCCTGCGAGCCGACGACATCCAGCACATCGTCCACGATCTGGAACACCAGACCGATGCCGTAGGCGTAGCCCTCCAGCTCCCGGCACTGGGTCTCGTTGGCCTGCGCAGCGGCAGCGCCCATCTGGACGGCTGCGTTGATGAGTGCGCCGGTCTTGTTGCGGTGGATGAGGCGCAGCTGCTCTTCGGTCGCAGCCAGAGCCTCATATTTCAGATCCAGCTCCTGGCCGTAGACCATGCCGCGGCTGCCCGCACCGGCTCCCAGCGCCTTGGCCGCCCGCACATTGACGATGGCAGGGGCTTCGACGTTGGCGATGACATCAAACGCCTCGGTCAGCAGGACATCACCGGCCAGCATGGCCGTGGCCTCGCCAAATGCCTTGTGGCAGGAGGGCTTGCCCCGGCGCAGGTCGTCGTTGTCCATGCAGGGCAGGTCGTCGTGGATCAGCGAATAGCAGTGCAGCATCTCCACGGCTGCGGCAAACTGGTCGGCAGCGGCGGCATCGCCGTTCAGCATATCGCAGACGGCCAGCACCAGTACAGCACGGATGCGCTTTCCGCCGCCCAGCAGGCTATAGCGGGCCGCACGGCAGACGTCCGACTCTTCGGGCAGATAGGTGTTGCAGGCAGTTTCCAGCGCAGCATTGACCCGCACCAGATACTCCTGATACTGCTTTGCGTAATCCATTGATAGATCCTCCTTAGTTGTCTGCTTCCGGCTGCGGGGCGGCGGTGCGCTTGGCGTCGATCTCGTCCAGCTGCAGCGAAGCCTTTTCCAACGTTGCGCGGCAGTAATCGGTCAGGGATGCGGCCTCCGCATAGAGCTTGACCGATTCCGCCAGCGTCGTTTCCGGCTGCTGCATCTGGTCAAGGATGCCTTCCAGCCGGTCCATTCCTTCTTCAAAGCTCTTGGGTGCTCTCATTGGGTCCCTCCACGGCATCCACGGTACAATGGATGCGGTTCACTGCGCCGCAGAGCGTCATCTTCTGCCCTTCGCGAAGGGCATCCGGCGCACAGATGCGGCCTTTTTCGTCCTGCACGAGCGCATAGCCCCGCGCGAGGACGCCATACGGGTTCAGCGTTGCAGCCAGCGCAGCTGCATGGCGCAGACGCAGCTCGGCGTCCTGCTGCTTTTCCCGCGCGGCCGTTTGCAGCTGCCCGGAAACTGCCTCCAACTGCTGCTGTCGGCCTGCAAGCTGCGCCTGCATGTTCTGCCGGGAAAGCGGCTGCACCGTTTCGTCCAGCCTATTATAGCATAAACTCAGCCTGTTTTGGATAGAAATGTGAATATTTTCTTCCAAATTGCATAATTTTCGTGAAAATTCGGCCCGGTCGGGCACGGCAAGCTCTGCTGCCGCCGATGGGGTCGGGGCGCGCTGGTCTGCCACAAAGTCCAGGATCGTAAAGTCGATCTCGTGACCGATGGCGCTGATGAGCGGTGTCTTGCAGCGGGATGCGGCCCGCGCGATGCGCTCGGCATTGAAGACCCAGAGGTCTTCCCGGCTTCCGCCGCCGCGCGCCACGATGATCTCGTCCACCTGACCGGACTTGTCCAGCCGGTCGATGGCTGCGGCGATCTCGTCAGCCGCTTCAAATCCCTGCACATTGACCGGGCAGAGCAGCAGCCGCACGGCGGGCCACCGCCGCCCGATGACGTTCCGGATATCCTGCAGCGCAGCCCCCGTCTTGCTGGTGACAAGGCCGATGCACTTCGGGAACCGGGGCAGCGGCTTTTTGCGTTCGGCGGCAAACAGACCCTCCCGGTCGAGTTTTGCTTTCAGCTGCTCAAAGGCGAGCTGCGCCGAACCGATGCCGTCCGGGAACATGTCGTTGACGTAGACCTGGAACGCACCGTCTCGCTCGTACAGGGTGGCGCGGCAGCGGACGATGACCTTCATCCCCTCTTCGGGGCGGAAACCGAGCCGCCGCGCGTCCGACCGGAACATCACCGCTTTGACGCTGCTCGTCTCGTCCCGCAGCGAGAAATAACAGTGGCCGCTGCGGGCATTCTGAACAAAGTTCGCGATCTCGCCCCGGAGAGCAAGGTCGAACAGGAGGTCGTTGGCATCCAGCAGGGTCTTGACGTACTGGTTCAGCGCCGAGACGGAGATCACTTCAGCCATAATCCAGCCTCCCGTGCGGCAAGGATGGACACGCCGATGGCGTTGTCGCTGGAATACAGACCCGGCACGAAATACACCTGCGGCAGACGCTGCTGCACCCACACGCGGATGATGTCGCTGCTCATGACGCCGCCTGCGCAGACCACCGGCAGGCCGGGGTATTCCTTTTGCGCCGCCTTCGTCATCCGGACGACGGTATCAGCCACGCAGAGCAGGCAGTATTTGCAGACATACTCCGGGCTTTTTCCGGTTTGCAGCAGCGCATTGCACTGATTTTCCAGGCCGGAAAGGCTGCATGTCATCCCTTTGACGCTGGACTTTGGCCGGATGGGCTCTTCGCACAGCGCTGCCAGACGGGAGACTTCGGCACCTGCCGGGAACGGAAAGCCCAGCTTGACGCCCACGCGGTCCACGGCCTGCCCGGCGTAGAGATCGCTGCTGGTGCCCAGCGTCGTGATCTGCCGGACCTCGTCGCAGAGCAGCAGATCGGTGGTGCCGCCGGAAATGTGGAAGAGCAGCACCTTCTGGCGGAACAGCTCCTCCCCTTTGGCGGCGAACAGAGCAGCGGCGGCATGCCCCTGCTGATGGGTTGCCCCGCGCTCTGGCAAAAGCCGTGGCTGCACTGACGCCCGCCAGGAAGCAGGGCATGTAGCTTCCCTCCACGGGGCGGGGCTTCTGCGAAACGCCCACCGCCGCGATCTGCGTCAGGTCGAACTCCCGGCTCAGTTCCTCCAACATTTCGGGCAGAGCGGTGGTGTGGTGGAACAGCGCATCGCTCTGGCGGAGGCCCAGCTGGCCCTCCTTGACCGGAAGAAACCGTTTCTTTGCACAAACAACCTCTCCGGCTGTGTCAAAAACTGCCAGAGAGGTTGCATAATTGCTTGTGTCGATGCCCAGTGTATAGCGGCTCACGGCTCTTCGGACGCTGCATCTTCGGCAGTGTCCAGACCCTGCTCCCGCGCGACGGTGCCCAGCAGGCCGTTGACGAACTGGTAATCCTCATCTGCTCCGTATTTCTTGGTCAGCTCGACCGCCTCGTTGATGACGACGCCGACCTTTTTCTCGTCGCCGTACAGCATCTCTGCCAGAGCCAGGCGCAGCACCGTCAGGCTCACGCGGGGCAGACGGGACATGGTCCAGTTGCGCAGATGGCTGCTGATGAGGTCGTCCACCTCAGCGGAATGGTCATAGTAAGCGTTCAGCAACCGCTTGCCGAACACATCCACGGGATGCTCTTCATCCTCGGTGTTGTTGAGCAGAGCCTCCCGCAGGGGCACGTCACCAAACGTCTGCGAAAAAGCCAGCAGAAACGCATTCTCGCGGGCTTCACGACGGGGCAAAATATTTTCCATAGTATTCCTCTCACCTTATTCCTGTTCTTCGGCGGCAACACCCGCAATGACCAGATTGACGCGGCTCACGGTCACGTTGGTCATGTTCTGAACAGCAGTCTTCACGTTTTCCTGTACTTTTTCAGCCACGGCCGGGATGCGTGCACCAAAAGCGACCACCAGATTCAGGGTCAGCTCTGCGGTGCCGTCCCGCATTTCCACGGTAACGGCCGACTGGATGCTGGCGGCTTCCAGCAAGTCCTTCACTTTTTTGTTCTGCTGGCCGCAGGAGACCTCGGACACACCGTCCACTTCCAGTGCAGCGCAGCGCGCGATCTTGCCAATGACCTCGGTGGAAATCTGCAGGGTCCCGCCGTTAAGATCCATATTCTGTAAATCCATTCTATGGTCCTCCATCTGAAATGAGCGTTCACTCATTCTTTTTATTTCCATCTTTGCAGGGAGCGTTCCCTGCCATTGAATGCTTATGCTTTATTATATCATCTTTCGGCCCGATTCACAACTGTTTCTTTTGGTTCCGGGTCTGGCTTTTGCAAAAGGCGGGTCAGCTGGCAGACGGCAAGGCAGCACACAAAGAACACCAGCAGCAGGCAGTCCGGCGGCAGACGGCGCATCGGGACCACCTGCGGCGGCAGGGTGCTGAAGACGCTCTGCTCCCCCTGCGGCAAAAGCAGCCAGAACAGCCCCACCGAAAGCGGCAGGTGGAGCAGCCGCCCCGCAAGCAGGGGCCGCAGGGTCATTTCGGGCGGGCAGAGCGCACGGACCTGCAGCAGGACCGAAAGCCCCTGCACACTGAGGGCGGCGCAGCAGAGCAAACTGCCCCACGGCCCGGTGCGGGCGGCAAGGTCGCAGCCAGAGCAGACTTCCAACAGCATGGCGCACACGGTGCCCACGGCAGGCGGGAATACAGCGCCCACCCCCGCCGCCAGCCTCCGGAAGAAGAGCA
>ERZ860508.1638-NODE-1638-length-11363-cov-2.861337_pt1 | contig 11363 bp, 10 predicted proteins | sample MGYA00509976_ERZ860508 | MGnify/ENA primary metagenome ERZ860508 (study PRJEB30046, sample SAMN00715242) | human gut metagenome | study: EMG produced TPA metagenomics assembly of the A metagenome-wide association study of gut microbiota in type 2...
CTACACGCCTGTGAAAGTACTGTAGCCAGGGCTGCGCCTTTTACTCCCATATCAAGCCAAAAGATGAAAATCGGATCGAGGACGATATTCAACAGTGCTCCTATTAATACCGAATACATGGCGATAGCAGGCCGTCCCTGTGCATTGATAAAAGAATTCAGCCCTGTGGATATTTCTACGAAGATAGTTCCCAATAAATAGATAGAGAGATAATCGACTGCATACTCTAATGTATTTTCCGAAGCTCCTGTAAAGAGTAGAATCGGCTCCATAAAGGTATATGCGATGAGAGAAGTAAACAAGGTGAATAGGATCAGCAAGATAAAACCATTACCCAGAATTTTTCCGGCACGTGAACGCTCACCCTGTCCGAGTGCGATAGCCGCTAAGGGTGCACCGCCACCTCCCACTATCGCTGAAAAAGAAGAAATCAGTATAATGAGAGAGGTAGTCACCCCTACACCCGCCAGCGCATCGGTGCCAATTCCCGGAATATGCCCGATGTATATACGGTCCACAATGCTATAAAGCAGATTGACAAATTGTGCAGCCACTGCCGGGAGTGCCATCTTAAAAACAAGCGGTAACATACGTTCTGTTCCCAGCCGTTCTTCGTATTTATTGTTCATTCCAAACTTCTTTTTCTAAAATCGGCTGCAACATAGATAAAAAACTTCAATTTTTATCTATATTGTGATAAAAATTGAAGTATAATCTTTCCTTCTGACCGCATGACAGTTTTTGGCATGTGGCGCCATTTCTAACATTCTGTCTGCTTCGTTTCTATTCAAAAGAGAGATTTTCTACATGTTCTCCAACAAAGATACCGGCCATATCTCCGGTTTTATACCATTTCGGCTTCCCAGGCATGTCGTCTGTAATCTTTCGCCCATTGACCACAAGATTCACAAACCTGATACCAGATATCTTGTGATTCTCATCATACCCTGCAATGATCGACAAGTTTTCACCCGATCCATTGTAAGTAACATCCTTAACAAGCACATTCTGAATACCTCTGCCAGTAGAGACACAATACTTCGGATTGAAACTGATTCTGAAATTCACAAGCTGTCCGTTACGAAAATCTTCAATCCGAATATTCTCGAACGTAATATTACGCACCAATGTATTGTCGCCTGGATTTATAGCCAGACATCCCTGATAATCAATCTGTTTTTCTGCCTGATCAAGAATGTCGATATTCCTAAAAGTGACGTTCTGCACTGTATCCATGCCGTTCGGATCTCCATGTCCTCCGATATTGATTGGATGAGCCACGTCAGCCCAAAGTGTCGCATTTTTCACCAATACATTATTGCTTCCCCCTTTAAATCCTTGCGTAGAAGCATAAACTGCGGCACAGTCATCACTATTACGACAGAAAACCCCATCTAATATCACGTTACTGCTTGAGAAAACATCCATTCCGTCGCCCCAACCATAATAGCTGATTGATTTCACATTCGTCAACTCTACCGAATCGCATTGTCCTATGGGGAGTTGCGAAACCACAATTCCGTCGATCCTGACATTTTTAGAACGTCTGACCCAAACACCGGCTCCCCTGCCATCAGGGTGTACCGCCGTCTGCGCACGGCGCAGACAGCCTGACGAAGACGCGCACGATTCTGGTCATATCTCCGCGTGATGGTTCGGATCTCACGCGGATATAAGCTGCTATGATGTGTCCCCGGCCCTGTCCAGACGCGGACAGGGCCGGGGATTTTCCATTCGTGCGCATATTCGCCGATTTTTGACTTGAGAAGTGCGGGAAAGCGTGATAAAATAAATCAAATTGGACCCTTTTTTTTTCTTGAGAGCCCTTTGGATTTCTTTATCGGAAGGACGAAATTTATCAATCGGATTCGCAAAAAGATGAAGATTGTGAAAAATATCTCCATTGACCTCTACTGAGAGATTGCGAGGACGCGAAAGTGAGAATGTCACTGTGTCTCCAACACAATCCGGTGTTATCTTATAGCTTAAAGGACGTACTCTCACACTATTGACTCTCTCTTTGTTGCTGATTACTCGCACATCTACCATTCCGTCAAAATCGAAATAAGCAATGGAGGCAACCTCTACGTTATGACCTTTTTCATCAACCCTATCAACTTTAACAGGATAAACGTCAACGGGCAACCACGGTCCGCTACCCTGACGCACTTCCACAGAAAAATCGTTTAAGGTTTTCACCCCGACCCCAGCAGGGTATGTGACTACCTCTGCATTAAGCGAATGCATAGCCAATAACGCCAATGAAAGAAGTATCGCTTTTGGATAATTCATATTCTTTGATTTTAAATTTGATATTGAAATTTATTAATCACTCTAATTTGAATACGTTTTGACTATAAAAAGCGCCCAACAGAAGAATGAATATTTTTACTTTTATAAAATAGAGAATGGAATTTATTTTGTAAGAAGAATTAGTACGTTATAAAGATATAACAATCACTATTCACATCCAACCAAGATATTCGTCTGTTTTTATTTATAATAACAAAGCAAGCATACAAGAAAAACAGGCTTCCGGTTTAAAACCACCGGATAAAATAGAAATGATACTTCAGTTATCTTTCTGTCAGAAATTTATAGATATATTGATTGATGAGGTCATGCTGTTCTGCCGTTCCATTCTCACCCATACTGCTATGTGTAACTCCATCCAGTTTTACTACTTTCATTCTGAAGTGCTCCTGCTCCTGTCCGGTAGGTAGCACTCCCGCATCTGCCTCATAGTCACATCCTCTCAATGTATACAAACGTGGCTTCAAAGTTCTGGGCATGATCATTCTACGATGGTCCATAGATACAGCCTTACTGATCAGCTGCGGGTATTTAGTGGCAAACAGCATTGTCATATCACCTCCATTAGAATGCCCTATCAAGATGAGTTCGCTCCAATTCAATTGTGGTTTCAAGTTTTTAAATTCCTGAATTGTAAAAAGTATATTGTCAGTTCCTCGTTCCCAATTCGGCATACGGGTCTGCATGAAATCGCCTTCCATCGCTAAAAGAGGATCATCGGACAATTCATGTTGTATACTAATCACATAAAAACTTTTTTGTGAAAAAAAACGTGTCAGGTAGGAATAGGTTTGGTTCGACTTACTGTTTTTATTCCCATCATAGCCGTGGCTGAATATGATAACTTTCGTTTTTGAATTTACTTTCTGCGGCTGATAAACCGCTATCGGTATCACTCTGTTTCTGGATATGTCAAACAGACAAGTAGTAAACTCCGTTTGTGAAAAACATTGCACTGATAGTATCAATGAAATTAATAAGATGATTATTCTGCACATAGTGATTCACCGGATATTTATTTTGTATACACAATGATTTGTTGTCAAAACTTTTAGTTTCATATAGAGCATTCTTAATTCAGAGTTACAAAATTACATATAATAAAAGAGAAATCAAGCGGAAATATGTAATCACAGAGAGAAATAAATATTTCAAACGGTAAATAACAACTCACTGAAACGCGTCGTAACGAACTAATCCCAGTCTCTCTTAAAATTAATTTGCTGTATGCAATCATCTAGTGCTCGGTTTATATAACCTTATTCGTCTGACAACTGTTGAACTTTCGTCTAACAACTGTCAGACGAATAAAACATTGCAGCATTAATCTTACATCCATTAAGCATAAAAAGTAAATCTACGTAAACTCGGAACTAGTTCATAACGGTGCAGGAACGAACGAATATCGGGCAACGGAGTAAATCAAAGCAGCACAGAAAAGATATGGGAATGACAAATTCAATAAGATTATTAATCAGGCCAACATCACAATCACAGGAAACAACAATCGTATCTCAATGTATTTCGACACTGAAGAAAGTGCGGAAGAATTGCTGCTTAGCAACGTTTCTGCTAATCGTAAAAGGAGATAGGCGTAAAAATTGGCAAGAATGTGATAATAGCCGATAATAGTATCGTTGGCTGGGGAAGTATCGTAACAAAAGAGTTTAACGAACCGAATGTAATCATTGCAGGCATTCCGGCCAAAATTGTCAAGCGAGGGATAAATTGGGACCGGAGATGTATTAATAAGTATTTAAATAGATAACCTTCATTATTTTCGGGATGAAATACTTTCTCATTCAACAAGATATACCTACTTTTGCACATGAAATCATAATCAATGGAACAATCTGATCATATAGACGTTTTTGATTTCCCTATATTCCGGCATATTTATAGGGAAAGGGCAAAATTCAAAAGAATCAGCCTTGCCTGCTGCTACATCTGCGCCGAATATATCAAACAGAATGTGCAAAAATATATAATAAGTAAGAAGCCTTGGAATACTCCGAGGCTTCTTTTTTTACCCCTATACCGTCTCTGTATTTCTTACATCATAATTTATAAACTCATTTTAATTTCAGGTTATGGAAAAGCAAAAAGGATTAGCTATTATTACAGGAGCAAGTCAAGGTATTGGTGCTGTCATTGCAGCAGGTTTGGCAACTGATGGTTATCGGGTGGTATTGATAGCCCGAAGCAAACAGAACTTAGAGAAAGTACATGATGAAATCATGCGATCGAACAAACATGTACAAGAACCTATTGTACTACCATTGGACATTACAGATTGTACAAAGGCAGATACTGAAATCAAAGACATCCATCAAAAATATGGTGCTGTCGATATCTTGGTGAATGCAGCTGCCATGTTTATGGACGGCTCTCTTAGCGAACCTGTTGATAATTTCAGGAAGATAATGGAAATAAATGTCATTGCTCAATATGGAATACTGAAAACGGTGACGGAGATAATGAAAGTACAGAAAAACGGATATATATTTAATGTCGCATCTCGCGCCGCTAAATATGGTTTCGCCGATGGAGGTATTTATGGTTCTACCAAATTCGCACTCCTCGGGCTGGCTGAATCTCTATACCGTGAGTTAGCACCATTAGGCATACGTGTCACTACTCTTTGCCCTGGCTGGGTGAATACTGATATGGCGAAAAAAGCAGGAACACCTTTTAAAGATGAAGAAATGATACAACCTGATGATTTATTAAATACAATCCGATGTTTACTGAATCTATCAGAAAATGTATGTATCAAGGATATTGTTTTTGAAATGAAAAAGAGCATTATTTAAATCTTCGGAAATAAATAAATGCTTGAACTACTTTTATAATAAGAAGGAAGCTCCAACATGATTGATGAACTATGAATTTTGTCAGAGCTTCCTCCACTTTATATTATTTACGGTTCAAATAACCTTCTCGTACAACTTGAACCAATCCAGCCCATAATGTCCCAGTCCTAAGTCCACAGTGTCAATATACTCGAACCCACATTTTTCGTACAACGAAATAGCCGGAAGATTCTTCTCATATACATCGAGTCGGATAGATTTCATTTCTGATTTTAAAGCCAACTCCAGTGAAAAATCCATCAATGCATGTCCAACTCCCATTTGCAAAAAAGATGGATGTACAACAAAAGTGCGTACCACAAAAATATAACTATAATCCGCATCTATTTTCCATACTATATTCTCATAAGCCTTTTCCGGCTGATGATCTAAAATGACAGAACCCGCAATCCTCCCGTCACATCGGGCAACAAACAGACTATTATCATCCACACCGGCAGCCGCATTCTCACGAACCGGATAAATCCCCTTTATCCATCCCGGATAATTGATTGTAGCTGACAAGTGATCGTTCAATTCATCATACAGCCTCTCTAATTCATCTATATCAGCCAAAGAACCGGGTTCAATTATAAAATTCATACATATATTGTTTGAGGACAAAGATATAACTTCTGTTCTAATAAATATCAAGGGGATGTTTTACTTTTTTTCAATCGCCAACAAACAACAGATACTAACACATTGTTTTATTCATAAGTAAAGCATACATCAAAACAAAAAAAACAAAGTTGCTATGAGGTGGATATGGTATTGTACATTGTTAGCGTATATCGCATTCCTATTAGGGCTGATTTACACTATTATAATTGATTACGACGACAAAAATCCTGTGAAGACGATCTGCTGGATTCTAGTTGTTATATTCTTACCATTACTGGGTATATCTGCCTATTATATTGTAGGACGTAATGTAAGCAAAAAGCGTTCAAAATTTCAGTTTTGGAGAGAAGAATTCAACAGGCACCAACAATCCGTTTCTACCAACGTGGAAACAGAGCCAATACATCCCGATCATTATAAAGAACTAAAATCACTCATATTGAATCTGGAACAGTCACCAGTATTCGGAGGTAACAAAGTAACTGTCTATCCGGGTGGTAAAAGTAAGTTTTACAGTCTTTTCGAAGATATCGACTGTGCCGAATCGCATATTCATATCTTCTATTATGCTATTGGCGACGACCATATCGGCAACGAATTAAAAGAGAAGATTATCAATAAGGTAAAACAAGGCATCAAAGTACGACTGCTTTACGACGGACTGGGATGCAATAAAACGAACAGAAAATATTTCAAGCAAATGATAGAAGCAGGCGTGGAAGTGAAAACGTTCCTCCCGCTTAGTTTTCCCCGCTTCCTGCGAAGTGTCAATTACCGCAATCATAAAAAGATAGTCATCATCGACGGCAGAATCGCCTATACCGGTGGCATCAATGTAAAAGACGTATACATAGACGGACTTCCCTGGGGAAAATGGAATGACATACACTTCAAGGTTGAAGGTTCCGGAGCTTCGGGGCTGCAATCTGTGTTTCTGGCAGACTGGTATTATGCTTCCGGACAATATCTGTCTTCACCGGAGTATTATCCCAATGTCGAAGTCTTCGGAGAAGTACCAATTCAAGTAGTCAACGCGGAACCGTTGGGAATGCATTCCAATGTAATGGAAGCCATGTTTACAGCTATAACGCGGGCGAAAAAGAATGTATATATCGAGACTCCCTACTTCATACCGACGGAATGTCTGCTTCAGGCAATACAGACCGCATCAATGAGCGGAATAGACGTTCGCCTTGTCATGCCTAAAAGATCAGACAATGATTTTGTGCAATATGCCTCTAACTCATATGTGGAGAAACTATTAAGAAATAAAGTCAGAGTCTATCAATATGTCAATGGATTTACACATTCAAAGTTGATGATTGTCGATGATGAACTGGTGGTAGTCGGTTCAGCCAATATGGATATAAGAAGCCTTGAACTTCTTTTCGAGACCAATCTGTTCATTTACGACAAGAAAGTTGCTCAGACCGTCAGAGACATTTATCACACCGATATGAATAATAGTAAAGAACTAAATCTACGCGACTGGCTCCAACGCAACCGTTCGGTTAAATTTCGCGAAGCGTGTTTCCGGTTGTTTTCTCCGGTATATTAGCTGTCTGAGCACCACCCCAAAACTATCAAAAACCACCGTTAAATTGTCAGAAGCCTCCTATCTAACAATTTAACGGTGGTTTTATGTCAATTTCCCCACTATCGGGCTCATAGAAATCACATATACTTGCACTGTCAAAACAAACAAATTTATCAAACTTAAAAACAATCAACATGAAGAATTTCACCTTTAGAAAAGAATTAGTAGAAGCACAGGATGAGTTACTCCGTTTCGCTTACAAACTTACAATGGATATTGATGAAGCAAACGACTTATTGCAGGAAACGTCTTTAAAAGCATTGTACAATGAAGACAAGTATATATCTGATACGAATTTTAGAGGATGGATGTACACCATTATGCGCAATGTTTTTATCAATAACTACCGCAAAGTGATTCGCAATCAGACTTTTGTCGATCATACAGACAACCTCTACCATCTGAATTTACCACAAGATGCAGGTTTTGAAAGTACAGAAAATGCCTATGACCTCAAAGAAATGCACCGTGTAGTCAATGCTCTTGCCAAAGAATACAAAATTCCGTTCGCTATGCACCTTGCAGGATTCAAGTACCGTGAAATTGCAGATAAGCTACACTTGCCACTAGGTACTGTAAAGAGCCGTATCTTCTTCATCCGCAAAAAATTGCAGGAAGAGTTGAAAGACTTTCGCTAATTTTTTTTCAAATGCGACAGAGAGTAATCTGAGACCCGGGTGTCAGCATGTATGAGACCCGGGTGTCAGACATACCAACACCCGGGTGTCATGCAACTCACAGTAATAGTGGATTAAAATTTCATTAGAATATCGACTCTTCCATGCATGATAGATAGCAAAACTTTGGATATCTTCTCAACAGGCCAGTCCCACCACTGCAATTCCTGCAAGTATCCAGCCATTCATCTGGTTCAAAAACGAAAATGCACTTAATACATTTGTCTTTACCAGCTCCGCAAATGCAATGACAGACGCTCCCATTACACCGCATACCCCCGAAATGACTACTCTGCTCTTTTCTACTCCGGATACTAGCTGCAGCGGAATCAATAATGCAATCAACAATGCCGTAACCGGCAGGAACACCAATACCATAGGAATCTGGGAAGTCATGTCTATCGGCATCTGTTGTCTCATTTCCAAGATTATGTAAAGTCCCGCTGCCACAAGCCATGAAACCGTTCCTCCTGTAAGACAGAAAATATACTTTTCCCTCACATACATTTCTGCATCAATCGGCAAAGTCATCAAAAATCCATATCCTTTATCAAGCTCGTCATAGGTAACTGTATTTATCAGAAGAATACTAATTGCAAACGGCAGCCACCCCAGGATAACTGCTTCGTTCTGTAACCCTATCACCACTCCAATGATAAGAAGGAGAATTACTGCCTGTTTATTACACCTCATTAACCGGATATCTTTTTCTATTAAACCTGCCATTATCTGTACCCTCCCGTCATCATAAGAATTAATTCATCAATTCCACCATGCTCCACCACAATCTGCGGATAATTTTCCTGATAAAATCTTCTGTCATTAGTAAAGCAGGCGTAACCATAGGTTTCTTTCTGCGCTCTTATGACTGCTGTCTTGTCTAATGTCCTATATTGCTCCTCATCCACCTTTAAAATGCCATACTGCTCTAAAATAACATCTGTATCCTCATGCAAAATAATTTTTCCGTCATGAATGAGATAAATGTCGTCACAAAGTGACTCCAAATCTGTGGAAATGTGCGATGTAATCAATATTGTGCGCTTCTCATCCTGCGCTATATATTCACGCAGCAAATCAAGTATTTCATTTCGTGCTTCCACATCAAGTCCTGCTGTCGGCTCATCTAAAATCAACAAATCGGCTTTATGACTGATTGCCGTCAACACCCTCAGTTTTGCTTTCATACCGGTGGAAAATTCTTTTAATTTCTTCTTCCGAGGAAGCTTTAACACATCACATTTTTGGTCAAAAAAATCCTTCTGGAAATCAGGATACATTTTAGCAAGGATATGCCAGACATCTTCCACCGTAAACTGTGAACTAAAGCCCGACTCCGTCAAAGATACTCCGATTTTCTGCTTTACCGCAGCCGGAAGCTCTCCACCTTCGTTACCAAACACACAAATCTTTCCAGCATCCGGCTTTACCAGTCCAAGTATCAGTTTAATTGCCGTACTTTTTCCTGCGCCGTTTTTTCCTACAAACCCTGTAATTCTCCCCTCTGGTATTTCCAAGGATAGTTCCAGTTCAAAGTCCTTATATTTTTTTCGGACATTCTGCATTGTTATCATAATTCGCCTTTCTATTTCTCATCAAGTATGAGCTTTACAACCTCTAAGATTTCTTCTTTCTCCATCCCAATTGCCACTGCCCGGTCAATGGCTTTGTCAAAGTCCTCTTCCACAGCAATTCTTCTCGCCTCCGACGCAAGCTGTTTATCCGAAGCAGTCACATATGTTCCCTTTCCGTGAACAGTCGTAACAAAGCCTTCCTCTTCTAACTTGTCATAAGCTTTCTTTACAGTCAGCGCGCTGATGCGAAGTTCCCCTGCAAGCGTCCTCACAGACGGAAGTGCCTCTCCCTCTTTTAATACAGACTGGATAATCTCTGACTTTATCTGCTCCATAAGCTGTTCGTAAATCGGAACCATGGAAGAATGATTTAATATAATATGCATATTTTTGTTTTCTCCTTTGTGATAAACAGTATATAACAGTTGATGCGTGTTGTCAACTGTTATATACTGTTTATTAAAAATATACAAAATAAGAGCCACTCTAAGGTGACTCTCATTTATTTTTATATTTAACTTAACTAAAATATTTTACCTATTTTTCTGTTAATCTACAAGAAGTTCCCTACAATAATATTTTAATCCTTTTTGAGCATTCTCTTTCTTATAAATATAAAAATCGTACCAAACTTTCAAAGTTTAGTACGATATCTCCACTATAATAGGATTATTTCCTCTCGACTATCCAACTAGCTTATCCAACATTCCTACAATCTTTTCTCTTTCACCACAGCCATTAGTCTTAAATCTTAATAATGGAATTTCATACAAATCCATTATGCGATCCTTTAATAAATCTCTTGAAGCCTGTACGGTATCCTTTTTATGAAATTCATATCCATCAACTTCAATCGCTAAAACCGGCTTTTTACTGATTATATTGTAAATCAGAAAATCCAGATGTGTTGCTGGATTCATTGCATACTGGCACTCCCTGTCATTTAATAGTTGAGGATTTTTAATCAGCATATTCAATGGAAAATGACAAACAACATCTAAACTTAAATATTTATTATCAGCAATTATTTCCTGTATCAATGAATACATAAGATTCTCAGAGTCATATTCTGATATCTTTTTATATTTCTGCAAATATGCTATTCTTTCCTCAGTATACTGCTTGTAAAGATAATCAAAGATTGAATAAATCTTACTCTCAACAACTTCAAAATTATTATACTGAATGTAATCTATTAAATCTGTTATATTGTGTTCTTTTGACTGCTCATTTCCAGTCACAACCAACATCAGTTTCTTTTTTGCCCTTGAAACTGCAACATTAATCAAATACGGATTATCCGCAAAATCTGATATTTCATCATCTACAGTGGATATAATAATATTGTCTTTCTCCTTGCCCTGAAACTTATGTACGGTAGCTGCATCAATATCTGTTATCTCCCTGTTCAATGCTTCAACCTGATTCCTGTACGGAGTAATAATCCCTGTTTCTTCCGGGTTGAAGTTATATTTAGGCATAATTTCATTTTTTATAACATCTATCTGACGCTGACTGTAATGATTTCGTTCATGATTTCCGGCAACTGTTTTCACAACTGACAAAACATCATCTTCACCATTATCCTTTGTCATAATAATCAGTTCACCACGATAAAATTTCTGATTGCAGAAATTAATTATTTTAGGATGACACCTATAATGCTCTCGCAATAATGTCTGTGTTATATCAGGCATAATATCCAGAATTGACTGCAAAAAGCTCT
>ERZ860508.1656-NODE-1656-length-11267-cov-3.210846_pt1 | contig 11267 bp, 10 predicted proteins | sample MGYA00509976_ERZ860508 | MGnify/ENA primary metagenome ERZ860508 (study PRJEB30046, sample SAMN00715242) | human gut metagenome | study: EMG produced TPA metagenomics assembly of the A metagenome-wide association study of gut microbiota in type 2...
TATTAACCTCATTTCTTTGTGCTTTGCGTAATTCTCTCTTCTTGTCAGCACGTATGATTATCTGTGAAGCCTGACCTGTAACCGCCATAACCGTAATTATAGCAACAACCGTAACAACAAGCACCGGCACGAGCATAGGTTTTAATACCCCCCATGAAGACATAAGTCCTACTCCTGCCGGAATGAACATAACAGGCATTACAGCTATAAGAAATTTTCCTGCGTCTTTTACCCAGCTAAGCTTTATAAGTCCGGTAAGAAGTCCAACAAAAAGTATCACCATTCCATATATACTGGCTGGAACCGGCAGCGGAAGCAGATATTTAAGTGCTTCTCCGACAAATGAAATAGCCAGTATTATAAGAAACTGTCTCAATAATTTCATAACATTTCTCCATAAATAAAAATTTGCGGTGCAAATTGGTGCTACCAATTCATACCGCAAATTATAATACATTCTTATGTACAATAAAGCAAGGACTTTTTTATGCTCTTCTTGCCTTAGCTGCCTTAAGCAGATGTTTTGCAAGAACTGATGTTGTTACCGAACCTACTCCTCCAGGAACCGGTGTACATACAGAAGCGTTCTCTGCAACATCTTCAAAATCAACATCACCACACAGATTGCCGTCTTCATCAACATTTATTCCAACGTCAATTACAACTGCACCATCTGCAACAAATGATTTGTCAACCATCTTTGCAACGCCTGCTGCCGCAACAAGCACCTCAGCACCCTTACATACTCCCGGCATATCAACTGTCTTAGTATGACACACTGTTACTGTTGCATTCTTCTTCATAAGCATCATCGCAACCGGCTTACCGATAACAAGACTTCTTCCGATAACTACTGCTCTCTTACCCTTTAAGTCAACTCCTGCATAATCTAACATCTCAATTACAGCTTCTGCTGTACATGGACCATATCCTGTCGGATCCCCTGCATATACCTTTGCAAGATTCATAGGTGATATTCCGTCCAGATCCTTCACACTGGCAATTCTGTTCTCAATTGCCTTCTCATCAAGATGCTTTGGCAAAGGTCTTAAAAGAAGAATTCCGTCAATATCCTCATCTTCATTAATCTTGTCAAATTCTTTCTGAAAAGTATCATTATCAATATCAGCAGGAAATGTATATGAAGTACATCTGAATTCTACTTTTTCCATCTTCTTGGTAGCGCCACGCTCATATGACATATCATCTGGTCTTTCACCAACACGCACAATTGCAAGATGTGGAATTGCGCCCTTCCAGTCCTTCATCTCTTCAATAATCTTCTCATTAATAGCATTAGCAACCGGTAATCCCTTAAGTGTCTCCATATATTCCTCCTTGTTTTGCGAAGCAAAATCCATGTGCTTTTTAAGCACATCGTCTCCCCTAGCGAGGAGAGGAATTTTCCTCCTTATTTTGCCTCCAATTCTATGGTCTTACAGCGTCCATAACTCTTCCAAATGTTTCTTCTTCAATCTGTGCTGCTTCAGCAAGCATCTTATCTGCCTTAAAGTTCATATCTTCAGCAAGTTCTCTGTCCTTCATAAGCTTTGTATTGATAAATACATTAAGCGAAGCACCCTTCATTGCAGCCTCACACATTGTTATGCCGACACCCGCATCACTGATTGCAATTCTGCTTCCAATTATAGATATACGGTCGATAAGCTTCATGGCTTCAAGTATAAGCTCCATCATTGACAGAGGGGCTTCTGAGGCTGTAACAAGTGCCTTTGCCATAATTGCTTCTCTTTCCTTAATCTGTTCTTCTGTATCCTTAGGAAGACCATAAGCTGCTGCAAGAGGCTTAAAGCTTTCAGCATCCTTATCCATGCACTCTGCAAGTCTCTTTGTAAGGTCTGTCGCTTTAACAATAAGTTCTTCAATCTCTTCCTGATACTCTGCATATTTCTTCTTTCCTGTAGTAAGTGCAAGCACCATATTACCAAGGCTCATGCCTACTGCTGCCACATATCCGCACGCTCCGCCGCCTCCCGGCACCGGTTCACTTGAAGATAAAACCGCAAGAAAATTATCCATTGTCATATCTGTCATCATATTAAATATCTACCTCCCCTGTAAATACTGTTTTCGCCGGGCCTTCAAGATATACGGTATTCTCATCTTTATCCCATGTAATCTTTAAGTCACCACCAAGAAGATGAAGTGTTGCTGTTGTGTCGCACATTCCGTTAAGAACAGTTGCAACAAGGCTCGCACATGCGCCTGTACCACAGGCAAGTGTCTCCCCGGAACCTCTCTCCCACACACGCATATTAAGATTATTCTTATCTACAACCTGAATGAATTCAGTATTAATTCTCTCTGGAAATGCTTTGTGATTTTCAAAGAAAGGTCCGATTTTTTCAATCTCAAATTTCTTAATATCAATATCTTTATCAAGATAAACAATAGCATGTGGATTACCCATTGAAACTGCTGTTACCTTGTACTCCTTACCTTCTACAACAATAGTCTCATCCACAACAGGTGTCTTAACAACCTGTCCGGCAATTGTCTCTGTCTCACAGCCTTTATATTCTTTAAGTTCCTTAGTATCAACAGGAATCTGTGCTGCCTCAAGAATTGGTGCGCCCATGTTAACCCTTGCTGTCTCAACCTTGCTATCTGCACCAGTTTTAAGCTCAAGTATCTTCACACCTGCAAGTGTATCAATAGTAACTGTTGTTTTATCTGTAAGTCCATTGTCATATACGAACTTTCCAACACATCTTATTCCATTACCACACATCTGTCCCTGCGAACCATCTGCGTTGTACATCTCCATAAAGAAATCAGCTTTATCTGAGTTCTTAATAAGAATAAGTCCATCTGAACCTATTCCAAAATGTCTGTCACTTAAATCAATTGCGACCTGTGACGGATTATCAATTACCGACTGTGTGCAGTCTACGTATATGTAGTCGTTGCCTGCTCCATGCATTTTAGTAAACTTCATACTGCGTCTCCCTTTTCCTAATATATTATAAATGCAGTGATATATCACATTTGTCATACATCCTGATATATTCCCATTACCATAGTTGCTGACTCTACCATTGTATTGCCACTGTCCATGCTGCATTTCTGGATATATCTGAATGCCTCCTGCTCTGACATATTATTTCTTTCCATAAGCAGATGCTTTGCATCATCAATTATCTTCTGTTCTTCCGGACTTCTCTTTCTTGGCTGTGACCTTAATTTCCTTCTACGCCTTATCTGTGCCTGAAGCATCATCTCTATAGTTGACACAAGGTCATTAACCTTTATTGGCATTGCCGCACATACAATTCCATTGTCCTGACAATCTTCCCATCTGTTCTGGGACGCAACTAACAACATCTCAAAGCTCTTTGGCTTATATTCATATAATTCAGTATAAACCATATTATCTGACAGCTTATATCCGCATATTATTATTCCATCAGACAAGGTATCTGCCTGATTGATTGCCTGTGCTCCACTCGTACATGGTACAGCGACATCGAAGCCTCTGTGAATCAAAAGGTTCCTTACTGCTTTAGCCTCCTCTAACTTGGGAAATGCTACAATCAATGTGGACATCAATTAACTCCTTTTCTACTCAGCATACGCTTTACCATGTTTAATCAATACTTGTAGAGATATTCATCTATTTCCCACTGTGAGACTCTTGTTGTATAGTTTTCCCATTCTTTCATCTTAGCTTCAACATATTTGGTTGTAATATGTTCTCCAAGTACGCTGCATAAAAACTCTGCCACAAGACAGTCAACTGCTTCCTTAAGATCTGCCGGCATATTCTCTATTCCTGCTGCCCTTCTCTCGCCAGGTGTCATCTCATATATATTGCAGTCAACACTATCAGGTACTTCTATCTTGTTCTTAATACCATCAAGTCCTGCTGCAAGGCAGAGTGCCAGCACGAGATATGGATTAGCTGTCGGATCCGGATTTCTTAACTCAACTCTTGTTCCATTTCCTCTTGATGCAGGTATTCTTATGAGCGGACTTCTGTTCTTTGCTGACCATGCTATATATACAGGTGCTTCATAGCCCGGAACAAGTCTTTTATATGAATTAACAAGCGGATTAGTTATTGCTGACATACCTCTTGCGTGCTTCATAATACCGGCAATAAAATGATATGCATCATCTGATAAACCAATCTTTCCCTTCTCATCTGCAAATATATTCTTACCTGCCTCAGTTGCAAGCGACATATTAATATGCATTCCAGAACCGCTGATACCAAACTTTGGCTTTGGCATAAATGTTGCATAAAGTCCATGTCTCTTGGCAATTGTCTTAACTGTCATCTTAAATGTCTGTATATTATCTGCTGTCTTTAAAGCCTCATCATATTTAAAATCAATCTCATGCTGTGCAGGAGCAACCTCATGATGTGAAGCCTCAATCTCAAATCCCATGTCCTCAAGAGTAAGAACCATGTCTCTTCTTATATTCTCACCCAGGTCATTAGGTCCGAGGTCAAAATATCCAGCCTTCTCATGGCTTAATGTCGTAGGCAGACCATTATCGTCTGTATGGAATAAGAAGAATTCACATTCAGGACCGACATCAAAACGATATCCCATTTCATTCGCTTCTTTTATAGTTTTCTTAAGAATCCATCTTGGGTCGCCCTCAAATGGCTTGCCATCTGGTGTATACACATCACAGATAAGTCTTGCAACCTTTCCCTGCTGCGGTCTCCATGGAAATATCTCAAATGTATCATAGTCAGGATACAGATACATATCTGACTCTTCAATTCTTACAAATCCTTCGACAGAAGAACCGTCAAACATACATTTGTTATCAAGTGCCTTCTCAAGCTGGCTTGAAGTAATTGCAATATTCTTAAGTGTTCCAAAAATATCTGTAAACTGAAGACGTATAAACTCTACATCCTCTTCTTCAACCATTCTGAATATATCATCCTTATTGTATCTGCTCATAAGAAACCTCCGCTATAATTATATATTTCTTATTGTGGCTTATTGCCAGCTTTTATAAATATACTACATTTTAATCTCTTTGTGTAGAATACTAATATTTTTCTTGAAAAATTTTGTTTCTTAATGTACCATAGTTATGCATATTTTGTCTTTTTAAGACATATATTAATAATTTTAAGGGAGATAAATTATGGCTAAGAAAACAAATATACCTCTTAAGAGACGCAGACGCTCTGAACTTAATGTAAAACTCATTGCTATCATTGCTGCTGTACTCTTTGTTGTAACTATAGGTATCATATTCGCTGTTATTGGCAGTCACAAAAAAGAAAATAATCCTTCTGTTGCCGATAACCAGAATAATGAGACTACTGCTGAACCCACAACAGAGGAAGAAACTACAACCAAGGTTCCGACTGTCGAAGTCGACCTTATGATGATTGGTGATATGCTTATGCATGAAGGTGTTGTAAAAAGTGGTCTTATGGATGATGGAACTTACAACTTCGACCACCTCTACACTAACATAGCTAAGGATATAAGCTCTGCAGACATAAAAATCGTTAATCAGGAAACAATCCTCGGCGGTTCTGATTTTGCTTACACAGGATATCCAACATTTAACTCACCATGGGCACTTGGTGATGCAGAAGTTAAAGCAGGATTCAATATTATCCTTCATGCTACCAACCACACATTAGACAAGGGGCTTAAGGGGGTTGAGAACTGCCTCTCATTCTGGAAGACTTATCATCCTGATACTACTGTTCTTGGTATCAACGAAACAGAGGAAGACTATGAAAATATATATGTTTATGAAAAAGAAGGCTTCAAGATAGCATTTCTTAACTACACATACGGAACTAATGGAATTCCTATTCCTGATTCCAAGCCTTATATTGTAAACATGCTTGATAAGGATAAGATTACAGCAGATGTAACTAAGGCTAAACAGCTTGCTGATATGGTTATTGTACTTCCACACTGGGGTACTGAATATGTCTACACACCAGATTCTAACCAGAATTACTGGACACAGCTTTTCTTAAGCCTTGGTGTTGATGTTGTTATCGGTACACATCCTCATGTCCTTGAGCCTGTCGAGGTAGTATCTGATACTAAGGGGCATGAAATGCTTGTATACTATTCACTTGGTAACTTCGTTTCTAATCAGGACCAGAAGCCTCGTATGATAGGCGGTATGGCTAAGATGACACTTGTTAAAGATGAAACAGGCTGTTATGTTAAGAATTACAATCTTACACCTGTCATAACACAGAAGCTTTTCGGCAAGAAAGCAATCACTACATATAAATTAAGTGATTACACAGAATCACTGGCATCAGGCAACGCAATCCGCAACGATTCCGGCTGCTCTGATTTCAGCCTTTCATATTGCCAGACTCTAGTTAAGCAGATTCTTGGCGATGATTACGATGAAAGCACAAGTGAATTAAATGTTTCACTCCATCCCGATGGTCTTGTCAAAGATACATCTGCAACAGAAAGCAGTTCTTCTGCTAAGTAATGAAAAAAGCAGTAATTTTTTAAAATGTAAAGAGATATATTGATACTAAGCATTATCCGAGGTATCAGTATGTCTCTTTTTTCTAATAAACAAATGCGCATTATATTCATATACTGCGTTATAATCATTTTAGTAATCTGTGGCATAATAACCGCAAGGCATAAAAAAACATCATCAGATTCAATTGTAAAAACAACTAAAACCAATAACGAAACATCGGAATCATCAGACACCCAACATACTTCTGACAACACTCCCAATACCGACAGATTACCGCCATACAACTCATCCAATCAGGGAAATGGAATTGGCGGTGGCGCAATCATGGGCAATTGCAGCATAGGCAGCCGTAAACTTCCTATATACTGTGTTGACCTTAGTAAAAAGACTAATCTTGATACCTCCAAAAAATATGTTTCCATATCATTTGACGCCGCATGGGGCGATGAAGATACTATAAAAATTCTTGACATTCTTGATAAATATAATATCAAAACCACATTTTTCATGACCGGAGGCTGGGTGGACAGCTACCCTGATAAGGTTCTTGAAATCTATAACCGTGGACACGACCTCGGCAATCACAGCCAGAACCATAAAGAAATGAGTAAACTTTCTGTAAATGAGCAGAAAGATGAAATCATGTCTGTTGCCAATAAAATAAAAGAAATCACCGGATATACGAGCTTCCTGTTCCGCCCGCCATACGGTGATTATAATTCAACACTTATTGATACAGTCTATGGTTGTAACTTCTATCCTATAGAATGGGATGTAGATTCCCTTGACTGGAAGGACTATGGAACAGACAACATAATTAAGACCGTGACAACACATAAAGCTCTTAAGAACGGTTCCATAATTCTTATGCACAACGGTGCTAAATATACAGCCGAAGCTCTCGAATCTGTAATAACCGGGCTGCAGTCCCAAGGCTACGAAATCGTGCCTGTATCGCAGATTATTAATACTGAGAATTTCCATATGGATGGAACCGGACTGCAGATTCCTGACTGACCCCTTGTCAATATGAACTTCGGGTATTATAATTTGGTAGTCAAAATATTTTAAATTCAAAAGAGGTGTACAATGAACATTTTCAAGAAAATATACTGCAGAAGTTTTCAGACTGTATTCAAGATTGCACTGCCATTTCTTCCATACAGGAAGCCTAAAATTGTAAGTGCGTTATCTGACATTCCATCTGTACTTAACAAAAAGAAGAAATCATGTCCTGTAATTATTACTGATCCCGGAATTGCAAAGCTTGGCATTCTCTCTATGCTTACAGATGTATTTGACAATGCCGGCATTGAATACCATGTTTATGATAAAACTGTAGCTAACCCTACAACTGATACCGTGGAAGAAGCACTTGCCATATATAAAGATAACAAATGTGACTGCATAATCGGCTTTGGCGGCGGTTCAAGCATGGACTGTGCCAAAGCTGTTGGTGTAAGAATTGCAAGACCTAAGACACATCTGTCTAAGCTGGGCGGAATCCTTAAGGTTCACTCAAAGCTCCATCTGCTTATTGCAATTCCTACAACAGCAGGAACAGGCAGTGAAACTACTCTTGCCGCCGTAATTGTAGACGCCACAACCCGCCACAAATACGCAATCAACGACTTTCCGCTTATTCCAAGATATGCAGTCCTTGACCCGAAGGTAACCCTTACACTTCCTGCTTCAATTACCGCAACTACAGGAATGGATGCACTTACACATGCCGTTGAAGCCTACATCGGAAACTCAACAACTCCGGGTACAAGAAAAGACGCACTTATGGCTACTGAATTAATATTTAACAATCTTGACAGAGCATACACTAATGGTTCTGATACAACAGCAAGAAAGAATATGCTTAAAGCTGCTTATTATGCCGGATGTGCATTCACTAAATCATATGTAGGATATGTCCATGCAATTGCACATTCTCTAGGTGGCGAATATAATGTTCCTCATGGACTTGCAAATGCAGTAATTCTCCCAATGGTTCTTGAAAGCTATGGAGAATCCATCTATACGAAGCTGCATGACCTTGCAATTGCCGCCGGTGTTGCAGATAAGGATATGCCAGATGAGACTGCTGCCAAAGCATTTATACAGGCAGTCAAAGATATGAAAGCAAGATTTAACATTGGCGATACAATTCCTGAAATTAAAGAGGAGGATATTCCTAAGCTTGCAGGGTATGCCGACAAAGAGGCTAACCCTCTCTACCCTGTTCCGGTTCTTATGGACGCTAAGACACTCAAACAGTTCTACTATAAACTTATGAAAGATAATACACATGAAAATGAGGTATAATATGGAAGCTACACAAATCAATAAACTTGTACAATCGCAGCGACATTTCTTTCTTACAGGTACAACACTTGATGTAAATGTAAGAATTGATGCCTTAAAGAAACTATATTCGGCAATTAAGAAACATGAGAATGAAATATTTGATGCTCTCTATAAAGACCTTGGCAAAAGCCAGTTTGAAAGTTATATGTGTGAAGTCGGGCTTACTCTCAGCGAGATATCTTATATGATAAAACATATAAGGACATTCAGCAGGGAGAAAAATGTTCCAACACCCCTTGCACAGTTTCATTCCAGAAGCTTTAAGAAGCCGTCACCACGCGGAGTTGTCCTTATTATGAGTCCTTGGAATTATCCATTTCTTCTGACAATGGAACCCCTTGTTGATGCAATTGCCGCAGGAAACACTGTGATTCTTAAACCAAGTGCGTACTCACCTTATGTCAGCGATGTTATATGTCTCATAATAAAAGAAATATTTGACCCTGCTTATGTATCTGTTGTAACTGGCGGAAGATCTGAAAACACATGTCTGCTTAATGAACATTTTGATTACATATTCTTTACAGGAAGCCAGGCTGTCGGCAAAGAAGTTATGCGCAAAGCCGCTGAATACTTAACCCCGGTAACACTTGAGCTTGGCGGAAAAAGCCCATGTATAGTAACAGAAGCTGCGGACTTAAAGCTCGCTGCCAGAAGAATTGTATTCGGCAAATTCTTAAACTGCGGGCAGACATGTGTTGCGCCTGATTACATATATGTTCAGGACAGTATCAAAGACCAGCTTGTGAAAGAACTTATCAACGAAACAAAGCGCCAGTTTACAGATTCTCCACTTAACAACAATGATTATGGCAAAATTGTTAATGAAAAGCATTTTAACAGAATATCAGGTCTTATCGATACCAGCAAAGTCGTTCTTGGTGGTGCATCAGATGCAGATTCTCTGCGTATTGAACCTACGATAATGGATAATGTTACATTTGACGACGCTGTGATGCAGGAAGAAATTTTTGGTCCACTTATGCCTATACTTACCTTTCACTCTATCGAAGAGGCAGTAAACACTGTTAATGCACACATGCACCCGCTTGCTCTGTATATATTCACTAAGAATAAGAAAGAAGCCCGTTATGTAACCTCAAGATGCAATTACGGTGGTGGCTGTATCAATGATACAATCATTCACCTTGCAACATCTGAGATGGGCTTTGGCGGATTCGGTGAAAGCGGCATGGGCTCATATCACGGAAAAGCCGGATTTGATACATTTTCACACTATAAGAGCATTGTAGATAAAAAATGCTGGCTTGACCTGCCTATGCGCTACCAGCCATACACAAAAACAAATAACAGTTTAATACATATGTTTTTAAAGTAGTCACTTTGCATAAAAAACAGCGCTATATTGCATACAATGGCATACGGCGCTGTTTTTTCTGTTAATAATGTTATCAATAAAAAAAGATTGAAAATGACTTCTCGAAAACTTCTCCGGCATCAAGATGATTACTGTATTCCCTGTCCTTAAGCTCCCCTGTAAAATCTATGGCATCTGTTCTTCCATACCACGGCTCTATACATACAAATGGAACATTTTTTGATTTGCATGACCACAGACCAAATACCGGCGTATCAAACTTAACTGTAACAAAAGGCTTTTCATTTTTAACAAGACTTACTGTTCCTGCCTGACCACCCTCAATTATAAATGCATCTTTTTCAAAGCTGTCCTCTTGTATTGTATATTCATGATTAATTAATGGCAGCTCATACTCGTCCCTAGCCATTAATTGATAATCTCCTATCAGATGATATGTAATTCTGTCTGCATCAAATCTTATTTTACAGCCAGCCATGCTTGCATCATTCTCTGGTGTTACAAAAGCCGGATGACCACCTATGCTGAAATGCATCATTACATTATCTTTATTGATTACTCTGTATACTTCTTTAATCTCATTGTCAATAAGGTGATACTCCAGCTCCAATGCAAAATCAAAAGGATATTTCTCTTTAGTATTTTCATCGGATTCAAGTCTCATAACCAGCATACCGTCATTATGCTTAACAAGTGTGAATTCCATATCTCTTGCAAATCCGTGCTGACCCATTTCATATACTTTTCCATTATAAATGCTTTGGTTATCCTTATATTTGCCAATAAGCGGGAAAAGAACAGGTGCAACTCTTTTCCATCCTTCGGGATTGGCGTTCCACATTCTGTGTGTATTGTCAGTTTTACACAATACATCTCTTATTTCACATCCCTTAGAATCCACCGTAACTTTTAAAATGTTGTTTTCTAATACATACTCTGCCATATTGGCCTCCTTTCCGGACATGTTTTCTTTATTGTACACCACAATCTGATATTTTCCAAATCAAAAAAAGCTGACACACAAAGAAGTGCATCAGCCTGAAAAATATGCGGATAACAGGAGTTGAACCTGCACGTCTGTTGACACTAGAACCTAAATCTA
>ERZ860508.1661-NODE-1661-length-11263-cov-2.578872_pt1 | contig 11263 bp, 9 predicted proteins | sample MGYA00509976_ERZ860508 | MGnify/ENA primary metagenome ERZ860508 (study PRJEB30046, sample SAMN00715242) | human gut metagenome | study: EMG produced TPA metagenomics assembly of the A metagenome-wide association study of gut microbiota in type 2...
GCCACACCAGATAATATAATAGGTATCTTCTACTTTTACCAGCCGCGGATCATATGCATATACCGGCATAAAATCGTTTCCGTCTTCATCGACAAAGCGTACTTTATCTTTCTCAAAATCCCAGTGAATACCATCTTCACTTCTTCCTAAATAAACATATGGTATTCCATTTGTCTGCTCCCCGCGGAACACACCGATGAACTTTCCTTCATACGGTATGACAGCACTGTTAAAAATCCTTGCCACCCCTTCTACCGGATTTCTTCCAATGATCGGATTCTCCTTATAACGCCATACCGGCGCGTTCACGATTTTCTCCGGTCTCTCCTGCCACGGCATGTTTGGCACTGCCGGACTGATCATTTTTACATTTCCCATCTTGCTCCTCCATTCTGCACAGACTTTCATTTTATATTTTTATTTTGTCTCTAAAACCTGTGCGATCCTTCTCCATTTTTATTCATAGCGGCATCTGTTTTCTGCCGTTTCTGATTCATTTCATTTATACCCCTGTCAACCGCTTTTTACGGTATCTCTGACTGATTTACGGCTCTGTCGCCGATTAACAGTCATTTCGAAACCGTTACGGCTCCGCCACTTTCCCGGTTGATTCCCGGATCACGATATGACCACTTACCACACGTCTCACAAATGTTTCTCTTTTTTCATTGAGGCGTTCTAATAAAAGTTCTACTCCCTCAGATGCCATCATAGCGATATCCACATCCACAGTCGTGAGTCCCGACGCATTACGCCGGATGAACGGATAATTATCAAAACCTGTGACCGAAATATCCTCCGGCACACGATACCCCATCTTTTCTAACTTTTCGATCAATATACATGCTATCTCATCATTATTGCAGACAAATGCCGTCGGCATATCTTCCGGCAGAACCAGTTCTTTAAATAACCGATCTGCTCCCCTGTCCTCTATCAGATAGTCCTCCCTGTAAGGGATGTTGTAATGATGTAATGCCCTTCTGTATCCCAAATACCGGTCCATGATACTCGTGGTAGCATCAATAGAACCAACATAGGCTATTTTTTTATGTCCAAGTCCAATCAGATACTCTGTCATCTTGTATTCTGCACTGATATTGTCCATACTGACGGAATCCGTCTCCATGGAAAGATCATAGAAATCCATATAGATCATCGGTAGATTAGTCTGTCTGAGTTTTTCCAGATACGATTCATCCAGCTCCCCCATTAAGATCATCCCGTCTAACCGGTTGTCGTCCACGATCTGTGGCAGGATCATCATTTCCTGCATCCGCGTATCAGCCAGTTCAAGCATTGTCGCATAATCATAATTGGTCAGACATTTTGCAACACACTGATACATTTTCACATAAAAAGCATTGCTCGTATCATCTGTATAATAGGAAGGGATAATTACACCAACATTATAATTTTTCCCCTCTTTCAATCCTTTTGCCCCAAAGTTATAACGATATCCAAGCCTGTCGGCTTCTTTTTTTATTTTTTCACGAAGTTCCTCACTGACTCCAGCTTTTCCCGTGAGTGCCTTCGATACGGAAACGATGCTTATTCCCAGATTTTCCGCAATATCACGCATAGTCACGTTTGCCATCTGAATTCCTCCTAAAAACCGCTTACCGGTAATACCATTTTTCTTCGTCTTCTTTTGTTTCCGGTTTTGCCATATATTTTCTCAAAATCCTCTCCATAAGGAAACTTCCCACATAACAGCATACACCCGGCATAACAAAGATCATCGGAACCGGGATCAATAATGCAGACACTATGCCGGCTGTTACGATCAGTAAAAGTAAAATAGTCGTCGGAAGATGTTTAAAGACCATAAACAATGCCAGTTTAAAGCACGAAAATGCATCCATCGTAAATCTCGACAACACCGGGAACAGATAAAGCACGATCCCTGCGATCACAAACGCAAGTAACAGATATACCATTTCAAGCGCCCCTGCCATGATCGATATCTGCTTTACCGTATAACTGTGATCAAGCCACAACACTGCCGCTAATACAAGAAAGATAACTGTCAGCAGTATCCCCGTTTTTAAATTCTGCCGGTAAGAACGGATAAACTCTTTTGAAACATATCCTTCCTCACACCGCACAGCTTTTACCATTGCATAATACATTGCGATCGTCGATGTTCCGATCGTAACAACCGGAATGCATCCGATCAGCCATAAGACCGACACCAGAAGTATATTTCCAATCTTATTCGTTACCTTAAAAAACTTCGTCTCTGGCCCAAACATACTATTCATACTTTCTGTCCCTTTCCCTGAAAAAAATTCTGCAAGATAAATATCGGTCAGATATTTGTTTTGCACAATTCTTTTCGCCGGAATATTTCAATTCCGATCCGGATTACAAATGGTTAGTTATACCACGCAGCGTTTGGCAGATTGATAAAGGCACAGATTATTTTGTGACTTTGGAAGAGAATTAGAAAATCTTAGTATACCTGTCAACATACAGTGTTGTGCTGCCACGGAAGGCAGCGCAAGTCTTAATGTGCCATGGAAGGCACATTTAAGACGTACACGTCACTCTGCCATAAACTATATCAGGTATACTTAGTTTTTCTTATTCTCGTACATTGGAACAAAATCAGCAGTGACTTTATCAATCTGCCAATCACTCAACATGGCATACCATTTGTCATCCGAATCAGAATCACATATTACTGAATCTTTAATGTATCAATCTCATCCTGTAAGATCTGTTTGTTAGACTCAATCGCCTGTGATACTGTGCTGTCGCCATTTACAACATCACCGTAAAATACTTTGCTGACTGCACCCTCAGAATCAATGCTGTTCCAGAGATCATTGTTTGCAAGTGCACCAAGTTTGTTTGCAAGTGCAACCTGATCCTCATCAACAAAACCAGACTCAAACCACTCAGGATCATCACGATAAGAAATATCATCATGATACCAGTTCATCATCTCCTCAAATACACAGTAAACAGAAGTTGCATCCTCAACACCAACCGGAATCATGTAGTTGTTTGTGATCATAGCAGGTGTCATGCTTCCATCTCCGCTTGGTCCAACCGGTGCCGGGCAGATTCTCATATCAAAATCATGATTGTCGATCTCCTGGATTAAGATCCATGGCTGTGCAAATGCGAAAGCTACTTTTCCGGAAGAGAAAGCTAAAAGATCGTTGTTCCAGTCATCCTGATAAGGTCTTGCAGATTTATCTACATTGTATAACTGATCGATAAAGTTGAATGCCTCAACTGTCTTAGGATCACTTAAACCTTCTGTGTCGGAATCTGCGATCGTAGCATTGTTCGATGCGCAGAAGCCCTGAACCGTCAGTGTCCATGCGCTTCCGTATCCATATACATCCATGTTGCCGTCACCGTCAGTATCCTGTGTGCATGCTTTTGCGTATTCTGCGAATTTATCCCAGGTCCACTCTCCTTTTTCTGCAAGGGATTCCGGAGCCTCTAAACCTAAGGAATCGATCATGGCTGCATTGTATGTCATATACATTGCGCCGGATGGGATCGTGGTTGATTCATGGAATAAATAATCATCATTGCCAAGCAAGTTCTGTTTTGTAAATACGGTTCCGTCTGTCATGATATCAGAATCAGCCGGTGCATAATCAGAAATTTTCTGTACATATCCGTTTGCAACCGGTGAGATACCAAACTGAAGATCTGTCAGATAGATATCGCAGTCCGGTGTACCTGCTGTGACAGAGGTATTGATACTGTCGATGATTCCATCCCAGCCAAGATTTACCCATTCGATCTTGCAGTTCCATTTTTCCTCTACGGCACGGACTGCATCCAGTTTCATCTGCATGGTCTCCTCATTTGTCCAGGAGCCGCCTGCTGCCTCAATATCATCCAGAGACTGATAATTGCTGTCCCAGTATTCATCCCACCAGAGACCGATCTTTATGGTTCTTCCTCCTAAATCCTTTGCCTCATAACCACTGTCAGCCACTGCTGCATCAGAGCCTTCCTCAGTATCTGCTGCTGTTTCGCTCTCTGCACTGTTCGTTTCTTCCTTCGCGCCAGCATCTGCTGCGTTATTTCCTGCATCTGCCCCGTGTTAGCAGTATTTCCGCCGCATGCTGTAAGTGATGCTGCAAGTGCACCTGCCAAAAGTACTGAAACCACCTTGTTTCCAACTGTTTTCCTTCTCATGTGAAAACCTCCTTCTTATAAATAAAAATATATGTTTCCGAAGTTACCATGCTAGCCAACGATACCGCTGCGGCTGGCTCCCTCGATAAAACGCTTCTGTAATAAAATGTAAATAATGACGATCGGTATTACCATCAGCACGATTCCGGCATACAGATAAAGCTGTGATACCGCTGTATCTTTGATCTGATCGATAAACTCGATCGATGCCCTTAAAGTAGAAATTCTCATACTCATTAAAAATTTTGAGTTGATGGAAAATAATTTTGCATAAAATGTATCATTGTACTGCCATACCAGTGAGAAAATACTGACAGTCAGTACAGACGGCATCGCATTGACTAACATGATACGAAAATACGTGTAAAACGATCCTGCACCATCCACAACCGCTGCTTCTTCAATCTCCTTTGGCAACCCGCGGAAAAACTGGTTAAAAATATAAATATAAAGTCCTGACCGCAGTCCACAGCCTAATGCTGTCATAATATACATCGGGACTTCCGTGCTTAAAAGATTGATGCCATGTCCTGTCACAAGATGTAATATCCCAAAGATATCAAAGTTACGGAACTGTGTGTATAGCGGAAGCATCAATGTATCATTTGGAATGACGATCGTTAAGATCACACAGCCGAACAATACTTTTTTAAACGGAAACTCATATCTTGCAAATCCATACCCTGCCATAGAACAGATCAGAATCTGGATCAGTGTCAAGGAGATCACATATGCAAATGTTGTCGCAAGTGTTCTCGGATACGTCATTCTTGTAAAAGAAGTGATGTAATTCTGCAGCGTACCCTCTGCCGGAAGCAGCATGACGACCGGATTGTAGAGGTCATTTGCCGTAAAAAATGAATTTGCAATGATCGTGATCAGCGGTCCTAATATAATGTAGGAAATACCGATAATGATCACAACTTTAAGCAGCCCGATCAGAAAACCTTTGATCTGTCTTCCTGCTTTTTTTACCTGAATCTCGTCGAGAGGCTGGGCTTTTAAATTTCTGATATTCATATACTCTGCCACCCCCTAATTATAGTAAAATACTTTCTTTGAAATCAGCTTACATACAATGATCAGCAATGTGATGACGATCACGGAGCTAAGTAAACTCATCGCTACACTCACACCCCAGTCAAAGTTGACAAATGCCATATCATATGCTTTTTCCACAACATCACTGTCTACGAAAGAATCAACGATCGTATACACAACATTTGTGATGATAAGCGGAGATACCATCGGGAAAGTTACTTTCCAGAATGTCTCATATCCTGTTGCACCCTCGATCTTTGCAACCTCATATAACGCTCCCGGCACTGACTGCAATGCTGCAATAAAGATGATGATCTGCACGCCGGATGCCTGCACGATATCGAAAATCCTTCCGACTGCCGCTGTGATGTAGTCGAGCAATGCGACCGGAAATCCAAGATCCATAAACAGGCTCATAAAATAATCTACATTTACGCCCGATGCAACTGCCGCCTCCGCAGATACTGCTGCAACACCGCCGGTAACTGCCTCCCTTGCCATCTCGATTGCATTATTGATCGCTCCGGCATTCATGATGATAGGCAAAAATAAGATTGCACGGACAAGTGTTCTCCCCTTAAACTTTCCATTACAGATCATCGCGATGAACAGACTGAAAAAAATGATCAACGGAACATCAATGATGATATCCCGAATGGAAGTTGCTAAGATCTGGTTGTAAGTCGGGTCCTGAAACAGTGCATATTTGAAATTATCAAGTCCGGTAAACTTTAACGTATATCCACCGGATTCAAGCATCTCCATTTTGCTTAAACTAAACCGCACTGCCTGGATCAGGCTTTTTACATAAAACCATAAAAATCCGATCAGCCACGGTGTGATAAATGCAAAACCTGTCAGGGCACGTTTCTGCAATAACGATAACTTTTTCTTTTTCTTCATTATGCCTTACCTCCCTTTACCTGATAACTCATTGCATCTACGGTCACACCGCCCTCTGTGATACTCTTATCTGTTTTATTAATGTAAATAGAAACGCCGTTGTCATATTCTGTCTTAACAAGACCGCCATCTGTCACTTCGTGATGAACCATTGCTGCTCCCTGCACCTGTTTTAATGCCCCATTGATCGTCTGGTATGCATTTATGGCATCTTCCATCCAGGTCTGATAACAGGTGGAATACTGGTCTGCCGAGGAAGTATATTTCATAATGCTGGAATCTTCCCAGGAAAATGTAAATCTCGGTGCACATCCATACTCGATATAAGTAAGAAGAAGCGCATCATCAATATCTGCATCCCGAAGGTTCAGTGCCTCCCCGGAGTAATCAATACTTCCATGAATGACCATCTGGTAAAATGGGATCTGCTCGTCAATGATATAAAACTGGCTGTATTCTACCGGCGCGTCAATGATGTCGGATACATAACCAAATGTGTATGCGTTGCCGCCCTCTTCCATCAGTGTCTTTTCTGTCGCCGCAAGTTTTCCATATTGTGCTTCCACAATCTGTTTTGCTGCCTGTCTGTCGATCAGTTCTGTTCTCTTTTTGTCAGAGGCAAGAACATTGGAAAGATCCCTTAAACAGATACCGCTGATATCGTAATTTGTGATCTTACCTGTAAATTGATCTACATAACGGTTTAAAAACTTCGGTGAGATCATATAATATGCAAGCTCATCATACCATTCTAAGGTACTTGTCTGACGCATTGTCGCCGGGTTTACGGCTCCGAGTTCTACCACATAACCGGAATAATATTTGGATGCCTCAAGCACATCATTAAAACGTTTCGAAGTATAAGGTACTTTCTGGAATGAAACATTTCCATATAAAGCTCCGCCGTTTTCCTCTAAAACATCACTTAAATGTTCAAGTTCTTTTTTATTTCCGACTTTCTTAACCAGCCTGATCTTATCTGCCACATCATGATAGATACCACCGTTAAACCAGCCCTCATAATTCATGCGGATCTTTGTGATATCCTCTCCGTAAAACTCTTCTAAAATCTTTTCTGCTTCCCCGTATGTGGTCATTGTCGAAATTCCGGTGTAAGGAATGCCCATCACATGCTTTTTCGTTTCCACTCCGCCAAGAACATCTAAGTACAATGGAATATCTCCGGTTTCGTTTGTCTCTTTTAAGGTACCCTCTTTGATGAGCTGATCCCGGTAACATTTTGCCATACCGGAATAATCTGCCTTATTTCCGGAAAGGAAGGAATAACATACGGTAAGATTTTCATCGTAAATATTATTTTCAAGTACCGGTACGTCTGCCTGGTTTCCGCTGACACCAAACATATTTAAAAGCTCAATCTCTCTGACGCAGAACTCCGGATAAACATAATTGTAACTGTTGAGTTTTCCGGATACATCTGCATTTACGATCGCAAGTGCATCACCACCTGTGATCCTGCCTAAAAATGCGCTGTCACCGTTTTTCATTCCGAATACCGGAATCCTTGCATCCTCCGTATATTCTGTCACAACGTAACTCTGCACAACCGGATCGATTCCATAGATGTTCTGGCTGTATGCAGCATTTTTACATCCATTATTTAAATTGATCAGTGCTCCTGATCCGTCCGGCACAAACATATAACCATCCGCATCCGTTCCCGCTGCCCCGAAGAATGGCAGAACCCTTATTCTTGAAATTACAGCTCCGCCTTTTTCCTCGATCTCTTTTGTCGGAACAGATACGCTAAGTCCATTGTCTGTCAGGCGGTACTCAAGTGGAATGGTAAAGGAAATATTCTCTTTCTCATCCGTCTCTGCCATATCTACTGCATAGTCATCTGCAGTGTATCCTGCCTGTTCGAATAATTTATTTAATTTTCCCATTCCGACTTTTGAGGACTGCGCTTTTTCATTCAGTTTATATACCCCGTCTTTCAGACGGAACTTTGCTTTTACCGTCCTGGCATCTTTCTTATCCAGCTTATCTAACACCAGTGTCTGCAGACGTTCCTCTGTGATCTGTAACGGCACGATTCCGGTTGCCGAATCAAGATCCGCAAGTGTATATGTATAGCGGATACCGTTTTCAATGCTCTCTGCTGTGAACTGTCCTTTTTCGATGCTCATATCATAATTGTTCATCGTAGCACTGTTCCTTGCCGCATTGTAATAGGTAAGTGTCAGTGTTGCGCTCAGTTCTGCCGCATTTACCCCGGAAGCGATCGCATCAGAATCACGTCCCACCGGATTGGAATAAGTAATATTACCGGATTCTTTTTCATAAACCGCGATCTCTGTCGTCTCTGTGTTGGTATAAAGTTTTAACGTATCGTTTTCTGCAACTAAGACCATGCCAGGTACACATGTTTTATCATCTTTTGCTGCCTGAAATTCGCTTCCGCTCTCCACTTCATAGGAAGAAAGATACTGTTTGTACGCATCATATCTGAAATAACGGAATACGACATTTGCGATCACACCCACGGCTATGACCGCTGCCCCTGCGGCTACAACCACTTTCCATTTTATTTTCCGTTTCATAGTAAACTCCATTTCTGCCCCCATTTTCTATATACGCAGCATGATCTCGTTATAGAGACTCTCTACAAATGCGACCACCTGACCGATCAGTGAAAATAAAAGCATTACCACAAAAATAATGATCAGCATTGCAATAAAAGTCAGTATCATGGTTGCAAGTGTTTTTCCCAGTGTATAATTGTGTACCGTCATGATACCCACCAGCACCAGGAACAAAAACCATGCGATTCCGACTGCTAAGAGCAGATAATAAAATGCTTCTTCATCTTCTGCCACTACCTGTGAAAACAGGATCGCCGGAATAAATGTAAGTATCATTGGAAGCATTGCGTAACCGCACACTGTAACGATATCCTTAAATCTTCCTTCCCCATCCATCAGACAGGTGATCGACCAGTTTCCGACACAGAATAAAAGGAATAAAAGAAATACTGCACAGATCTCAGCAAGGCTGTTGATCTCCATCGGATTCACATGATTGACCACAAACCCCGCATACTGTCTGTTTGCCGAAAAACAGACTGCAAACAGAAAAACAAACAGAATAGAGAGTCCCACGCTTCCTCTGCCACGGTGTCTGATCTCGTAAAAACCATCGGACGGATGCCCCAGTGTATAAAATGCATACTTTACTTTTTCCTTAAACATGAGACGCCCTCCTCTCTTTCCATTTCTTTTTGCCTGTCTTATTCCAAAGTATCAAAAGAATAATAAGGATCAGTGCTCCGGTCAGATAACCTGCCAGGTTTTCCTTTAAGATTTCATTCCGGTAACGCTTATATGCGATGGAATAATACTGTCTGTTGTTTCCAGTCTTAAAGCACTCCATTGCTTTTTTGTTTTCCCCTGCGGCAAGGTAACTTTTTCCGATTCCGACATAGGCAAGCTCAAAGTTGGAATCTAATTTTAAAACTTCCTTCCAGCACTCCACAGCACTTACCTCGTCACCGTCGTAACGGAGACCGACCGCCTGATTGATCAGGGAGCCATAATTTGTTGCTCTGTATTTATCCACAAGGTTTTTTGAACCATCTAATACAATGATCTCATCTCCGATCGTATCGATCGCAGTCGGTGTGTCAAAAGTTCCCTCCTGGCTTCCGATACCGCCAAAAACATAGAGAAGATTGCCTTCGTGGTCGTAGGTGAAGATCCTTCCTCTCGTGGAATCAATGATTGAATAGATTCCCTTATCCCTGACCACGACATCAGTGATGCGGGATGCTCCTGAATAGTCACCGGTAAGCCGCCATGTAAGATCTCCTGATACCCCGGCAGCCCCTTTCTGGATCACATCCTCACCACTTGGATTTAATCGGCGTACAGACTGTTCTCCCTCTGCGTCCACGTTCGTTGCATAAACGAAACCGTCAGCGTCGATCTCCATTCCGGTAAATTCTGTCGGAATAAAAAGCTGCTGTTTGGCACGCTGTGCTTTTGTGGACAGCTTTCTCCAGATGATCTCTGCTGTTGTGATCTGCACATTGATGGTTCCGGTAAAACCGGTAAAGTTTCCCTCTGCATCAAATGCCATGATTCCCTCAAACTGATTCTGCGCTATGACATAAATTCTGTCTGCATAATCAACAGCCACCTTGAGCGGAGAAAACACATAATTTTCTCCAAGGATATCTGACTGTGGATTTTCAATGATCTGGATCAGATTTCCATCTTTATCTAACTCTACCACACGGTAATTTCCGGTATCTGCAACATACAGATATCCGTTTTCTGAAATATAAACTCCATTCGGAGATGAAAAAGTATCTTCCTTTCCATCATTTAAGAACCCTTCGATCACCGTCTTTAACCGGAAACCGGCATCTGTCACAACGATCCTGTTATTTCCGGTATCTGCGATATAGACATTTCCGTCTGCATCGGTATTTAAGTCCTGCGGACTGGAAAAATTCCCGCACCCGATGGCATCCCCCGTTACCGTGCCATCCGGCACATAAGCTGCCGGTGTGTATTTGATATCTTCGTAATAGTCGTAATTATAAGTTTCATAAGGCACATTCTCTCCGGCATAAACAGCCGTCCCCCCGATATCGGAAAGAAGTACTGCAACTGCTGCTGCCGCCGCAAATATGCACTTTCGCATTCCTTTTTCTGGCATTTTCTTCTCCCCCTGTTAGTCCTTCATACCGGACGTGGTCATCGTCTCGATGACGTTACTCTGGCATATGATAAAGAACGTGATCGGTATTGCAGCAATGATAAGCTGTACTACCGCACCAGCTCCCTGTCTTGCCGGCCCTCCTGCAACGATCTGATACAGTGCATACTGAAGAGGCTTTAACTGCTCACTTCTTAAAAATCCGCTTCCTGTATTTGCCCATAATGTCTGGAACTGGAAGATCGCAAGTGTCAGCCATGCAGGCTTTACATTCGGCATGATAATGGAAAAGAAGATCCGGAACTCTCCGGCTCCGTCAAGTCTTGCCGATTCGATCAGTGAATCCGGGATCTGCTCCATGAACTGTTTCATCAGGTAAAGTCCGAGTCCATATGCAAATGCCGGTAAGATTACCGCTAAATATGTATTGTTGATCCCTAGCCAGGAAATGATCATGTAGTTCGGG
>ERZ860508.1665-NODE-1665-length-11238-cov-3.493517_pt1 | contig 11238 bp, 10 predicted proteins | sample MGYA00509976_ERZ860508 | MGnify/ENA primary metagenome ERZ860508 (study PRJEB30046, sample SAMN00715242) | human gut metagenome | study: EMG produced TPA metagenomics assembly of the A metagenome-wide association study of gut microbiota in type 2...
ATATTGCAGGTCTTGTAAAAGGTGCCAGCAAGGGTGAGGGACTTGGAAACCAGTTTCTCTCACATATCCGTGAGGTTGACGCTATTGTACATGTAGTCCGTTGCTTTGAGGACAGCAACATTGTACATGTGGACGGAAGTGTTGACCCTATTAGAGATATTGATACCATCAATCTCGAGCTTATATTCTCAGATATAGATATTCTTGAAAGAAGAATCGCCAAGGTCGGACGTGCAGCCATGAATGATAAGGCTCTCACTAAGGAGAATGAGCTTCTTAAGAGACTCAAGGCTCACCTTGAGGAGGGCAGGTCCGCACGCAGCTTTGAGACAGATGATGATGACGAGAAGACTCTGATTGCTTCCTACACTCTTCTTACAGCCAAGCCGGTAATCTATGCCGCCAATGTATCCGAGGATGACCTTGCAGATGACGCAGCCTCCAACGAATATGTTGCTGAGGTCCGCAGATTCGCAGAATCGGAAGGCAGTGAAGTGTTTGTTGTATGTGCCAAGATTGAGGAGGAGATTTCCGAACTTGATGACGCGGACAAGAAAGAATTTCTAGCAGACCTTGGTCTATCCGAATCAGGCCTTGATAAGCTGATAAGAGCCAGCTACTCTCTTCTCGGACTTATAAGCTATCTCACCGCCGGTCCTACAGAGACAAGAGCATGGACTATCACCAAGGGAACCAAGGCTCCTCAGGCTGCCGGAAAGATACACAGCGATTTTGAGCGTGGCTTTATCCGTGCCGAGGTTGTCAACTATCAGGATCTCCTTGACTGCGGTTCCTACACAGTTGCCAAGGAGAAGGGACTTGTCGGTCTTGAGGGCAAGGATTATGTTGTCAAGGACGGAGATGTTGTGCTCTTCCGCTTCAACGTATAATCTTCCATCATACGATATCATAGCTAGAAGAGGTTATATGAAAAAAATTTTTCTGATTACAACAGGTGGAACAATCGCTTCAAGACAGACATCCGATGGCTTAGCTCCATCCGTAACATCTGATGAGATACTTGAATATATTCCTGAGGTTGATGAGATATGCTCAATAACAACCTACGGATTATTCAATCTTGACAGCACCAATGTCTGCTATCAGCACTGGATTTCAATGGTAAAATGTCTCAAAGAGCATTACAGCTCATACGATGGCTTCGTCATAACACATGGAACCGATACAATGGCTTACACGGCTGCTGCGCTTTCATATATGGTTCAGAACAGCATGAAGCCCATTGTCATAACGGGTTCACAGCGCCCTCTTGCCTCTGTCGACTCAGACGCAAGAAGCAACCTGTTGAATGCCATCGTATTCGCATGTGATGAACATGCACATGGAGTACACATCCTTTTTGACAACAAGGTTATACTCGGAACGCGCGCAAGAAAGACGCACACCAAGAGCTTTAACGCCTTTAAGAGCATTGATTTTCCGGAGATAGCCATAGTGCGTGACAGGAGAGTCCGATATTATATAGAGGAAAAGGTGTCTGAGGATGGGCCGGACTTTTATACAAGTCTTGACCCTAAGGTCTTTGTACTCCGTCTTATTCCGGGTATGAATCCCGACATTTTTTCCTTTTTAAAAGAGCACTATGATGGGCTTGTAATAGAGAGCTTCGGTGTAGGCGGCATCCCATGCTATGACAATGAGAGCTTTGTCGATGCCGTAGCCGACTGGATTGCTTGTGGCAAGGCGCTTGTTATGACCACGCAGGTTCCCCATGAAGGAAGCGATATGTCCGTGTACATGGTCGGACAGGTCATCAAAAAGAAATATCGTCTGATAGAGGCCTACGACATGACAACAGAGGCAATCGTTGCCAAGCTGATGTGGATACTGGCTCAGACTAAGAAGCCTGCTGAAGTCCGCGAAATGTTCTACAGACCTGTACAAAATGACTTGAATATTTAAAGGAGTATCCTTGATGAAATATAAAAATATATTATCACCATCCATTTTGTCTGCCGACTTCGGAAATCTTGCAAGGGATATTCATACTATAGATGAAGCCGGTGCAGAATACATTCACATTGATGTCATGGACGGAATTTTTGTCCCAAGCATTTCCTTCGGAATGCCTATAATAAAATCAATCCGTCCGTTGACAGATAAGATTTTCGACTTACATCTTATGATAGAAGAGCCTATCAGATATGTTGATGAATTCACCTCTCTTGGGGCAGATATAATCACGGTTCATGTGGAGGCCTGCAAGGACACTGCCGCTACACTTAAAAGAATCAAGGAGCTTGGTGTAAAAGCAGGTATCACCTTGAATCCCGACACTCCGCTTAGCGATGTCAGGGAATTTCTGCCACTGGCAGATATGCTTCTTATAATGAGTGTTGTTCCGGGCTTCGGAGGTCAGAAGTTTATTGAAGCCTCCCTTGACAAGCTAAGGGAAGCTGTTATATTACGTGATGAGCTTGGTCTTAACTATGATATTGAAGTAGATGGCGGTGTGAACTTTGATAATATCAGGGATATACACGAGGCAGGTGCTAATATTATTGTTGCCGGCTCAACAGTTTTTAAAGGAAATGCTGCCGACAACGTAAAAAAACTCATAGAGCTTATGTAAGCTCTATGAGTTTTTATCTTTTTCTTGTATTTTCAAGTTCATGGTACATTTCAACATAGCTGTCATACCGTGTTCTGTTTATCAGCCCTTCTTCTACCGCATTCTTGACAGCGCAATCAGGCTCATTCACATGTACACACCCGGCGAATCTGCATTCACCCTCATACTCACTAAACTCAGGCATATAAAATCTAAGTCTGTTCTTATCCTCAACCATCACAGACAACGATGTAAAGCCCGGAGTATCAAGAATATAACTGTCATCGTCCAGAACGAACACCTCTGAGTGACGCGTCGTATGCTTTCCTCTTCCAATCTTATCGCTAATGCTTCCTGTCTCCATGTGTACATTCTCAATTAAAGAATTGAGAATCGATGATTTTCCTACACCCGATGGTCCGGCAAGTGCTGTTGTGTGCCCCTTTAATTGCTCCCTGAGCCCCGGCAGACCTTCACCGGTAAACGTACTTGTAAACAGAACATGGCTTCCGCTCTTTTCATATATCTGTGAAAGTCTGTCTATCTCATCCTGCTTAACCTCATCTATTTTATTAAAGCAGATAATAGTAGGAAGCTCATATCCCTCCATCATCACAAGAAAGCTGTCTAAAAGCCTGAGATTAGGTGCCGGCGTTGAAATGGCAAACACAAGCAGCGCCTGATCAACATTTGCCACCGCCGGTCTTATCATCTCACTGCTCCTTGGCAATATCTTAACAATATTACCAAGAAGCTTTTCATCATCAACTATATCAATCTCAACATTATCGCCTACGAGCGGCTTCACATTCTGGTTTCTGAAACCACCCTTCGCCTTACACTCGTATGTTTCCCTGCCGGTCACATGCACATAGTAAAATCCGGCAATTCCTTTGATAATTTTCCCTTGCATATATATTCCCACTATTCTGTCAATGTTACATCAAGTGAACATAACTGCACCGTCTGCTCAGAAGAAGGCGAAACGTAATATGCGAATACTCTAAGCTGTGCACTTCCCTTAGAAAAATCAGAGAGTGTCTCACGAACCTGAATCGACTTTTCAGTCATTCCCGCATAAGAAGTATATTCCTGGGAGGCTATGTTCTTTTCATTTTCATTCTGTGCAAGAACAAAATTAAGTCTGATGAATGTTGCATCCTCAGGAACCTTATTTCCTGATGTAAGATCCTCCACAAGAACTGTCTTTGACAGATATACATACTTAACCGATGAATCTGTTCCTGTACTTACCACGAAATTGATGGTTGAGCCTTCTGCAGCCTTCTCTCCCGCTGCCGGACCACTCTGGGCTATTACATGGCCTGCAGCTACAGCTGCGCTTCCTTCGCGCTTTATTGTTCCCACAACAAAGCCATTGGAGGTTATTGCCTGTTTTGCCTTATCCTCGGTCATATCGAGCAGATTAGGAACCTCTGTATATACCTTTCCGTCTCCCATGCTGATATATAATGTGACCTCATCACCCTGCTTAACCTTTGCAAGATGCTTAGGCGTTGAGCTTATAACACGGAACTGCTCCACCTCAGAGCTTTCAACGTATTCCACCTTGACCTTAAGACCAAGTGCATACAGAGCCTCCGTCGCATTGTCCTCTGTCATATCATCGACATTTATCATTGAGAATGATTCAGGACCGCTGCTCACCGTCAGGACAATCGTGGTATGTTCCTTTACGCGGCTTCCTGCTGTGACATTCTGCTCGATTACCATACCGGCATCGTAGGATGAATTATCGTATGTCAGCTTCACACCGAGATTCACATCATTCAGCATCTTCTGTGCATCTTCATAATTATAGCCTGTCACCAGTGGAACCTCAACTCTTCCATCGTTCTCCTGTGTGGACTGCGTTGTTGTCTGATTATTATTTCCCTGATTTCCGCTTCCCGAAAGAACCGAAACCATCTTAAATATAATGAAGATTGTTATAATGACTATGATAACTGCCACCGAAATTCCAAGAGCTGTTATAACCTTGTCGACAGTTGAACTGCCTGAATCCTCAGAATCATCATCGTCATCATCATAATAGTCCAAATCGTGGTTATTTCGGACATCATCGTTATCATCATCCATTTCATCATCCATTTCATCATCGGAATCATCATAAATACTATCCTTTTTCCTGCTGCTGATGTTGGTGGATTTCACAGATGACATCTGATGAATCATATCAAGCTCATCCTCTGTTATCATCTTGGTAGGTCCATTGCTTGCAACAGGACGCATTACAACGAAATCCTCATTCGGAGCCACAAGAGAATGCTTAAGATCCGCTATAAGGTCAGACATTGTCTGATATCTTCTCTCTGTTCTCTTCTGGGTACATTTTAAAACAATCTTTTCTACACTTACAGGAATCCCCGGTACAAGCTTGGCAGGTGAAACTATATCATCCTGAATGTGCTGCAATGCCACAGATACTGTTGTGTCTCCCTCGAAAGGAACCCTTCCTGTGAGCATCTCATAGAGCATGATACCGAACGAATATATATCACTCTTCTCATCACTATATCCGCCCCTTGCCTGCTCAGGCGAAATGTAATGCACCGATCCCATCGCATTGGAATTGATCGTATTGGAGGTAGCCGCCCTGGCAATACCAAAATCAGTTACCTTTACCTTACCTTCCTTAGATATAATAATATTCTGGGGCTTAATATCGCGATGCACTATGTGATGATTATGAGCTGCTTCAATTCCCTGAGCTACCTGGATAGCTATGCTTACAGCCTCTCTTACACCAAGCCTGCCCTTCTTTTCTATATATTTTTTGAGGGTTATTCCCTCTACCAGTTCCATAACAATATAGTATATTCCATCTTCATCACCGACATCATATACGTTTACAATATTAGCGTGTATAAGTCCTGCCGCAGACTGTGCTTCCACACGGAACTTAGTCACAAAAGACCTGTCCTCACTAAATTCCGGCTTAAGAACCTTAATGGCTACAAAGCGATTCAGCTTATGATCCTTCGCCTTGTACACATCCGACATTCCTCCGGATCCAATCTTTCCAAGTATCTCATATCTATCTGCAATAAATACCGGCTTTTCCATATTACCTCCTACTAGAGCTCTACGATGACAACGGCAATATTATCTGCGCCACCGCTTTCATTTGCCATGTCTATCAGTCTTTTTGCCTTATCCTCAATCGGAAGGTTCAAAGACAATATCTGTTCTATTTCCCCATCATCAACCATATTGCTTAAGCCATCCGAACACATGATGATTCTGTTTCCGGCTGTCAGCTCGGCTTCAAAAAAATCAGCCATAACCTCTTTTCCTCCGCCTATGGCGCGAGTAATTACATTCTTTCTCTTGTGAGTTCTCGCCTCATCCCGGTTAAGCTTTCCCAGTGCCACCATCTCTTCAACAAGCGAGTGATCCCTTGTAATCTGTGAAAGCTTTCCGTCATACAGGTATAACCGGCTGTCTCCAACATTGGCCACATACATAGATTCCCCGATAATCGTACATACGACCAGTGTTGTTCCCATCCCCTCATAATCCTCAGACTCCGCTGCTTTTTCAAGCAGAAGCGTATTAGCATTCACAATAGCATCGTTGATAATTGTAATAGGATTATCAGAGCTTGAATTTTTAATATTATTAATTAAGGTCTCCACCGTAAAACGTGAAGCCAGATCACCTGCCTTATGACCTCCCATTCCATCTGCTACAATAAACAGATTCGGAAGTTTACCTACCGGCATCATACTGCAAAAGATGTAATCCTGGTTGACCCTTCTTACTCTGCCTACATCTGTGGTTGCATATGCCCTCATTACATTCCTCCACACAGAATATCTATTCCGCGTTATCTTCATCTAAGTGGCTCTTACGTAATTGTCCGCAGGCCCCATCAATATCTCTACCCATCTCTCTTCTTATTGTACATGCAATTCCATTTTTTTCAAGAAGATTTTTAAAACTGCTTATCTGTGGTCCCTCTGTCTGCTTGAAATCTCTCTCCTTTATAGGATTAACCGGAATCAGATTAACATGGCAGTTCATTCCCTTGATAAGATGTATTAGCTCTAATGCCTGCTCTTTTCCATCGTTAACACCCTTCACAAGACTATATTCGTATGTAATTCTCCGTGATGTCTTATCAACATAATACCTGCATGCGTCCATAAGCTCTTCTATTGAATATTTGTTTGCCACCGGCATCAATGTCTTTCTAAGCTCATCATTCGGAGCATGAAGCGAAATCGCCAGATTCACCTGAAGCTGTTCATCGGCAAACTGTCTTATTCTCGGAACAATGCCGCATGTAGAAATCGTGAGGTTTCTTGCCCCGATATTGATTCCGTTCTCATCCGTAAGAAGTGTAATAAATCTTCTCACATTCTCATAATTGTCGAATGGTTCACCTGTTCCCATTATAACAACATGTGACACCCTCTCACCTGTATCTGCCTGTATTCTGTATATCTGGTCAAGCATCTCAGAAGGAAGAAGGCTTCTTGAAAGTCCGTTCAATGTAGAGGCACAGAACCTGCACCCCATACGGCAGCCTGCCTGTGAGGATATACATACAGAGTTTCCGAAACGGTATCTCATAAGGACGCTCTCTATCAGGTTGCCATCAGCAAGCTTAAAAAGATATTTAGCCGTGCCGTCTATTGCGGACACCTGCTTATCAACCTGTGTCACAACCGTAAGAGGACTTATATCGGCAAGCTTTTCTTTTAGAAGCTTCGGGACATTTTTCATATCTTCATAGTCGGTAATCAGCTTCCTGTGAATCCAGTCATATACCTGCTCTGCCCTGAACTTCTTTTCACCCAGCGCTCCTATCAACTGCGTAAGCTCCGCCTTCGTGAGTGATTTTATGTCTTCATACGGAAGCTTCAGACTATCGTCAACAACACTGCTATCCATTCATTTCCTCCTGTTTTATATCCTCTTAAGTTTTGCCACAAAAAAGCCATCGCATTCATATACTCCCGGAATAAGCGTGAGCATGCCGCGTGCGGCATCACTATGGAGCTTATCAAGATACTTTTCTCCTGCCTTCTTCGCGTCATTTACAAGGCTCTCCGGAAGTAAATCATTTATATCAACCGGAGCAAAACCCTTTTCCATAATATATCGTACATTCTCTTCATTTTCCTTTGGGTTAAGTGTACATGTCGAATATACAAGATACCCTCCATGCTTTACATAAATGCACACGGAATCAAGAATATCTCTCTGAAGCCTTACTATTCCATCAAGCTTTTCCCGGCTCACATTATATTTTATGTCCGGTTTTCTTCCTATAATGCCAAGTCCTGAGCACGGAATATCCGCAAGAAGCATATCCGCAGTCTCCTCATCTGCTAAATTGTGCTCCAGCGCATCCGCAGTCTCGACGCTTATATTACCAAGCCCAAGTCTCTGCACGTTCTCCTCTATCTGACCGGTCTTTTTTTCTGAAACATCCCTTGAAATGACATGACCTGTTCCTTCCATCATAAGAGCAGCAAATATGCTCTTACCTCCCGGTGCGGCACATACATCAATTACAGTAGAATCCTTAGACGGTGACGCTATCATGCCGGCCAACATACTGCTTATGTCCTGTATCTGGAACATTCCGTCAATAAATTCCGGTATCTCCTCAAGATAATTGTAATCGGACATGATAAAAGCATTCTCCACATACGGAGCGTCCGTCACCTCAATCCCCTGCGCTGTCAGCCTTTCCATGAGCTCTGTCCTGGTAATCTTTATGGTGTTAACCACAGCGGATACCTTACTGTCCTTCAAAAAGCTCTCAAGAATAAGCTTCATAGTCTCTTCGCCGTATGAAGCTTTAAGCATATCTGCAAGCTCCTGCGGCACCGAATACCTCACACTGTAATCATCCGGCAGCTCCATCGCAGGAAGCTGTCTGCTTATATTTCTAAGCACTCCGTTGACAAAACCGCCAAGATTTGTAAAATGTCTTTTCTTTGCCAGCTTTACGGCTTCATTGCAGACTGCACTCACCGGCACCTGTTCCATATACATCATCTGGTATACGCTCATACGCATAAGATTTCTGATGAGCGGTTTCATCCTATTTACACGCACAGAAGACACCTGGTTAATTACATAATCAAGTGTCATTCTGCGTTCCATTGTTCCTTTTACAAGCCTTGTTATAAATGCTCTCTCATTCTTTTCGAGATACTGATATTTTCTGAGTGCATCATTCAGCAGAACATGTATATACTGTTCCCTTTCGTTAATCTCCATAAGGACATCGAGAGCAATCTCTCTTTCATTTATCGTATTAGTCACGATTTCTTCCTCTCAGCATTAGTAATCTTGCAAGCTGGATAATAGCTGTAGCAGCACTTGCCACATATGTCATTGCAGCCGCACTAAGAACCTTCTTCGTCTGGTCTACCTCGCTGTCATAGAGTATACCATTATCCGATAACAGTGCAAGTGCACGGGATGAAGCGTTAAACTCTACCGGAAGCGTCACAATCTGGAAAAGCACCGCAAACGAAAAGAGTATAATACCCACATCGATAAGCACGCTGAATGAACCGAAGAAAAGTCCAAGCAGTATAAGTATGAACGAAAACTGCGAGCCAAAGCTTGCTATAGGAAACAGCATCGTCCTGAACCTTAAGAATGAGTAGCCCTCATCATGCTGTATCGCATGTCCGCACTCATGTGCTGCAACACCTATCGCTGCCACAGAACGTGAATTATAAGTAGCATCCGACAGATTAAGTGTCTTATCCGTAGGATTGTAATTATCGGTAAGACTTCCGGCAATATGCTGTATTCTCACGTCATATATTCCCTTTGAGTGAAGTATTCTTTCAGCCGCCTCAGCTCCCGTAAGACCTGTACGGCTCTCAACCTTACTGTACTTTGCAAAGCTTGATGATACACGAATCTGTGCCACAACTGCTATGATACCTGTGATAACAAGTAAAATCCATGTCGGGTCATAACCGTATCCATAGCCATAATATGCTAAAACCATATATATCATCCTTTCTATATGTTTTTCAGGTAATCTGTTTACTACCTGCTGTTTTTAAGCGCTGTGCCCTCTGTAAGCCTGCAGCCTCTTAGGAATGAAGCCGCATCCATTCTCTTCTTTCCCTCAAGCTGCACCTCATTGACCCTCAGCACACCTGCACCTGTTGTGATGTCAAATGTGTTTTTGGTTATATTGGTTATTATACCACACTCCTGTGCGCTGTATTCCTTATCGGAATCGACTACATCCGCACCGAAAAGCTTTAACAGCTTTCCGTCAAGGAAGGAATATGCTGCCGGTGCAGGGTCAAGTCCCCTCATAAGCCTCTCAAGCTCAACGGCAGGTCTTGTAAAATCAAGATTTCCAAGGCTCTTGTCTATCATGGAAGCATAGCAGGTATCGCCCTCCTGCTTCACAGGAGTAATAGTCCCTGCTTCTAATCCGTCAAGCGTTTTAATTAAAAGCTGCGCACCGACAACGGAAAGCTTATCGTGGTATGTCTCATACGTCTCCTTCGGCTCAATAGCAACTTCTTCCTTAAGAAGCATGTCTCCTGTGTCAAGTCCCTTATCCATCTGCATTGTGGTAACACCGCTCACCTTTTCGCCATTTATTATGACCCACTGGAGCGGTGCCGCTCCGCGGTACATCGGGAGAAGCGATGCATGTACATTCACACATCCGTACTTAGGAAGTGTAAGTACGCTCACAGGAAGGAGCTGTCCGAATGCGACTACAACAATCACGTCCGGAGCAAGCTTTTTAAGCTCTTCCAGAAATTCTTCATTCTTTCTTACTCTCTCCGGCTGGAATACCGGTATATCATGTTTTACCGCCTCCGCCTTAACAGGTGTCATAAGAAGCTCTTTTCCTCTGCCCTTAGGCTTATCAGGCTGTGTGACAACTGCTGCCACCTCATGCCCTGCCTCTAACAGTGCCTTAAGAGTTCCAACTGCAAAGCCGGGCGTTCCCATAAAGACTACTCTCATATATTCCTCATCTACTTTCTGTATTTCTTATTCTTTTTGTTGTCCTCTTCAGACTCGGTATCAACAAGCTCCCCTTCAACCAGCTCGGTATAAAGATGACCGTCAAGATGTGCAAGCTCATGGCAGATAGCACGCGCTAAAAGCTCCTCGCCTTCTATAACATACTCATTCATCTCTTCGTCATAAGCCTTAGCCTTAACATAATCAGGTCTTGTTACTGTACCCGCCTTACCCGGAACACTGAGGCAGCCTTCACTTCCTGTCTGGCTTCCGCTTGTCTCAAGAATCTCAGGATTTATCATGACAATCGGACCTTCTCCCACATCAATCACAACTATTCTCTTTAATACACCTACCTGTGGAGCTGCAAGACCGACACCCTCAGCCTCATACATTGTATCAAGCATATCATCAATAAGTGTAAGTGTACGCTCGTTAACCTCCTCCACTTCCTTACATACCTTGGTAAGGCAAGGATCTCCAACTGTTCTAATCTGTCTAAGTGCCATTTTATTTTCCTCTCTTCTTATAATTTACTGGTTAAAATCAAACTGTACACTCACCATCCTGAAATCCTGTTCATGTTCCCTTATATACTTCTCTAATATATCCTTAACCTGTGTCAGAACTGTGTACTGTTTATGTTTAAAAAATAAAAGAACTGAAAA
>ERZ860508.1666-NODE-1666-length-11232-cov-5.735886_pt1 | contig 11232 bp, 10 predicted proteins | sample MGYA00509976_ERZ860508 | MGnify/ENA primary metagenome ERZ860508 (study PRJEB30046, sample SAMN00715242) | human gut metagenome | study: EMG produced TPA metagenomics assembly of the A metagenome-wide association study of gut microbiota in type 2...
CTGGCAGCGTGTTCTTCACGTCGGTCCTTTTGCGAATGTCCAAACATCCTCTGCCACAGCCTGCAGCCCAAATACCGCCCTAACAACACTGAAAAAAACAGATCAGGCAGGTATGATGAACAGAAACATTGCTGGACAACATATATAAATTGGCAAGTCATGAAATCCGGCTATCGATAAAGCAAGATGCATGTTTAACAGCCGGATTCTGTGACCTGCTGATTTGTATATGGTGTCATTTGCATATGTTTCGTTACGAAGAACACACTGCCAGCGAATGCGGGTGCTTGTCTGAGCCCGAAGGGCGAGTTAGCACTGGAGCATGAGCGGATCAGGCGTGTGTGATGAGTAGAAACATTGCTGGACAACATATATAAATTGGCAGGTCATGAAATCCGTCTATGTTGAACATGCAATCTTCAAAAATTCTACCGCTGACGACTTCCTACGACCACGCCTTTGCGGAGGTCTGCAAAAAAGTCCTTCATCAGGCTGCTGCACTCCTCCTGACAGATACCATATACTGTTTCTACCTGATGATTAAATGCCGACATATCGAACATATTAAGGATCGAACCGGCGCATCCGGCTTTCTTATTCATACACCCGATCACAACCTTCGGGATCCTTGCCTGTACGATGGCTCCGGCACACATCTGACACGGTTCTAATGTCACATACATCGTACAATCCTCCAACCGCCAGTCACCGAGTTTCTTTGATGCCTGCTCGATCGCCAGCAGTTCTGCATGCGCCAGTGTTGTCTTCTTCAGATTTCTCTTGTTATACCCCCGTGCGATCACCTTATTATCCTTTACGATCACACAACCGATCGGAACATCTCCCTGAACATAAGCTTTCTGCGCCAGCTTAATTGCCTTTTTCATATAAATCTCATACATCTTCCTGTCTTCACCCGACATCTCAGGTTCTGTCCCTTGCCGATCTACGTATGTATCTTTTACTTCATCTTCCCTGTTCCGTATATTCTGATCATCTTCTATCCCCTGTCCTATTACATTTTCTTCTGTATTCTGTTCCATTTTCTTCTCCATGCCGGCATCCTCCGTCATTCAACCTGCGCTCTTCACCATGCCGGCTTTTCCTATCATTCAATAAACATTATTTTATGCCACAGCTCTTTTTTTATTTCAGATCCACCACCCAGTAGCCAAAGCTTCCTGTCTTGATCCTTGTCTCCTTCACCGGAATAAAACGATCAAATCCAAAGATTCCTGCGAGATACTTCTCTTTGGATGAATACTCTCCCGGCACTCCCAATATGTATCCGTTCGTATCTTCTTCATCAAACAGCACCCTGCCGAGCATCAGATATTTATAACTGTAAAATCCATGTGTCAGGAAGCTATTCACCCCCAACCGCCAGTTATCCATGTTCAGCAGTCCGATATCGTTCGGATTGATCTTTACACACTCGATCACTCCGTTTTCTCCATCCGGACAATTCGGCAGGAGCGGAAGCTTTTCCCGGTTCGCCATCAGTTCTGCCGCTCTTCCGTCTTCTTTCATTGTTTCTAAAACCTCGGCTGCCGTTACTCGTTTCTCCGTTTCCTCATCGGCCCGGGAAAATATCTTTTCATCCGGAGACTCCTCCGATTCCGGCAAAACGGTTTCCGAGTTGTCTGTATCTGTATGTGCCGTTTCTTTCACCTCTGAAGCCATTGTCTCCGTCTCAGATTCGCTGTCCATGTTTTCTGATTCCGCCATCGTCTCGGACACGATTCTTCTCCGATCATACTCTGTTACTGCAATTCCGCGGGCAGCTTCTTCCTCCCGTCTGGCAAATGCCTGACTGTAGTCCACAATATTATCTGTCCATGAAGAACAGAAAATATCACTTTCTTCTTCGCCCATCCGCCTTATGATAATGCCGCTCCACGCTGTAATCGGCCGTCCGGTCTGATTGACATTGTTCCAGTCAAAGGTAAAGCAGCCTTCTCCCCTGCCGGATTTCATGTTCAATTTCCCAAGATACAGAACAGCCGGAATCATACCGTCCGGCACTGCCTCCGGATATTCCTCCGGGTCCGCAAGCGTCTCACGATACAGATAAACCGAATATAAGCCCTCTTTCTTTACCTGATCCTTAAGATTCACCTGCATTTTACCTTTCTCATTCTGCTTCTGCACCTTTGCAAATCCAACATTTTCACATTTATCATAATTGTGATATCTGAAAATATATGATATAAATCTGTTCCAGTAAACCATAGATACCTCCGCCTCTTTTTTCTATCTGACATTTTTCATCTGACAGGAAATCATGTCTGCTTCCGCTATTATCCCTGAAAGACAAGCCTTACTTGTATCTATGCATTTTTTCTGTAACTTATTCCTTTATTCTTCGGAAATAGTATCACTTAACTTTGCAAATTCTGCCAGCGTTAAACTTTCTCCCCGAACATTTGCGGCAAGTCCCATTTTTTCCAGAGCTTTCTCCACCTGTGCTTTTGAATATGGAAGCTCGGGGCTGTTTGCGATTCCGTTCTGTAACGTCTTTCTTCTCTGGTTAAAGGATGCCCGGATCAGTTTGAACATCAGACTCTCGTCCTTTACCATCACCGGCGGCTCCTCATATCTGGTCAATCGGATCACCGCAGATCCTACACCCGGTCTCGGGATAAAGCAGTTTGGCGGTACATTTGCTGCAATATACGGTTTTGCATAATACTGAACCGCAAGTGACAACGCACCGTAATCTTTCGATCCCGGTCCTACCTGCATCCGGTCTGCTACTTCCTTTTGTACCATGACCGTAATTGACTGTAATGGTACATGGCTTTCAAATAAGCCCATAATGATCGGAGTTGTAATATAATACGGCAGATTGGCAACGACCTTGATCGGTTTACCACCGTTTTCTTCCTCAACCAGTCGGTTGATATCTAACTTCAATATATCTTCATTAATAATCGTTACATTATCATATTCCGCCAAAGTCTCCCCAAGGATCGGGATCAGATTTTTATCGATCTCAACCGCGATCACCTTTCCGGCCGACTCTGCCAGATACTGTGTCATCGTTCCGATTCCCGGTCCGATCTCCAGTACCAGATCATCCTTCGTGATCTCCGCTGCATTTATGATCTTTGTGATCACATGGTCATCGATCAGAAAATTCTGACCGAACTTCTTCTGAAATGCAAACTCATATTTCTTTATTGTCTGTATCGTAACCTGCGGGTTACTTAATTTCTCCATGCTCTGTCCTCCATCTATGCATTCTTACGCTTTCATCTTATCACGCAGTCATTCTTCCTACGCCTCTGCCTGCATATTTTCTTCCATTCTGTACAGCTTCAGACTGTTTCTGAATGTCACGTCATACACTTCTTCTTCCGTAACTTTCTTTAATGCTGCGATCTCTTTTGCCACATAAGGAATATTAAGGGCAGAGTTCCGTTTTCCACGGAATGGTACGGGTGACAGATACGGCGAATCCGTTTCTAATACGATGCTGGTAAGCGGAATGGCTTCCACCACCTCTTTCAGCTTACGTCCATTGTTAAATGTCACTACACCGCCAACGCCGATATAATATCCCATCTTAATATATTCTCTTGCAATCTCTGTACTGTATGAAAAACAGTGAATGACGCCACCGCAAAGTCTTCCCTGCATCTCTTTCATGATATCCATGGTATCCTTTGCCGCATCCCTGCTGTGGATCACAACGGGAAGCTTCAGTTCTTCTGCCAGCTCCAACTGCTTTCGAAACCAGTGAATCTGCACCTCTTTTGGCACATCCTCATGGAAATAATCCAGCCCGATCTCTCCGATCGCCTTTACCTTCTCATCTGCTGCCATCTGCCGATACATCTCGATCACCGCATCTGACAGCTCCGGTGCATCATCCGGGTGCGTTCCGATCGCCGCATAGATAAAATCATATCGGTGTGCAAGCTCAACGGATGCCTTTGAGGTCACTATATTCGCCCCTATATTCATTACATATCGGATATCCTGTCTCTGAAATTCCTCTAATAACCGCTCTCTGTCTGTATCAAACTGTTCATCATCATAGTGTCCGTGTGTCTCAAATATCATCTTCATATTCCTCGGTCATTTATTTTCTCAGACTGCTCCAGTCTGTATGCTTCGCTGCATCCCATTCTTCTTTCCGGCTCTCATACTGCTCATTGAACCAGTCTACCGCCGCAAGCTTTCCATCCTCCGAAAACGGAAACTCCTTCGTCAGCTTCTTTTCATCATCCGTATTCTCATAACTGAACGGCTCCGGCCAGACCGTTGCCATCAGAGTTCCGGCATCCTGCACTTCTTTCGGTTTAAAGAATACATTTTCAAGCGGATTTCTGGCAAGGCGGAACCGCATGCCCTGATAACTTCCCTTAAATGCCTTTCCATACAAATAATAATTAATATGATAAAATGTTGTTTCTTCAATCTTTGGTGTGTCACCCATATCTCTCATCTGCCTTTCATCTGCCGGCACATTTTTCTTCATTCTTTTAAGTATACACTACTAAGATCAGCATATGCAACCAACTGTTGTCATTCTTTACGCCAATCGGCTTCCTTTATGCCGCACAATTCATCTTTTTCTTGCCAGTCAATCCCCATACAAAAAGACCCTTATCCACATCGGTTCTTGTATATCTGTTTCCGCTTCTGTGAACAAAGGTCTTTTCTATGAAAATCTATATTCTGTTTATGCTTCGTCTTTTACCATAAAAATAACTCCGGCTACCTTTGGTCCTGCATTGGAAGCAACCGCTGCTCCGATCTGGAAGAAATCGTCCGGCGCATAACCAACCTTTTCTGTCATCTTGGCAGCCAGTTCATCCCTGCATACATCATCGCATCCATATACGATCTGATATGGCGAACCCGGAAGCATCTCTGCTGCTGAGACATCTGCCATCTTTGCCAGTAATTTCTTCTCGCCGCGGCATTTGAATGCTGTAACGATCTCATTTGCCCATATCTTCATGATCGGTTTTACGCCAAGTGCATCACCGACCAGTGCTGCGGCACTCGGAATACGTCCTGATTTTGCTGCATATTTCAATCCATAAATACCGAAGTAGATCCGTCGTTTCGGAAGAATGTCTGACAGATAAGCAGTGATCTCATCCACTGTTTTTCCTTCTTCTGCCATCTTTGCTGCCTGCACAACCGGATATCCATACTGACCGCTGTATCCAACACCATCAAAGATACGGATCGTTCCTTTTCCTGCATACTCCGGATGCTCCTCAAAGAATTCATTCTTTGCCATGACTGCATTATCATGGGTAGCAGAACCCTTTTTATTGATGCTGACAAATATAATTTCTGTATATCCTGCATCAAACTGCTCCTTATACAGCTCGTCGAACTGGAATGCTGTGATCTGCGCCGTCTTTGGCAGCTCGTTTGGATTTTCCTCCATTATCTTATAAAAACCGGCATTGTCAAAATCGACTCTGCTCATATAAGATTTGTCACCGATCGTTACTGGAAACGGAAGGATTAATATATTATATTTCTGTTCCTCAGCAGTCGAAATATCACTGGCTGAATCTGTTATGATCCTGATCTTGCTCATAGGTAAAACCTCATCTTTCTATTTGTAAACCGGCACTTCAAAACTCTTATACACTCTACTAATTTCAAGTTTCAAAAATGCCTGTATCCCTTAACTTTTTATAATATAGATGATTCGAACAGCAAATGTCAATCGTAGTTTCTATATAGAAAAGCCATGGTTTTCGGGGCTTTGTAACATGGTTTGAAAGACTAGATATTTTATTTTTACTTTTTGAGGAAGACTCCCTATCCGGCAGTAAATTGTGTTACAATGGAATCCATAAACAAACTTGAAAAGCAATGTATATGAGCTTCGCATATGCAATATATTTGAAAATTGCGCACATACAGACGGGGGATTTTTTCATCATTACATAAGGGGATAAAAGCATGCTTACTTTAAAGGCAAAAGATTCGGAGTCATCCGAAAATGAACCAATAATAGAAACTGACATTTTTCAATCAGATGCAGACCCATCTGATTCGCCGTATTCACAGGAATATTTTGATCTGATGGATATGATCGATAATACAGGCAAGCAGATCGAATATTATAAAATGATATATACTGCCGAGATCGATGGTCTGGCAAAAAGGCGGCACAGCCTGAAAACACATTTTCTTTATAATGTCGTATTTCTGATCTGCCTGATAATATTTGACTCTCTTTTTTCTAATATTATGTTAAGTGGTGGCGGAGTTGTCATGCAGACGTATGAAGGCTGGATCGCCGTAGGTGCATTAATCCTCGGCACGATTTATATGATCTGCCGTGTGATCCGAGCCTATATCATCTATCAGATCAATGTCCGTGCCGGCTTCATGACTGATTATCTGCAAAAGCATGACATCCACACCATGATTGAAGAAGAAGCTTATTGCAGGAAGATCCTTCAACAGATACTTGGCTACGAGACAACTCTGGCTCATATTACAAAAGCTGTCCCTAAAACAACAACAGAGATCAACGCTGCTATGAGCGAGATCTCTGCTATGAATTTTGATATTAAAGATTTTCATTATAACGCCGGTCGGACGATAAAATAATATATATTTTCTGATCTGACCATTCCTGCATCAATGTCTACTGTTTAGCAGCTTCTGTTTCAGGTCATATAACGGCTTTGACAGATCGACAAATACTTCCTGCGGATTTACCAGTCGTCTGGTCTCATCCCAGAGTGTATTCAGTTCTTTCTGGCAATACTCGCGGATCTCCATCGTGGATGGATTCTGATATACGCACTGTCCCTTCAAGAATACCGGGACAAGCATCTCACGGATCTCATAAGAACCACCCGGAAGTGTCGAACGCTTCCATGTAGCCATCTGGTCAAATATCTCCAGATCCTCCGCTTCATTATATGTCTCATCGGAAAGTGCGATCAGATCCGCCTTGATCTTTCCGGTCTCCTTATTATACAGACGGAATACCGTCTTATTTCCTGGATTTGTGATCTTCGCCGGATTCTCTGATATCTTGATCTTCGCTGTGAATTCTTCATCCTCCGGCTTCTTGATCGCCGCAAGCTTATAAACACCGCCAAAAGATGGATTATCTGCTGATGTGATCAGATTGGTTCCAACGCCCCATGACGTGATCGCTGCACCCTGATTCTTCAAACTGTTGATCAGATATTCGTCCAGATCAGAGGATGCTGCAATGACTGCATCCGGATATCCCGCTGCATCCAACATTTTTCTGGCTTTCTTAGACAGATATGCAAGGTCACCGGAATCCAGACGGATTCCATATCTGGTCGGCATCTTTCCCTCTGCCTTCATCTCATCAAATACCCGTATTGCATTTGGCACACCGGATTTCAATGTGTCATATGTGTCAACCAACAATGTACATGCATCCGGATATAATTCTGCATATCTCTTAAATGCTGTATATTCATCCGGGAAGCTCATGATCCAGCTATGTGCATGTGTCCCAAGTACAGGCACGCCGAACTGCTTACCGCAGATTACATTTGAGGTTCCGACACAGCCACCGATAACTGCCGCCCTCGCACCGAAGGTTCCGGCATCCGGTCCCTGCGCACGGCGAAGTCCGAATTCCATGATACCATCCCCTTTTGCTGCATAGCAGACTCTGGATGCCTTTGTAGCGATCAGACTCTGATGGTTCACGATATTTAATAATGCAGTCTCAACCAACTGCGCTTCCATGATCGGTGCAACCACCTTCACAAGTGGCTCATACGGAAATACTACAGAACCTTCCGGGATCGCATAGATATCACCTGTGAAATGAAATCCTGCAAGGTAATTCAGAAATTCTTCATCAAACATATTCAGACTTCTTAAGTAATCAACGTCTTCATAGGAAAAGGACAGATTCTTGATATAGTCGATCACCTGTTCCAGACCACAGGCAATCGCATAGCCGCTTCCGGATGGATTTTTTCTGTAGAATGCATCAAATACAACGATGTCATCTGCTTTCTCACGGAAATATCCCTGCATCATCGTCAATTCATAGAAGTCTGTTAATAAGGTAAAATTTCTCTTTTCGTCCATATCTCTGTCCTCCTGCCTTTCTTTTTTCAGCAGTTTATAATCTCTACTATTCTATCATACATGATCGGCACATCGTTTTCTCACACATTACTGCCCATATAACATCTCATTTAACTCATGGTATAACCGAGAAAGCGGAAGTCCGACAACATTGTCATAACTGCCCTTGATCCCTTTCACAAACAGACCACCCTGTGTCTGTATCCCATAGCTTCCCGCTTTGTCAAATGGATCTCCCGTCGCAAGATATCCGGTGATCTCCTCATGCGTCATCGGATAAAATGTAACCTCTGTATTTTCGTAAAATGTCTTTGTCCGGCATTTCTCTCCGTCATAATACATAATAGAAACACCTGTATATACATTATGTGTCTGTCCTGACAAACTATTCAACGTATTATATGCATCGTCATAATCAACCGGTTTTCCAAGGATCCTGCCATTTAATGCGACAACCGTATCGGAACCGATCACGATAAACGGCTGCGTCTCCGCCTCCGTACCGGCATGGTCTGCACATACCTTTTTATATACATTTTCTGCCTTTCTTCCGGCAAGTTCCATCACCATATCCTTTGGAAAACGGATATCGGTAGCTTCATCGCAGTCACTTGGCATAACCGTAAATGTATAACCGGCTCTTTCAAGCAGCTCTTTTCTTCTCGGTGAATTCGATGCAAGTATGATCGGAATCTGTGTAACCATGATGTTCTCCTTTGACTACTCCATCTCTTTTGCAAGCTTCATTGCTTTTTCAAATAACGGAAGTGCGCGTTCTACCATCTCCGTTGTGGTACAGTAAGCAAGTCTCATATGTCCCGGACACATAAAGCTGTCTCCCGGTACCAGGATCAGATCCAGCTTACTGGCTGTCATACGACAGAATGCATTTGCATCCGCGATCGGAGTCTTTGGAAACATATAGAAGGTTCCGCCCGGTTCTACACACTCATATCCCATATTTGTAAGCTCTTTATATAAAATATTCTTATTCTTCTCATAAATTGACAGGTCAGCTGTCTTATCGATCACTTCTGCCACACCAAGCTGGATCATGGATGGCGGACAGTTATGTCCTGTAAATCTGGAGATCTGACCACACATCAGAACGATCAGCTTCGCATCCTTACATTTCGGATTTACCGCTACATATCCGATACGCTCACCCGGAAGGGAAAGTGACTTACTGAATGAATAACAGCAGATACTGTTGTCATAGAAGGATGAAATAAATGGCGAATCCGTTCCTTCAAATACGATCTCACGATAAGGTTCATCGGAGATAATATAGATATCATGTCCATATTCCTTCTGCTTTTCTTCCAGAATTGCAGCCAGCTTCTTGATCGTCTCTGTTGAATATACGATACCGGATGGGTTATTCGGAGAGTTAATAAGAACTGCCTGTACATTTGGATTTAAAAGCTTCAGAAATGCATCAAAATTAATCTGGAAGGATGTAATATCCGCCGGCACGATCTTAAGCACCGCACCTGTTCCGTCAACATATGGAACATACTCAGGGAAATATGGCGCAAATGTGATCACCTCGTCTCCCGGCTTTGTTACACAACGAATCGCATGTGCGATCGCACCTGCTGCACCGGAGGTCATGAAAATATCATCTGCTGTATATTCCATTCCAAATCTTCTGTTTAAAGAATCCGCAACCGCTTCTCTGACGGACATAATTCCAAGTGTCGGGCTGTATCCGTGAAGCGTCAATGGATTTTCCTCTTTTAACATCCGTTCCAATGTCTCTGTAAACTCCGGACATACTGGAACAGAAGGATTACCGATCGTAAAGTTATATACATTTTCCTTTCCGATCTCTGCCGCACGTTTTGATGCATACTGCGCAAATTCTCTTATTATAGAACCTTTGGTTGTCATATCTGCATATTTTTCCGAAATCATACCTGTTATCCTCCGTCTGTTGTGAATTTAATAATGGAAGTATACCGCCGAAAAGGCAAAAAAACAAGTGGTAATAAATCGGGGAAAAGACTTATTACCACTTGCAAAAAATGAGGGGAGAGAGGATTCAAATAAATGAAAAACTCTTACAATACATAGTATATAAGGGATGTGTGTCTAAATTGTGTTTATTTTCTGATGTGTTTATAAACTAAAACCGACATTTTTGTTTAAGATAAAAGCCTATCGACTTTTATCTTACCTCACTTCGCCTATCGGCTCAGTGATTAGCGGTCGGCAAATGCAGTTGTGCAAGCACACTGCACTTGCCTCGTAGCTATAACAAAAAACAAGTGGTAACAAACCGGGGAAAGATTTATTACCACTTGCAAAAAATGAGGGGAGAGAGGATTCAAATAAATGAAAAACTCTTACAATACACAGTATATAAGGGAAGTGTGTCTAAACTGTGTTTATTTTCTGATGTATTTATGAAGATCATAAACAAAACTTTATAAAGCTAACACAACCTGTCTGCCCGCCTCAGTCGGTCATTTTTTGCGGACAGTTCAATACATGCCTGTCTGTTTCGCTCCCTGCTCCTGCGTTTGCTCTCGTTTGATTTCTCCCTCTGTATCTTCTTGGCACAAGCAGGACAATACTTCGATATGCCAGAGCGGGGAACATATTCAACACCGCACACCGTACAATTCTTAGGCTTTAACGCAGTCCACCGCTTTGTCGGTGTGATATGTAATTCACCGACAAAGCCGATGAATTTATAATAAATCTTGATTTCCTGTCTTACTGTCCCGTCTGCAAGTTTCTCACGTTCCGAAACAAGTATCTTGTCTATGAGTGCGTTTATGATGGTTGCGTCCAGTTCCTTAATTCCTTGATAGTTGCGGATTAGGGAGAGGAAATCACGGACACCCTGCGACTTCTCATAGCTGTCGCCTAGCGTTTCCGTTACCTCTTTCAGCCTTGCTACAATTTCAAGCTGTTCTTTCTGGTATTTCCCCGACATCATCTCAAAATTCCGCTCCGTAATACGCTCCATCACCTTATCTTCATAAAGGGAAGAAAACAGCCTGTCCAGTTCCGCAAGGCGTTTGTTCAGCTTTCTCTGCTCCTTTTCCAGTGCCTTTGCCCTGCTATGGTCTGTTTCCGTGAGCCGCTTTTCAATCGCCCTCACCGCCTTTTCATCATTGACCGCCATATCCGCAAATCGGTTGA
>ERZ860508.1667-NODE-1667-length-11230-cov-2.187919_pt1 | contig 11230 bp, 9 predicted proteins | sample MGYA00509976_ERZ860508 | MGnify/ENA primary metagenome ERZ860508 (study PRJEB30046, sample SAMN00715242) | human gut metagenome | study: EMG produced TPA metagenomics assembly of the A metagenome-wide association study of gut microbiota in type 2...
ATCGGAAGACGGACCTCTTTATATCGTGACCGGCGTGGCCGGCAATATCCGATATCCGGATTTCTGGATCGATCACCCGCTTGATGTGAAGATTGCTCCTCAGCCTGAAACGGATAACTATCTGCTGCTGGATGCTACCGGTCAGTCCCTGTCCCTTAAGACTCTCCTTCCGAATGGGAACGAGATTGACAGCGTCACGCTGACAAAGAACACGTAAGGCGGGGAAAAGAAAACCAAAAACGGCATCAGGCAGATAACCTGATGCCGTTTTTTATAGAGAGCCCGTCAGCAGATCAGGCTTTTGCCGGTTCAGCGGTTTTCACGGCTGTTTTCTCGATTTTCGGTGACTTGACGATCAGAAGCGGCACGATGCCGTGAGCGGCAAGGGCGGCCGCGGTCGATCCCATCACAGCGGTCTTCAGGCGGTTATAGCCATGAGACCCCATAACGAGAATACCGATGCCGTTCGCGCGGGCGTAAGCGGCGATTTCATCGGCCGGGTGCCGACGAGCTTCACTTCGTCAGGCGTAATGCCTTCGGCCGCGAAAATCGGGCGCACCTTGGAAACCGTGTCTTCGAACTCGTTCTTCTCCAGCTGATCAATATCTTTATCAGAGAGCGTCGGAAGCGCGATGCCGGTGACATTCGTCATCGCCGCGCCTCGGTAATCGTTTACCGCGTTGATGATGGTGAAGAAGGCGTGGTCTCCGAAAAGCTTCCGGTGCTTAAGCGTATAGCGGACAGCGGCCTCGCCGTAAGCCGAACCGTCGACCGCGATACCGACGCGAAGCGAATCCGGGAATTCATCATGCTTGCCGCGGACAATCAGTACAGGGCAGTGGGCGAGCGAAATAACACCGGTCGACACGGAATTCTTGAAAAGTCCCTTCAGGGCGCCGAGACCGCGCGTCCCCATCACAATCAGATCCGCTTTGTAGCGCTCAGCCTCTGCCGCAATAGTCTGATCGGGAACCCCGACCAGCATGGTTTCCGAAACCTTGAAGCCCGCGCTTTCCAGAGTCCGGCGGGCGCGTGAGAAAAGCTTCTCGGCGTGCTCCTGATAGTAATCATCCAGAGCTCCTTCACCGAAGAGGAAAGAGGGCTTTCTCTTAACCGGTGCGTGAACATTCAGAATTTCAATTTGCGGGTTGCTGCCAAGCAGTGTCTCGCGGGAAGCGACAAAACGGACAGCATCCTGGCTGCTGCGGCTGAAGTCGATCGGAAGCAGGATCTTCATCAGGCTTACTCCAATTCAAGAGGGACAAGGGAAACGCGTGTCCCGATGGATGAAGTATAAGCACGCCGAAGCCGGTGGGATGAGCTTTTCTGTGATTTTGGGAGGCACAGATTCGTGGATTTCCGCGCCCTCACGGCTAAAATCAAAGAGTGGAAAGGCTGCTCCGGTCCACTTTCTTCTTGATCTCTATGGCAAATCTATGACCCGAAGGCGAAGGCGCCTCACCGAGGCGCTGAAAAAGATTCTGATACTGCTTCTCACGCTGGGGCCTCAGAGCGGTGCTCTTTGGAAAAAGCGTGAGAGAAAAGGTGTCTGTTATGGACAGAAACGGCAGGTTCGGAAGTAAAAGCGGGTCGTTTTGCAGACCCTCAGGGCAGAAAAAAAGCTTCCCGATTTTGATCGGGAAGCTTTTTTCATTCATCAAACCTGTCAGGGATCAGGCGGCCTGGGGAACCGGAGCGTCCGGTGCATCAGACTCGGCAGGCGGAAGCTTGCCTTTCAGATCGTGGTCCGTCATGGTGGCGACGCAGGAGTCGCTCGCAACGTTCACCGCGGTTTCGATCATGTCGATGATGGCGTAGACCGGGAGGATCACACCCATCAGGTCAACCGGGACGTTGAGGGAAGACATGAGGGAGAGGGTGAGGAAGTAGCAGCCCATCGGAACACCGGCGTTGCCGATAGCGGCGATCACGGCGACGACCACCCAGACTGCCATCGTACCGCCCGTAATCGCGATGCCGGCATTCTGCATCAGGTAGAGGGACGTGACCAGAATGAACGCAGCGCAGCCATTCATGTTGATCGTGGTGCAGATCGGGAGCACGAAGCGGGTAACGCGGCGGTCAAGGCGCAGGTTCTGTTCAGCAGAGGCAAGTGTCACAGGAAGCGTACCGGCGGAGCTCTTCGAGAAGAGAGCAACAGCAAGCGCCGGGAACATGCCCTTCAGGACGCGCAGCGGATTGATCCGGCGGGCGAGAAGGAAGAGCGGCAGCACAACGAAGAACTGCAGCAGGTTACCCGTCACCACAACGGCGACATACTTGCCGAGGGAACCAACGATCACACCGGCTTCAATCTGGGAGGACAGCTGGCCTGCAAAGGCAAGAATACCGACCGGGAGAATGAAGAGAAGTGCGCGGATCAGCGTGAAAAGGAGTTCCTGGAGTCCGAAGATCACCCGGAGCAGGGAATCACGGCCTTCCGTGCGGGGCATGAAGGCGAGAGCCAGGCCGACGGCAACAGCGATCACCAGAACGGAAAGCACATTGCCTTCAAGGAAGGGGTGCAGAACGTTGTCCGGAACGACAGACAGGAAGTGGTCGTAGTAGCTGAGGGACTGAAGATTCTTCGGAACGGCAGCGGAACCGGCGGCTGAAATAGCAGCAGGAACGTTTTCCGGCGCAATCAGGATAAAGAGCCCGAGTGCGACGAGAGCCGCGGCGAAGGTCGTGGCGAGAGTGTAGAAGATCGCGTGAGCGAAGATCTGCTTGGTTTCTCTTTTCGCGCCAAGCTGAGAAAGCGTGGTAATCACAGCAAGAGCGATTACCGGCACGGCGACGAACTTAAAGAGGCGGGTGAAGACGGTAGCGATGAAGCCGAACAGTTCGTTCAGCCAACCAATCTGCAGCCAGCCAAGGAATCCGCCAGCCACGAGCGCGAAAAACCAGAACGCGATAACGCGTGTGTTTTTCTTAAGGGCAGCCTGAGCGTTAGTCGGGGAACCGCTCGGCTCTTTTTGTAGGTTTTCCATAGAGACTGTTTCCAAAAAGTTTAACCCGATGCCGCAGACAACCGGCATCGACAGGGGAAACAATACCCTAAAAAAAGAAAATAGTCGAGTAATTTACTCGGGATTATTCGAACTGCTCCGAAAATACCCCGGATGGGGGAACCTCGCCCGGGGTCTTTCGGATGAAGCAATCGGATTATTCCCTTTCAGTGTCGAAACCTTCGGCAACCTTCCAGAGAAGCTTCACGCCCTGCATAAAATCCTCAAGCTTCATTTCCTCGCGGGGATTATGGGACCCATTCTGGTTCGCGACGAAAATCATAGCAGAAGGAATCCCAGCGTTCGTGAGCACAGCGGAGTCGTGACCGGCGCCGGACGGCATCGCGATGTAGGGGATACCGTTTTCCGCCGCAGTCGTCGCGATCCGGGCGACAAGGCCGCTGTTCAGCTTCGCGGGGTCGGTGCGGAGCATCTGATCGAACTCAAATTTCACGCCGCGTTCCTTGGCCACCTTATCCGCGCAGGAGAGGAGCACTTCATGGAACCGCTCAAGCGTTCCCATCGAGAGACTGCGCATATCAATACAGAAGGTGACAAGCCCCGGAACCTTCGCGATGGCGGCTGAGTCCCCGGTCTTCAGCACACCGACCGTAAAGACCAGGTCTTCCTCACGGTCCAGACGGTGAATCCAGTGCTTTTCCATCCGCATCAGGAAGTCAGCGGTCGCGAGCACCGCGTCGTGGCGGAACTCGCGGTTCACGGCGCCCGAGTGAGCCGTTTCGCCGATGCAGCGGACAACCTTATGGCGGAGGTTTCCGCGGATGCCGGTGACAACACCGACACGCTTCGTTTTATTGCTGTCAAGCGTCGGGCCCTGCTCAATGTGGAGCTCAATAAATGCCCCGAATTTCTTCAGATCCGCGAGAGGCTTGCCGCTGACACAGGCTTCAGGGTCAAAACCGGATTCACGGATCGCTTCCGCGAGCGTCTGCTGCTTCGTGCGGTGGCGGAGCTTCAGGTCTTCGGGCTTCAGCTTGCCCGTCATCGCGAGCGTTCCGACATAGGCCTTGCCGAAGTAGGAGCTTTCTTCCATGCGGGTCACGAGCACAGACATGTCGCGGTACGGCGTGTAGTTGGTGCGGCGCATCCACCAGAGAACCGTGAGACCGGCGACGATACCGGCAAGGCCGTCATAATTTCCGCCCTGAGGGACTGAGTCGCCGTGTGAGCCCGTCACGAAAGCCGGCAGGTCGCGGTGTTCACCAGGCAGCGTGAGGAAAAGATTTCCGGCCGCATCCGCCCACTCTTCAAGACCGAGCGTCTTTCCGACCTCCTTCACGTATTCGTGAACTTTATTCTCTACCGCGCTGTAGCCCTGCCGTGAGACGCCGGCGACTGGGTCCTTTGAAAACTCACGGACGTCATCAAAAATCTTTTTCGCAAAGGCCGCGCCTTCTACCGCAATATCCTGCATCTCTTCAGTCATGCTTTTCTCCTGGACCTCAATGGTTGGTGATTGCCGGTTCTCCCGCATCGGACGGTGCCGCAATCGATGTAGGAATTAAAGCAGAAAAAAACCGAAGTTCCCGTCGATTCAGAAAAATTCCCGCGGATTCAGTGAAACATGTACATGACTTTCCGGTATGAATCCATGGGGACGGCTCCCACCCATTCATGTATATGAATTGATGCACCAAATCTGAACATCTGGATTCCTGAAAGGGAAACATCCCTACTTTTATCTTACACAACATCATGAAAACAAATAATAAAAATAATCACTCTATTGGTGCGTCATGAAATTTTAATAACAATAAAAAAGCAGTAATATGCACAAATAAAGTGCGTAAAGATTATTAAATTATGGAGAAAAATTTTAGTTTTTAATCTATAAGTGTTTGAAATAAAAATAAATTAGTATCGATGTCAAAAGTTGGCACGATGATTGCGATATATCCGGTAACAATCACTGGAGATGCGCTGATGGCACTGAAGATCCGAATGAAGTCCCGGGACTGGGATTTTTGGACACCCCTGCTGCTGGGGGACGTTACGTCTGACACTATCTATCTGGAACTGACGAGAGTGCAGTCCCTGATCGATAACGTGGCGGATGATCCTGACTGCGAAGCAGCGGAAATGAGTCTTTCCCGATACGCGATGCGCCGAAGCGCAGGGACCGACCGGAACCTTGTCGGAATCCCGTTTTTCATCATGCGGGGGTTCCGAAACCGGTGCATTCTGACGTCAGACGATTCCCCGATTACCACGCTTTCTGACCTCAGAGGAAAGCGGATCGGGCTCTCCGGATGGCAGGATTCCGGAAACACCTGGACCCGGGCGCTCCTTCTTGAAGCGGGCGTTCCGGTGGATTCCATTCAGTGGACGCTTTCCCGTATGACGGCCGCGGACCGGATTGATCCGGAGCGGGGAAAACAGTTCTGGGATGACCGCGTGGTGCTCCATGACCCGGACGAAACGCCGCTTGTTGATCTTCTTAAAGCCGGAAAGATCGATGCGATTTTCCAGGCTTTCATGCCGGCTGATTTCTATAGCGAAGGGTATGGGCTGCGGCAGCTGCAGCCTGACTTCGTTTCACAGGAAAAGGCTTGGTTCGGCCGCGCCGGTTTCGTTCCCGGGATTCATATCCTCGCGATGAAAGCGGACTTTATCGCAGCGCATCCTGAGGCTCCGAGGCAGCTTTGCGAGCTCCTTCGCGCCTCACAGAATCTCTGGCTCGCGAAGCGCCGCAAGTACTTCGAAACCACGCCGTGGCTGATCGCGGATCTTATTGATATGGCGAAGTCGCTTCCTGAAGACTGGGACCCGGTGGGGCTTGAGCCGAACCGCAGGATGCTCGACGAATTCGCCCGCCAGCAGTATCTGCAGAAACTGACCCCCGTGCAGCGTGACGCTGATTTTCTCTTCCCCGTGAAGACGATCTGAGAGAGAGGAGACCGTAATGAGTGATCTTTTCCGCATAGCCCTTGGGCAGATGACGGTCGCGGAGACGGGAACCGAGAATCTCGCGAAGGCGGTGTCTTTGATGAAGCGGGCGGCAGATGCCGGCGCGAGGCTTCTGGTGCTCCCTGAAGGCGTGATTGCCCGGAGCCGCAAACACGCGGAACCGCTGGATGGCCCCTTCGTATCGGGGCTTCTCGCCGCGACCGCCGATATTCCGATCGCGGTTTCCTGCACGGTTCATGAACCGTCAGGAGCGCCGGACGGCCGGGTCTGGAACACCCACATTGTGGCGGACGGCGGAAAGCTTCTCGCCGCCTACCGGAAGCTTCATCTCTATGACGCCTTTTCAGGTCTCGAAAGCGCCAATGTGGTGCCGGGCGACACCGTACCGCCGCTGGTTGATATAGACGGCTGGAAGTTCGGGCTCGAAACCTGCTACGACGTGCGTTTTCCGGAGCTTTCGAAGCGCCTCGCGCTGGACGGCGCGGATGCCATTCTGCTTCCGGCCGCCTGGGTGAGGGGATCGCTGAAAGAAATGCACTGGGAAATCATGGCGCGTGCCCGGGCGCTTGAAAACACCGTCTATGTCGCCGCGCTTTCGGAAATCTCAGCCCGGAATATTGGCTGCTCCATGGTGGTGGATCCGCTTGGCGTTCCGGTTTCCCGGGCGGCTGAAGCCTTGATCACCGCGGATATGAGCCGATCGGTGCTTGAAGACGCGAGAAAAGTCCTCCCGGTGCTTGAAAACATGCGTTTCGCCCGCCCGGAACTGAAGCCGTGACCGTTAACCAAAATCCCTATTTCTACTGAAAAAAAACAACTCAGAAGGACCAAGCGGGATACCCCTGGTCCATAAGGAGAGCATGATGAATTTCAAGAAACTCGCGGTGGCAGCCGCAGCCCTCAGCTTTGCGTTCAGCGCTTTCGCCGCCGGTATCCCGGCACAGAAACTCGATAAATCGCTTCACGCGAAGCTCCCGGCCTCGATCCAGAAGAGCGGCGTGCTGCGGGACGCCGTGAACGGTTCCTTCCCTCCCTACTATGTCGTTACACCGGATAAGAAGATTCAGGGCGCGCTCTCCGACTTCTCGAAGGCGCTTGGCGAGATTCTCGGGGTCCGGGTTGAGCATACGAATATTCCTTCGCTTTCCGGCACGCTGATCGGACTGCAGTCGGGCCGCTACGACATTTCGATCGGACCGATCGGCGACTTCCCGAACCGCGAGGAGAAGAATGATTTCGTGGACTATGTTCAGGAGTACGTGGTTTTCGCGGTGAAGAAGGGCAATCCCCTGAAGATCAATGGACTTGAGGACGCCGGATTTCCGTGATGGCGGGCGGTTCCGCGGAGCGCGTGATCAAGAAGCAGTCAGACACCTGCGTGAAGGCCGGGAAAAAGCCGGTCACGGTGCTCTCCTATGACGGCCAGACGACTTCCGCTCTTGCTGTGCGCTCGGGACGCGCCGATGCTTTCTTCTCCTCCCAGGCTCCGCTCACGTATTTTGTGAGCCAGAACAAGGCTTACCTGGAGCTCGCAGCGGTCGGGAAGAAGAATGGCTTCAACGATCTCTATCAGGGCGCGGTGCTGCCGAAGAATTCTCCTCTGACTCCTGTGGTGCTTGATGCTTTCAAGATCATGTACAAGAACGGCACCTATAAGGCGATCATGGAAAAGTGGGGCCTCAGCCGCAACATGGCAGCGCACCCCGGAAAGAACATGGGGATCGATGTGAAGTAACCCGATCTATCCGCCCCGGCGGTGACTTCACCCGCCGGGTCAAAGCTTTTCTGGAAATCTGAGAATGACGAATTCTGAATTCAAAGCGGCGGATGTCTCCAGGGCACGCCGCCCGGTGCCCTGGTTAAGGTGGGTGCTTTACGCGGCAGTGACCGCGATCATCCTGTACTTCCTTTGGATCTGCTCGAAGAACCCGAATTTTGAGTGGGGAGTTGTTGCGCAGTACTTTACGCACGACTCGATCCTCCACGGAATCAAGATGACGCTGGGGCTCACCGTGGTTTCCATGGTGATCGGGACGGTGCTCGGCCTTATCTGCGCGCTGGGGAAACTCTCCGGCAGCCGCTTTTTCAATACGCTCAGCAACATCTATCTGTGGTTCTTCCGCTCAACCCCGCTGCTGGTGCAGCTGCTTTTCTGGTACAACCTCGCGGCGTTGTTTCCCGAGGTAACGCTGCCCGGGATGGGCGCGGTATCAACCAACACGCTCATCACGCCGCTCTCCGCCGCGATCATCGGGCTCTCGCTTAACGAAGGCGCCTTTATGGGGGAAATCATCCGGGCGGGACTGCTCTCCGTTGATCCGAATCAGAAAGAAACCGCTCAGGCCTTTGGCATGAGCCGCCTTCAGATCATGTTCCGGATTCTGATTCCTCAGGCGATGACCGCCATTATTCCGCCGACCGGAAACCAGGTGATCTCCATGGTGAAAGCGACCGCCATGGTGTCCATCATCGCGATGGATGATCTGCTGTACTCGGTCCAGACGATTTACAACGTCACTTTCCAGATCATTCCGCTCCTCATTGTCGCGGTGATCTGGTACCTCATCATCACGTCGGTCCTCTCCGTGATTCAGTGGATGATTGAGCGCCATTTTTCGAAAGGCCGCAGCCGCAGCACGCCGGCTGCTGAAGAGACCCTCGCGGCGGAAGGAGTAAGCGCATGACAGAAGAACTGACAGCCCGGAACACGGAGCCCTTTGTGATCTGCCGCGACGTGCGTAAGAGTTTCGGCTCAAATGAGGTGCTGAGGGGCATCAGCCTCGAAGTGAAGAAGGGGGAGGTCGTGGTGATCCTCGGTCCCTCGGGGTCCGGCAAGTCAACACTCCTTCGGTGTATCAATCATCTGGAAACAATGGATTCCGGAATGATCACGGTAGGCGGTGAGGCTATCGGCTACGAGATGAGGAACGGTGAACTCTGGGAAGCGCCGTATCCGGTCGTCGCGAAACAGCGGAGCCGGATCGGAATGGTGTTCCAGGCGTTCAATCTCTTCCCGCATCTCACGGTGCTGGAAAACGTGATGCTCTTTCCGGTGTCAGTGCATCACGTGCCGAAGGACGAGGCAAAGAAAAAGGCGCTTGAGATTCTTGATCGGGTCGGTCTCGCAGACAAAGCGAATGAATACCCGAGGCGGCTTTCAGGCGGTCAGCAGCAGCGCGTCTCAATCGCGAGGGCTCTCGCGATTGAACCGGAGCTCCTGCTCTTTGATGAACCGACTTCAGCGCTCGATCCGGAGCTCGTCGGTGAGGTGCTTCAGACCATGAAGTCGCTCGCGGAGCAGGGCTATACGATGATCATTGTGACGCACGAGATTCCATTTACCCGTGAAGTGGCGGACCGTGTGGTCTTCATGGCAGACGGCGTCGTGGTTGAGGAGGGTGCGCCGGATGACGTTATGGTGAATCCGAAAACGGATCGCTTCAGGACATTCCTTTCCCGGTATCTCTGAGGAATCTATCAGTAAATCAACGAACGGCTTCCCTTTCCTGTGGGACTGGGAGGCCGTTTTTGTCTCTCATATAAGACCGTACCTTTCGGCTAGAATAGCCGGGTTTCCCCAAGCGGGATTTCTCACCTGACCGGGTACCGACATATGGCAAAAAAAGAGCTTCTCTGGGTCCAGCTGGCCCGCGATCTTGCGTACGCAATTGCGACCGGCCGCTATCCCGTCGGGACGCTTCTGCCAAAGGAACTCGATATCTGCCGGAAGACAGGGCTCTCGCGGCACACCGTCCGCGCGGCGCTGGATCATCTGCAGCGCACCGGTCTCATCAAGCGGACACCGCACGTCGGCACTGAGGTTGTCGCCCGGGGCGCGGCCCGCGGCTTTGCCTATCGGCTCCAGTCGTTCAGCGATGTCGATATGATCGGCCACTCGCATGCCCGCGAGGTCTGTCAGTCGATTCACGTGAAAGTCGATAAGGAGAAGGCTCAGGAGCTTGGGCTTCCCGCTGGAACCTCCTGGGTCAGGCTTACCAATATCCGCGCGGGCGATAAGCCTGAGGATCCGCCGGTTGTCTGCACTCAGGTTTTTATCCCGGAAGTCTGGGAGGACGTGGTCGCGGCGGCTGCCCGCGAACCGGAAACACTGATCGCTACGCTGATCAACCGGATGCACGGCGTTGTTTGCAGCGAAGTGAAGCAGGATGTCTCGGCGGTTGCGATGCCGGTCGATCAGGCGGCGTGGCTTCAGTGCAAGCCGGGAGTCCCGGCACTGAAGATCCGGCGTGTTTATCTCGATGAATCCGGGAAGCCCCTTGAAGTGTCCGTGTCCTGGCATCCGGGAGACCGCTACAGTTTCTCAATCAGTCTGCAGCAGAACGCGGCGGACTGAGACCGGTCCGCCCGCGCTTTTTCCGATACCCCGAATTCAAAGATTCCGGTTCGCGATCAAAAAGGGATTTTCCCGGCTGAAATCCGGGATATCGTCGAAATGCTTCGCGAGGTCCACGATCGCCTTGACCTGAGCGTCATCCAGGATATCAAGCGTCATCGTGCGGAACTTCATCTCACACTCTTCCCAGCTCACCCTATTCTCGGGGTCCCCCTTCGGGGCTTTGACCTGAGCGGTGAGAATTTCGCCTGACCCGAGCTCAGCCTCAATCCGGCAGGGCCAGTTTTTCGGCACCATGGCGTCAAGCGACGGATCGTCTATCACGTCAGTGCAGGAGAGCAGGCCGGAAACCGCCGGATCGGATACCGCGTCCGCCGCGAAGGACGCTTCAACAGGCGTGCCGCGGAGAATCGTGCTCGCGACGCAGTAGGAAATCGAAAACTTGGCATCCCGGCCCGTAGCGGGCGCGGTCTTCCCTGCGATGGAAAGCGCTGTGCCGTACGTGTGAACCGTGAGATGACGGATTGGGTCGCCCGGGTGACGCGTGAGTTGCTCACGGATCGAGAGCGCGGCGTCAATCGCGGAATGCGTGTGCCGGCAGCAGGGATAGGGCTTGAAGGACACTGAAGCTGAACGCCAGACCCGGCCGAAATCCCGGAAGAGATCAAAATTCACGCTCTGCCTTGCGTAGCCCGCGAAAAAGCCCTGCTTCCCCTCGAGAATATGCGTGGCGCCTGAAAATCCGTTCTGAGCCATAAGTGACACGAGGATGCCGTTCCCGGCCGCATTCCCGGCGTGAAGGAATTTGCTCATCGCGCCGTCCGGATTGAATTGCCATAAACCGCAGGCGAGGGTGCCGGCGTTTCCGAGCGCCCACTGCATCTGCTGATTGGTGAGTCCGAGCATGCGGCCTGAGGCCGCGGCGGCTCCGAAGACACCG
>ERZ860508.1670-NODE-1670-length-11214-cov-3.024913_pt1 | contig 11214 bp, 9 predicted proteins | sample MGYA00509976_ERZ860508 | MGnify/ENA primary metagenome ERZ860508 (study PRJEB30046, sample SAMN00715242) | human gut metagenome | study: EMG produced TPA metagenomics assembly of the A metagenome-wide association study of gut microbiota in type 2...
CGAACCCTCGTCGTAAGCTTGGAAGGCTTCTGCTCTACCATTGAGCTACACCCGCCCAACAGACGCGAGGTTTACCTCCCGCCCATACAAACTGGATTCTTCCCTTACCGAAAAATTGGTGGAGGGGGATGGATTCGAACCATCGTAGGCGTACGCCAACAGATTTACAGTCTGCCCCTTTTAGCCACTCAGGCACCCCTCCGGGGAAGCGAGAATAGGATTATGCGAATAACAGAACAAAAAGTCAAGCGTCAGAGTTAAATTTCTTCTTTCTGACAAATAATCGTTTTCCCTAATCAGGAGTTTTTCCTGTTGTTATCGCTGCGATTTTCCCTGTCAATCTCTTCAATCACCACCGCGTCCTTCACTTCAAGAGTCGGATCGCAGGCAATCGGTTCGGGGGACGCAGGATTCGGCTGACGGGACTGAGGGGGTTCGGCGCTCCCCGGCATATCTCCGGGAATATCGTTCCCTTCACGGCTCCCTGGAGACAGAAGACCCGCCACCACACGGAATAGGAAGCCTGCGACAGCCACCGCGGCGAGGATCAGAACAATGGCTCCAACTATCGGGAGCAGCAGAATGCCCAGTCCGACGAAGACCGCCAGACCGATCACCCAGGCTACCCAGCCGTACGAAGAGTTCCCGCCACCGCCATAGTAATAAAAGCGACCGCTCATTCTTTCTTTCCTTTCTGAATCTTTGCCATTTCATTTATTCTGCGACATTTCTTTAGGAAATAAAGAGGCTGTCTCTGTTTTTTCCCTTGTTTTGGTTACAATGTCTAATCTTTCGCACAACGAGAGTACTCAAGAAACCTTTGAGAGCTTCGGCGGGATCGACTTCCGACGGCATTAACTCCCCTCAGCCAAGCCGATCAGGACTACAAATCGAAACAGAAACGATGGAGTCTTCAAGCCCGCATCTGCCCTCCTTACTCTTCATTGGCAGAACATCTATTTATGAACGCAGATAATTCTCTTAATTGCGCGCTGCCCGACGTCCAGTCGAGCGCTGACGGCCGTCATATCCCGATTCAGCGTGTTGGCGTCAAGTCGGTTCGCGTGCCCGTTGTCGTCGCCTCTGTCGACGGCCCGCTCCACACGGTTGCAACAGTCAATATGTACGTGTCTCTCCCTGCCGGGCAGAAAGGCACCCATATGTCCCGCTTCTTCCGTCTGCTTGACGAAACCCGCGAGCCGCTCTGCAAGCCCGTTCTCGAAGACCTGATGGCCCGGATGCTGAAGACGCTTGACGCCGTCTCCGGTCAGATTGAGTTCGACTTCCCCTTCTTCGTGCGCAAATCGGCCCCGATCTCCAAGCAGTCGAGCCTGATGAGCTACGAAGCCGGCTTTACGGTGACGTGCGAGAACGGTGAAACCACGGTCCGTGAGCGTGTTCTCACCCCGGTGACGAGCCTCTGCCCCTGCAGCAAGGAAATCTCCCGGTACGGCGCGCATAATCAGCGCTCCCATATCACGATCGATGCGCTCTGCTCGGAAGCTCTTCCGTTCGAAGATCTCATCCGCTACTCCGAAAAGAACGGCTCCTGCGAGCTCTGGTCTCTTCTGAAGCGCGAGGACGAAAAGTTCGTCACGGAATACGCTTACGACCACGCCAAGTTCGTTGAGGACATCATCCGCGACGTCGCGACTGATCTCAATAAGGACGCCCGTATCGTCTCGTACGAGCTCCAGGTGGAAAACTTCGAATCCATCCACAATCATTCCGCCTATGCGCTGATCACCCACGACCGGCGCACCTCCGCAGTCTGACGCCGAGACTCGCGCTCGCGGTTATCCGGCACGCCCCAAGCGGGCGGCCGGATCCCGCAAAAAACCCCGCACGTTTTACCCGCCCTCTGCGCACTCTGCGAAAATAGAGGGATTACTTAGAACAGTCCGTTTTCCTGCAAAAATGCTCGATCAACAAAAACAGGCCCTGATTGGCCTCTTCACCCGTGCCCTTACCGCTATCGGCGCAGGTTCCCTTCCCGTTACGCTGGAGCGCCCGAAACTCGCCGAACACGGCGATGTTGCCTGTACGGTCGCTCTGCAGTCCGCCAAGATTCTTCATAAGGCTCCCCGCCAAATCGCCGAGCAGCTCGTGTCCGTCATGAAGGCGGATCCGGAATTCAGCACCCTGCTCTCCTCCGCGGAAATCGCCGGGCCGGGCTTCATCAATCTGCGCCTTGCCAAATCGGCTCAGCAGGAAATCGTGAAGACTGTTCTCCGTCAGGGCGACGCGTTCGGCACCAATCAGTCGAAGGCCGGCCAGTCCGTCATCGTGGAGTACGTGTCCGCCAACCCGACCGGCCCGCTGCATCTCGGCCACGCCCGCCAGGGCGCACTCGGCGACGTGCTCTCGAAGATCCTCGCCACTCAGGGCTGGGCGGTCACGCGTGAGTACTACTACAACGACGCCGGCGCTCAGATCAACAATCTGACCGTCTCCGTCACGCTCCGCGGCAAGGAACTCCTTGGCGAGCAGATCACGTTCCCGGAAAACGGCTACCACGGCGAATACATCACCGATATCGCGAAGGACTACATCGCGAAGCGCCCTGTGACGAGCTCCGGCGAAACGATCACCCCGGACGGCGATCTGAATAACAGCGCCCTCGTCCGCAAGTACGCCGTCGCCTATCTGCGCAACGAACAGGACGAAGACCTCCGGGCCCTCGGCGTTTCCTTTGATAACTACTACCTCGAAAGCTCGCTCTACTCGGACGGCTACGTCGAGGGAGCCGTGAACGCGATGATCCGCTCCGGCCACACCTATGAGAAGGACAACGCGCTCTGGCTCCGTACGACGGACTTCACGAAGGAAGACCTCGGCGGCCTGATCGACGACAAGGACCGCGTGATGAAGAAGCAGGACGGCTTCTACACGTATTTCGTGCCGGATGTCGCCTATCACCTCACGAAGTTCCGCCGCGGCTTCTCGCGCGCCATCAACATCCAGGGCTCTGACCACCACGGCACCCGCGCCCGCCTCCGCGCCGGCATTCAGGCCGCCGCGAAGGTTCTCGGCCTCGATGTGCCGAAGGTCTTCCCCGAGTGGCTTCTGCACAAGATGCTCCTCGTGATGAAGGACGGTCAGGAAGTGAAGATGAGCAAGCGCTCCGGCTCCTATATCACGCTGCGTGACCTGGTTGACTGGGTCGGCCGCGACGCCGCCCGTTACTTCCTCGTCTCCCGCAAGGCTGACGCCGAGTTCGTTTTCGACGTAAACCTCGCTGTGTCGAAGAGTGACGAGAACCCGGTCTACTATCTGCAGTACGCTCATGCGCGCATCTGCTCGGTCTTCCGCCAGGCCACCGAAAAGGGCTTTAAGATTCCGAGCACGGAAGAGATGCTTGCCATGGATCTTTCGCAGCTGAATTCCGAAAAGGAAATCAGCCTGATGAACCATCTGGCAGACTATTCCGCCACGCTGTCCGCTGCCTCCGAAGCCCTGACGCCCCATACGCTCTGCTTCTACCTGCGCGATCTCGCCGCAAGCTTCCACGCCTTCTATAACGAAGAGCACGTGCTGGTTGAGGATGAAGCCGTCCGCAACAGCCGTCTCGCACTGCTCGCCGCTGTGCGCCAGGTTCTTGGCAACGGTCTTGCTCTCCTCGGGGTCAGTGCCCCGGAGAGGATGTAACTTTTTGAAAATTCCCTTTTCTGGAAAAAGGAGTTGTTCATGAAGCAGTTTCTAACCGGCTTTCTCTGCGGCGCTGTCGTCGCCCTTCTTGTCGCCGCTGGCGGCGCCCTGTTCGTAACGGAGTCTCCGGTTCCGTTCATGAGCAAGGTTCAGTCCTCGTCGACGGAATATGTTCAGGACGCGCTTAAGGGCCGGTCCTCCGATCCGAATGAGAAGCTTTACGCTCCCGGAACGACTCCCAAGCCCGCTTCCGCTCAGGCTTCGTCCCCCGCGGCTTCCGCCAAGGCCCCTGCCCCGAGCCGCCCGGCTCAGGATGATCAGGCCGCCGATAAGCAGCTCGCGGACAACAACGCGGCTGCCCCCACGACGGTTCAGCCCCAGACGCCTGACTTCTTTGTTCTCGTCGGTGCCTACAAGACGCCTGACGAGGCTGAAACAATTAGAGCCAAAATTGCGTTCTCCGGACTTGATTCCAGCGTTTCTCACGGCAATGATGGACGTTATCGCGTCCGTATTGGACCCTTCCACTCTGAAGGGGATGCCCGCAAGGCACAGAGCACGCTCCGCGCCAATGACATTCCTGGCCAGATCATTCACTGATTTTTAGGAAACGTTCTCAAATGATTTCTCGCAGAAACCTTCTGACTTTCTCGGCCGCCTCGCTTGCCTCGCTTCCGCTGTCTGCGTTTGCTACTCCTACCGCACCGGTGGAAGGCAAGGAATACACGATGGTTCGTCCCGTTGTGCCGATGAAGGGTAAGAAGATTGAAGTGGTGTACTTCTTCTCCTATACCTGCCCGCACTGCTTCCGCTTTGATCCGATCATCGAACCCTGGTCGAAGAAGCTCCCCTCCTGGATCGACTTCAAGCTGAATCCGGTTGCCTGGGACTCCCGCCTGGACCCGTTTGTGAAGACCTACTACGCGCTCGAGTCTCTCGGCCTGCTGCCGAAGCTCCACATGAAGTTCTTCGAGTCCGTCATTTACCAGACGCATAAGTACGAGAACCCGGCTGCCGATATCGCTGACTTCATGGTGAAGGCCGGCGTGAACGCCAAGCAGTGGAACAGCGCTTACAATTCTTTCGGCGTTGCCAACAAGACCCGCACCGCTTCCCGTCTCTGGCAGTCCTACGGCATTGACGCGACGCCGATGATCGGCATTGACGGCAAGTACGTCACGGGCCCGCATATGACGCCGACCCGCGAGAGCGATCTGGTCGTCGTTGAGACCCTCGCCCAGCGCGCGAGAAAGGCTCGCCTCTAACTGGTTTCGGAGTTCTGCATGTCACTTAACGTTTTCATCACTGGCGCAACCGGCGGCATTGGTTCCGGTCTCGCCAGGGTTTACGCCGCGAAGGGCGCTACTCTCGGTCTTGTGGCCCATCATCAGGATGCGCTCGACCGTCTGATCGCCTCGCTCCCCGGCACCGGTCACAAGGGCTATGTCGCCGACGTGACCGATCGGGACGGCATCATTGAAACAGCCCACCGCTTCGAGAAGGAAGTGGGCCCCGCCGACGTCGTGATTGCGAACGCCGGTGTTTCAATCGGCGTGAAGACGCAGTACTACGAAGATCTGGCCGTCATGGACCGGGTCTATCGGATCAACGTTATCGGCATGGCGAACACCTTCCATGGCTTCCTTCCGGCGATGATCGAGAGACACGCCGGAACGCTGGTCGGCATTGGTTCTGTTGCCGGCATCCGCGGCCTTCCGGGGTCGGAAGCCTACTGCTCCAGCAAGGCTGCCGTTATCAACTACTGCGAAAGCCTCCGCATCGAAATGATGAAGCACGGCGTTGAGGTTCTCACTGTGTGCCCGGGGTTCGTCAAGACCCCGCTCACGTCGAAGAACCCCTACCCGATGCCCTTCATCCTTGAGCCGGATGAGTTCGCGAGACGCGCTGTCCGCGCGATTGACGCGCATAAGACCTACACGGTGATCCCGTGGCAGATGGGACTGCTCGCAAAACTGATGAAGATCGCGCCGAACTGCCTGTTCGACCGTATTCTGAAGGGCCGCAAGCAGAAGCCCCGCGCGAAGGAGCTCGGAGTCTGATCCGGAGGCTCCGGGACTCGCCCGCATAAGGCATCGAAGTCAGACTTCGGTGCCTTTTTTCTTTCGCATGAAGTCCCGCACAATATGGAGAATCTCGGTCCCGTATGCGTCAAGCTTCTTCGGGCCGATTCCGTTCACGTGGCTGAGGGCTTCGAACGACTGCGGGTGGATCGAGGCGACTTCAGAGAGGCTCACATCAGTCATGATGCGATAGGCCGGAATCCCCTGTGCCTCCGCGGTTTCACGGCGCCAGGCGCGGAGCGCGTCCGCAAGCGGCCGATAATCCTCCCGGACCTCGATCGGCTTTCTGACGCGCCCCTGCTTCAGATCCGGGCGCGAGGGCGCACTGACCCGCACCAGAATTGTTTCCTCGCCCTTCAGAAGCGCTTTCGCGCGTCCGGGGCGCAGCACCCCTTCGCTCTTCCAGTCCGCGTTCAGAATCCGCTTCGCGATGAGAACCCGGGCGAGTTCCCGCCACTCTTCCTCACTCAGATCCTTTCCGATTCCCCAGGTGGAGAGTTTCTCGTGCCCGTACCCCGCCACAAGGCTCGTCCTTTCGCCCCGGAGCACGTTGATGACATGCGTCATGCCGAAGCAGCACCCTGAGGCTCTCTCGCATCGGATCACGCAGCTCACGAATTTCTGAGCATCTACCGTCCGGTCCGCCATCTCAGGCGGCCTGTCGCAGTTGTCGCAGCAACCGCAGTGGGTCGAAGACTCCTCACCGAGACAGGCAAGGAGATAATGCCTCCGGCACTCACCGGTTTCGGCGTACCCCACCATGGCATCCAGCTTCTCAAGCGACTGCTGCTTGAATTCCGGGCTGCCGTCCCCGCTCTCGATAAACTGCTGCTGGATCATCACGTCGCGCCATCCCCAGATAAGCCAGGCTTCTGACGGTTTCCCGTCGCGGCCCGCGCGGCCCGTTTCCTGGAAGTACGCCTCAATGCTCTTCGGAAGGCCGATATGGACGACAAACCGGACATCCGGCTTATCAATCCCCATCCCGAACGCCACAGTCGCCACCATGACGACCCCGCGGCCCGCGATGAACTCCCGCTGGTTCTCTTCCCGGAGCGAGGCGTCGAGTCCCGCGTGATAGGGAAGCGCGGGGATCCCCATACCGCGGAGGAAGTCAGAGATCGTATCCACCTGACGGCGCGAGATGCAGTAAATGATGCCGGTCTGCCCTGGGTGACGCTGCGTGATGAAGGCAAGAAGCTTCCGCTTGACTTCCCCGGCGCCGAATGTCACCCGATAGTGAATATTCGGGCGGTCAAAGCTCGTAATGAAAATCTTCGGATCAATCAGAAGCCGTTCCGCGATTTCCTGCTGCGCCGAGGCATCGGCCGTAGCGGTGAGCGCGATCCGGGGAACGGACGGGAAACGCTCTTTCAGAAGACCGAGCGCGCCGTATTCCGGACGGAAATCGTGCCCCCAGGTCACAACGCAGTGCGCTTCATCAACCGCGAAAAGCGAGACCCTCGCTCTCTGCAGCATCGAGATTGTCCACTCGTTCACAAGCCTCTCAGGGGTGACGTAGAGAAAGTCGAGTGTCCCTGAGAGGAACTGACTCTCAATCTCCCGGTTCTCTTCCAGAGAGTTCGCGGAACTGAGGCAGGCCGCCTCGAGCCCCCGGTTCTGAATCGCGGTGATCTGATCCTGCATGAGCGCGATAAGAGGCGACACGATCACCGCGGTTCCCTCGCGGACGAGTGCGGGGATCTGGTAGCAGAGGCTCTTCCCGCCGCCTGTCGGCATCAGCACCAGCGCATCCCGCCCCTCGATCACGGCTTCGATGATTTCCTCCTGATGCGGCCGGAAATCGGCAAAGCCGAATACCTGGGTCAGTGCTTCTTTTGCTGAATGGAAACGCCGCATGAATTCCTGGAGGGAGGGGAAAGTGTGAGGATGGAGCAGGCAGATAATATAAACCCTTCCTCCCGTTTCTATCAGGAGGAAGGGTTTTCAGAACTGCTTAAACAGCCGGATTTTCAGGCTTACTTGGCCTTTTCGGCATCGAGACGTTCCTGACGGAGGCAGGCCGCCGCCGTAAACATCACGTCGCTCGAAGAGTTCAGAGCCGTTTCGCAGGAGTCCTGGATCACGCCGATGATGAAGCCCACGGCCACCACCTGCATGGCGGTCGAGTTATCAATACCGAAGAGACCGCAGGCGAGCGGGATCAGCATCAGGGAGCCGCCCGGAACACCGGAGGCGCCGCCGGCGCAGATCGCAGACACGAAGCAGAGCAGGATGGCAGTCCAGAAGTCAACCTGAACACCCAGCGAATTCGCGGCAGCAAGCGTCAGAATCGTGATCGTGATGGCAGCGCCGCCCATGTTGACCGTGGCACCGAGCGGGATCGAAATCGAGTAGGTGCCTTCGTCAAGCTTCAGCTTGCGGCAGAGGTCGAGGTTCACCGGGATGTTCGCGGCAGACGAACGGGTGAAGAAAGCGCAGATACCGGACACGCGCAGGCACTGGATCACGAGCGGATACGGATTCTTGCGGATGCAGAACCAGACCATGATCGGGAAGACCACGAGGGCGATGAAGAACATGCTGCCCACGAGGAGGAGAAGCAGCTTGCCGTAACCCACGAAGGCGCCGAGACCGACCGTAGCGACCGTGTTCGCGACCAGACCGAAAATACCGAACGGAGCGATACGGATCACGATACGGACGACCGTGGTCACAGCTTCCGAGAAGTCCTGAATGATTTCGCGGGTCGTGTCGTTCGCATTGCGGAGGATGAAGCCGAGAGCAATAGCCCAGGAGAGAATGCCGATGTAGTTCGCGTTCGCGAGGGCCTTCACGGGGTTATCGACGATGTTGAGAACGAGGTTCTTCAGCACTTCGGCAATACCGCCCGGGGCAGTCGCCTCAGCGGCAGCCACGAGGTGAATCGTGGTCGGCCAGAGGAAAGACGCCACAACGGCAACGATGGAGGACGCAAGCGTGCCGATAGCATACAGCACGATGATCGGCTTCATGGACGTCCGGGTGTCAACGCTCTGGTTCGCGATGGACGCGGCAACCAGGAAGAAGACCAGCACGGGGGCCACGGCCTTCAAGGCCGAGATGAAGAACGTGCCGAGGAATCCGAGGGGCACGGCGATGCCAGGCGCTACCAGGGCAACGATGATGCCGATCACTAGTGCGAACAGGATCTCCTTGACAAGAGACCCCTCCAGGAACGGCACGAGGATTCGTGAGAATTTCCGCATATTGACTTTTTTTCTTAGGACCAGGGGGGATACGCCTTTTTGCAACAATTTTTTGCAGGGCGTATTCATTAGCATACCTGTTTTATTTAACTCTGTATTTTGTGGTCATCCTCCGATCCCCTATCTGAGGGATAATGTTCAAATTTCTGTACCTACCGTTTCCGGCACCACCGCATGAGCAGTCTTAAACCCGCCACCCGCTTTGTCCTTGCCTGCATCTTTATGGATGCCCTGGGCTTCGGGCTGATCATTCCTGTACTGCCCCGGCTGATCGGCGATCTGGCAGGCACCCGCGATCTGCAGACCTACTGGTACGGCGCGATCATGGTGAGCTACGGCATCATGCAGTTCCTCTCCTCGCCGATCCTCGGCGCGCTTTCAGACCGTTTCGGCCGGAAGCCCGTACTGCTCACCGGTATCTTCGGCCTCTCCATCATGCAGTTTGTGCCGGCCTTCACGTCGTCGCTCCCGCTTGTGCTCGCGTCCCGCATCGCGGGCGGCATGCTGTCCGCGAACCTCGTCGTCGCCCAGGCCTACATTGCGGACATCACGCCGAAACAGCAGCGCTCCGCCGCTTTTGGGAAGATCGGTGCGGTCTACGGACTCGCCTTCGTGATCGGCCCGGCGCTCGGCGGCATTCTCGGGCAGATAGATCCGCGGATTCCTTTCGCCTTCGCGGGCGCCATCTGCTGCCTGAACTTCATCTACGGTTTCTTCGTGCTGCCGGAAAGTCTCACGACGCCGGATATGCGTCCCTGGACTTTCCGCCGCTTTAATCCCTTCATCGGGATCATCGCGCTCCTGAAGGTAAAGCCCATCATTCCGATGGTGCTGATCATCGGTCTCATCTATCTCTCGCAGTCACTCATGCAGTGCACCTGGGCGCTCTACACAGAGTTCCGGTACGGTTGGACACCGCTGAATATCGGTCTCTCGATGTTCGTGCTCGGCCTCTGCATTGCGTTCACTCAAGGGTGGCTCCTTCCCGCCCTGATCTGCGTTCAGTCTGAGAAACACCTCGTGATCGCCGCGCTTTCGATTGGGTGCCTCGCGCTTGCGGGGATCGGTTTCACCACCTGGGGCATCGTCGCCGCGATTCTCGCCTGGACGTTTTCGCTCCTTGGAATCGCCTCTCCGATTATTCAGAGCGCGGTCTCGCGTCAGGTCTCTCCCACCATGCAGGGCTCCGCGATGGGCGCCATCAGTTCCCTCAACTCATTCTCCGGTGCCATTGCCCCGGTGATCTCCACGCCGCTTCTTGTCTACACGGCAAAGGGAACGGATGAGCTGATTCCGCCTGGCATCCCGTACTATCTCGCCGCCTCACTCCTTCTTCTGAGTGTCGTGATCGCGCTTATCGCCCGGCGTCAGTTCCGCTGATTCACATTCAGTTTCCATCAAGCAAAAGAGGCAGGTTCCGTCAGGAACCTGCCTCTTCGCTATACCGATATCAGAAGATCCGGACTCAGATCTCTTCCTTCTTCATATCGATCGCGCCGCACGGACACTCGTTCGCGCAGATGCCGCAGCCCTTGCAGAACTCGTAATCGATCTTGTAGCCGCGGCCCGGGCCGAGCTTCTCGATCACGTTATCCGGGCAGACACCGTAGCAGTTGTCGCACTCGAAGCAGTTCCCGCAGCTCATGCAGCGGCGGGCTTCGTAAAGCGCGTTCTCTTCGGTGAGGCCCTTCAGCACTTCCTCAAAGGTCGTCTGACGGCGGACCATATCAAGCATCGGGCGGACCGTCTTCGGAGCGTCCGAGAAGTACCACGTGTTCAGATTGCTGAATTCGGCAGGCTTTCCGCGATAGGGTTCAGCGTACTTCTCGCCGCGCAGCCAGGCATTGATCGCGCGGGCAGCTTTCTTGCCGTGTCCGATCGCGACCGTCACGTTGCGGGCGCCTTCAATCGCGTCGCCGCCAGCGAAGACTCCGGCCTTGCCGGTCATCAGCGTGTCGTCGACCTCGATGCTGCCGTCCTTCGTCTTCACTTCCGAAAGACCTTCAATGAAGGAGAGGTCCGTCTGCTGGCCAAGCGCGAGCACGACGGAATCCGCAGTGATCGTTTCAAATTCGCCGGTCGGCTTCGGGGAGCCGTTCTCATCAAGCTCCATCTTCTCAATGCGGATTTCGCCGCCTTCGGCGTCCGCAATGGTGGAGAGCCACTTCATCGTGACGCCTTCCTCGATAGCTTCCTCAATTTCGAAGCTGTGAGCCGGCGCCTTCTGGCGGGTACGGCGGTAGACCATCAGAGGCTCTGCACCGAGACGCTTCACG
>ERZ860508.1673-NODE-1673-length-11178-cov-4.746291_pt1 | contig 11178 bp, 7 predicted proteins | sample MGYA00509976_ERZ860508 | MGnify/ENA primary metagenome ERZ860508 (study PRJEB30046, sample SAMN00715242) | human gut metagenome | study: EMG produced TPA metagenomics assembly of the A metagenome-wide association study of gut microbiota in type 2...
TAATAATAAAATATAACAGTTATTAAATTTCTTAAAACAGGTGAAATCTCAATCGGAATTTGGAGAGGTATTGTTTATGAAGATTGAATATAGAAAAGCAGATATTACGGATGCAGAATTGCTAATAGATATTTATAATTTTGCATTTTATAGTGATTATATTAAATATGGTGAATGTCCGGCGTATGGAAAGACTAAAGAGATGATGGTCGGGGCGTGGTTAATTGGTTTTTGAGCAACTCCATTATATCACAAGCCGTGAAAACAATATGACAGCCAAAGGCATGGTTATGATACAGAACAAGGTAGTAAATACATTTAAAAGACCGGAGTATGCAGCATCTTTGTTATATACCTGAGCCATCTGGGTGATTGTTGAAGCGGATGGTGTGATGGAGGCAAGGAATACTATGAGAAGTAAAGTTCTTCCTTCTGGAATAAGGGCATATACATGACTTACATACATTATAAGCAGTAAAACAGCAGGCCAGATGACGAGCCTGATGGCAGAGAAAAGGTATAGTTTTGCGTTTTTCAGGCTGTCGCGGATCGGCGAATCAGCCATCAGCATGCCAGTTACTATCATGCTGAGAGGTGCAAGCATATTTCCTATGTCTTTTACCGGTGTGAGTATGACAGATGGCAGTTTTATCTGGCAGAAAAAGAGCAGGAGTCCGGCTATTATGGCTATTACATTTATATTGGTTATTATCTTTTTCCATTCCATATGTGGCTTTTCGGCGAGCATGGTGCTGCAGTGTGTCCAGAGAAATATCAGCTGTACAGACATAAATGCACATGAATACAGTACATAGTCGGTACCCAGCATAGCATTTACAAGTGGGATTATCATATTTCCCGAGTTGGAATACATGACAGTGGCACATTCAACTGTATTCCAGTGCCAGAGTTTCCTTCCGATATTTATAAAAATCAATAGAAGAATATGTATAATGGTTGCAAGAACAGCGAAAATAATAGTCCCTGCAGTTTTTCTTTTGTAAAGCCAATTTCAAATGAATTTATTATGGCGCAGGGCATCACCAGATATACTACAATGATAGACAGGATCCTGCATATTGATTACCTCTTTTCGCTCCTGTATTATAATCCCATTTTACAAAAAAAGGAATATCCCACAATGGTGGCTTGTCAAAAATAAAAGAATGCGATAGAATATGTGCAATTTACAGGAATTTGTTTAGTTGGATTTAGAACAAGGAGAGATGACAAGTTATGCATTCACAGAAAATCCATAACAAAAAACTCATATTGCCGGTTCTCATTTTCCTGGCAGGTTGTCTGGCCTTGGCAGCAGTTTTATATCATTCATACAGAACGAATTTAAAACAGGTTCGGGCTGTCACAGAACTTAATGCCACAACCTATGCAGAACGGTTGCAGAATGATATGAACCGTGGAGTTGCGATTACAGATACACTTGAGGAAATAGTACTCAGTGAAAATGGAAAAATTGATAATTTTCAAAAAGTTGCAGGGAATCTGATGACAGATTTTGTTCAGAGCATACAGGTTGCACCTGACGGTGTTGTTACAGATATATATCCGGAGGGTGGGAATGAGGCAGGAAAGATAGATTTGATCCATGACGAAAGCCGTGGAGAGATATGCCGTTACGGGAGAGATAAAAATATAGTTACTATGCAGGGACCGTTTGACTTAAAACAAGGAGGTCGGGGCATTGCAATCAGAAATCCCGTATATCTGGAGTGCCCGGATGGAACTTCTGCGTTCTGGGGATTCACTATTGTAATTATCCGTGTTCCGGAGGTATTTGAGAAATCGGTTCAGGCACTTACCCAATTTGGTTATGATTACTGTCTGACAAAGACAGTTTCTCCTTTGTCGGATGATACAGAGGTGGTATCGTCATCAGGTAATATTTTGAAGGAGCCGATTACATTTGAGTTTGAATTTTGTGGCAGCACATTTGGCTTAGAGGTAATGCCAACTGATGGTTGGAACCACGGATGGGATATACTCCCGCAGCTCGTTTTGGGAATTAGTATTATTTTGCTTTTAACGGGATTAACGGTGATCGTTCTTGTGGTTGAGAGACATCGTGAAATATTAAAAAAAATGGCGATAACAGATCCGTTAACCGGTCTTTTGAACCGCAAAGGTTTTGATGAGCAGCTTAAAAAGATGATACAGGACGATCATTGTATTCATTGTGTGGGCGCACAGATGGATATTGATGATTTTAAATTTATAAATGACATGTATGGACACGTTGTTGGTGATGCCGCACTGAAAAGTCTTGCACAGGACATGAAAGATAATTTTGGTGTAAATGCCATTCTATGCAGAAATGGCGGCGATGAGTTTTCTGTTATCTTGATCGGAACAACAGAGGAAGAGGCAAAGAGTAAAATAGAGAGTTTTACCCTTAAGCCAAGGCATATAACATATAATGGTGAAGAGCATCCTTTTTATATTTCTCTTGGATACGCAGAATATCCGAAGGACTGTGACGATGTTTCGGAGCTTATCAGATGCGCAGATATGGCACTTTATGCGGTAAAACTACATGGGAAGCATAGTTGCAGTCCTTATCGCAGTGATTATAAGATACAGAACAGAAGTCAGCTTGGGTTTGCACTTCAGGATGTGTCAAAAAATCTTCCGGGAGCTTTCCTGATATATATAGCTGATCCGGAGGATGATCGTATTTTATTTGCAAATCGTGAATTGATAGAATTTGCAGGTTGCAAGGATTTTGATGATTTTCTGGATTATACCGGGCAGCGGTTCAAGAATCTTATTCACCCGGATGAACGGGATTCTGTGGAGACCAGTATCTGGAAACAGATTGATGCAAAGACCAGTGGAAATAATGATTATGTAAGATTCCATTTTGCAAAAAAAGATGGATCCTACCGCCCTGTTCTTGATCATGGAAGAATTGTAGAAAACCGTTACTATGGAAATGTGTTCTATGTTCTTATCATGGACTGTGCTTTGGTTGAATCTTTTTATGATGGCTTTTCCAGATAGAGTAAGTCATCAGCAGAAACAGTTATTGGAGAACCGATTTTCTCGTGAAGATACAGGTATATCCTATGTGATATATGAGATATAGAAAACAATACAATATAAAAATAATCATCAGGCAGTCTTATAACGGGACTGCCTGTTTTTTCGTGAATTTTACAAAAAAAATATACAGTCCTTGCAATCTTTACGGAAGTGTGATAGCAGGCACATGCAGGCATATCTATAATAAATATAGAAATGAAGTGAGACCACCTCAAGGAGCAGGAAGGTTCGCCTCATATGTATAAGGAGCAGCCTTTCTTCTGGCGGCAGGTTCATTTGACTGGGATCGGATCAACAGCTATACAATGTACAACAACGACAGCAGGACATTCGTAAGAGGGCGGGTAGTATCTGTCGATAATGAGCGGCTGGAGACAGATCCATATGATCATTCCAGATATCTTGGGGAACAGGAGCTTACAGTTCTGATTCTGGAAGGAGATCAGAAAGGCGACAAAGTATCGATTGATAATTATTTGTCGCAGACACATAACATCTATGTAAACGCTAATCAGAAAATAATCGTATGTGCAGATATGCCGGAGGGAGTAGCTCCCTACTACACAGTATTCAATTATGACAGGTGCCTGCCACTTGGCATCCTTGTGGTGGTATTTGCCGCGGTAATGTTGTTTGTGGGAAAAGGAAAAGGCTTACGGGCATTAGCCGGTGTCGTTTTTACACTTCTTCTGGTAGTACTGTTTATGGTTCAGGCGATCTACCACGGATTTCCTCCTGTGATTGTCTCAATCCTGACCATATTAACAGGAACAGCAGTCAGCCTGTTGTTGTTAAATGGCTGCAGCATGCGTTCTGGTATCTTCCCTTGGAGCAGGCTGTGTATTTGCAAAGAGCAGAAAGAATAAACAGTAAGTGACAGTTATACAGAAAAATATAAGAATCCCGTTTGGTGTATGCCAGGCGGGATTCTTGCGGTATAATAAACATAAAATTACTTGCTTGCATATTTTGAGAGGAAGGTATGTATGATGTGTTATACAATTGAAGAAATCAAAGATAAAACAATACCAATTGCAAAGAAACATGGCATATCTCGTATGTGTTTGTTTGGTTCTTATGCAAGAGGAGAAGCAAATGACGACAGTGATGTAGATCTTTATGTGGATAAAGGAAAGATGACGAGTTTAATAAAGTACATGGCATTCGTGTATGATTTAGAAGATGAATTACAGTGTCATGTTGATGTTGTTACGACAGGTATAAAAGACAAGATATTTTTAGACAATATTCAAAATGAGGGGGTGGTTCTTTATGAAGAATAATGATGTAGAGATTCTTAAGAAAATAATTGGATATTGCGATGATATTGAACTGCTGAAAGAAAAATATAATTGTAGTTTTGAAAGTTATTAAAATGTAGATTTGGAGATTGTATGGAATACATTAGTTGAAGATATACCATATTTAAAAGAACAGATTAATAAAATCATTTAAATAATAAATGTATTGTAAGAATGGGTGAAATAAAATACAGAAAAAGACTGTTGTTTGAATAATTCAAATAACAGTTTTTTTCGATTTTAAAACAGTCGGGAAAATGATGAGAATGTCGTATTTTTTATATTGTAAAAATAGGATTTATACTATCATACATTCATAAATTGAAGAACGAAATCATAATTTCTGTCAAAAAGAATGAGACAGAAAATACATATGCAGAGAGCCGGAAAACAGCTGCATAAGGAAGATAAAACAAACGGATAAAATCAGGAAAAGGAGTATGATGGATATGAAGAATCAGGTAGTATTGGATTGGAATCAGTATGTAGCACTTGCAAGACAGACAGTAGCAGAAGGCTGTGTTCTGCTTGAGAATAAAGATCAGGCACTTCCGCTTGTAAAAGATGAGAAGGTGGCAGTATTTGGAAGAATCCAGAACCACTATTATAAGAGCGGAACCGGTTCAGGCGGAATGGTAAATGTATCAAAGGTCTATGGAATCGTAGATGGTCTGCGTGAGAGTGGTCAGGTCATTCTGGATGAGGAGCTGATCAAGATCTATCAGGACTGGGAAGAGACACATCCATTTAACGAAGGCGAAGGCTGGGGAAATGAACCATGGTGTCAGGAAGAAATGGAGCTGACCGATGAGGCTGTGGAAGCAGCCGGCAAGCGATCAGAGACAGCTATCGTGATCATCGGACGTACAGCAGGCGAGGATAAAGATGCAAGTGATACCAAGGGTTCTTATCAGCTTACAGATGTGGAAGAAGACCTGCTCACAAAAGTAAGAAAGAACTTTGATAAGATGATCGTTTTATTAAATGTCGGTGGTCTGCTCGATATGAGTTTTACAGACCGTTACCAGCCGGAAGCTGTTATGTATGTATGGCAGGGCGGCATGGTTGGCGGACTTGGAACAGCAGATGTATTAACAGGAGCAGTTTCACCATCCGGTCATCTGACAGACACGATCGCATATAAAGTTGCTGATTATCCTTCTACACCATATTTTGGTGATCCGGATAAGAATTATTACAGTGAAGATATCTATGTCGGATATCGTTATTTTGAGACTTTCGCAAAGGACAGCGTCAGATATCCGTTTGGATATGGCCTGTCCTACACAACATTTGAAAAGTCAGTCGTTGTATTTTCAAATGAGTCGGAGAAACAGCAGTTTACTCTTCATGTAACTGTTTCAAATGTCGGTTTAAAGAAAGGAAAAGATGTTGTTCAGGTCTATGTGGAAGCTCCACAGGGTAAGCTTGGAAAAGCAGATAAGGTTCTTGTCGGATTTGCAAAGACGAAGGAGCTTGCACCGGGTGAATCAGAAGAACTGGATATTACCGTTCCATACAGCCGCTTTGCTTCCTATGACGACTCCGGTATTACAGGACATGCTTATGCATTTGTATTAGAAGCAGGCACATATCATGTATTTGCCGGTGAAAATGTCAGAAGTGCAGAATGTGCAGGCACATTTGAGCTTGCAGGTGATCTTGTGATCGAACAGCTTTGCTCTGCACTTGCTCCGGTAGAAGCATTTGACAGAATGAAGGCAGCAGAGACAGAGAACGGATATCAGGTCATGATGGAAGCAGCACCACATCATGCATCAAACGAGAAGCAGAGAAGACAGGATCATCTTCCACAGGAGATCCGTCAGACGATGGGTACTCATACATTATCTGATGTGGCAGATGGTTCGATCGGAATGGATAAATTTATATCAGAATTGACAGACGATGACCTTACTTGTATCATTCGAGGAGAAGGCATGGGAAGTTCACTTGTAACACCGGGAACGGCAGCAGCATTTGGAGGTGTATCCAAGTCGCTGATCAACCGTCATGGAATCCCTTCGGTATGCTGCAGTGATGGACCGTCCGGTATGCGGTTAGATTGTGGTGTGAAAGCATTCAGCCTGCCAAACGGAACGATCATTGGATGTACATTTAATACAGAGCTTGTAAAAGAGCTTTACACCTGTACCGGTTATGAGATGATCGCACAGAAGGTTGACTGTTTACTGGGACCCGGTATGAATATTCACCGTCATCCGTTAAATGGAAGAAACTTTGAATATTTCTCAGAAGACCCATATGTGACAGGATGCTTTGCCGGTGCGATGTTAGAAGGTCTGCATGTAGCAGGTGTAACAGGGGCAGCGAAGCATTTCTGCGCAAATAATCAGGAGATGAGACGACATTTTGCAGATCCTGTTGTATCAGAACGTGCACTTCGGGAGATCTATCTGAAAGGCTTTGAGATGATCGTAAAAAGTGGTGTCTGCGATGCGATCATGACGACATACGGACCGGTAAACGGAGTATGGACAGCCGGAAATTATGATCTCTGTACGACAATCCTCAGAGAAGAATGGGGATTTAAAGGTATCGTCATGACTGACTGGTGGGCATCCATCAATGAGCGTGGACAGGAGCCGGATAAGATTAATTTTGCGGCAATGGCACGTGCGCAGAATGATATCTATATGGTATGTCCGGATGGATCAACAAATGCCAGCGGAGACAATACAGCCGCAGCACTCGTAGATGGACGGCTGAAGCGCGCGGAACTTCAGAGAAATGCAGCGAACATCTGTGGCTTTGTACTTGATACAGAAGCAATGCGCAGAGCAATGGGCTGCCCGACAGAGGTATCGATCATCAATCGTCCGGCGGAACCGGATGATGTTGATCTGTCAGAGGTTGAATTTGTCAGATTAGATGGCGACTATGAATTACGACTTGATACCAAGGAGTCGAAAGCCGGTGTAAATTATGTTCTTCCGTTTGATGTACAGAAAAAAGGAATTTATGAGATTGAACTGATCGGAAGCTCCGATCTTTCAGAACTTGCCCAAATGCCATGTACGTTGTATTATACCAATATACCGATCCTCAGTTTCACATTCCATGGAACAAATGGGGAAGACATGGTTATCAAAAAAGAATTTGATCTGCATACCAGATTTTCAGTTATGCGTCTGAATGTCGGTAAAAATGGTCTTCATTTAAAACAGATCCGATTCAGATATTTAAGGGAGGGCAAAATTTGGAATTAAATATTTTACTGAAGATAGCAATTATCTTTCTGTTTTTTACAGCCGTTGATATATGCGGACATTTCATCTTTAAGACAAAGAGAAATGTCCCGGAATGGCTGCTCACGATAGGGGTAGTTCTGGCTTTTGCCGGGACTACCTTTCTTGGCGTTCGGGCATATTTTACGGACGCAGATACAAATGATCAGAATATCTATATGGCGTATTGTTATATGAAAGAGGGTAATATCGATCAGGCGGCAATCCTTCTTGACGACATTGCAGGTTCTTTTGAAGAAAAAGAACTGCTCAGTGTGGCATGTGATGTCATGAACGGAGATTATATTAACGGCCATTTTAAACTTCAGGAGTTATCAGAACAAAACGGGATCAGTAAGGCAGGAAAGGCATATCTGACGGCTCTTGATGACTATTGCTCTGGGAAACTCGGAATGATATCCGGAGGAGAAAAGGCATATACAGATTATGAATCTTATCTGTCTGATCTGGAAAAAGAAGATGGCGTGCAGGAGACTGCATGGAATGGGGAATCAGATGACACGGATAATGCATCAAATGAAACATTGACGGATTCACTGACTGCTTATATCGAAGATCTTGATTTTACCAGAAAAGAACAGCGGGAGTTTGAAGAAGCGTATGAGCTTGACAATAAGATCCATGGCGTGGCAGTTGCTGATCTTACAGAGGATGATATCAGGGATCTGAAACATACATATGGTGAGACAGAAGAAGTACTCCGGCGGGAGATCAGTTATTATGTATATCAGAATGATTTTGATAAGGCAAAGGATATAGCCTCCGAGCTGAACAAGAATTTTAAAAGCCCGGAGAATACGGTTATATATACGGATGTAATTGTCGAAGAAGTATATCGAGATACCAGAGATCAGAACTATACGGAAGACTCATTTGATATGAAGGATGATGAGATCAAAGCTCTGGTAAAGAAGGCGGAACGCGCGAAAGAGAAAGCACAGAAGCTGATCGATGATGAAGGCTATGACGGTGCACATGCAGACGAGATAAATGAATTGCTGGAGGAAGCGGATTCCTATTATAAGGATGCAAGTTATGTACCGATCAAGCGTGCAGTTAATTATGTTCTTGTACAGGAGCCATATCGTGGAGACGATACGGGATTTTACGAACTGCAGTTGTCCAAATTGTATCTGGCAATGGATGACCGAGATACGGCAAATGAGCATCTGCATAATGTCATTGATAACAGTGCTAAGATCAGTGATTCATCATTATTAAAAGATGCAATTGATGAAGTGGTGACACAGTACAATCAGATCTCCGATGACAGTTATAATGCAGAGCTGAATGCTGCCGTTAACGATATGGTAGATAAACAGAGCAGTCAGGTTGTTCCTGTATCGGAAGAAACCATAAATGGTTCATTTAATTCGTACGTTGCAACCACATTAAAATATGACAGGATCAACATTCATATCAGCCGTATCGATACTTCGGCATATCCATCCATTCAGGCATACATTAATATCAATGGAACAAAGGACTCCAAAGAAGAACTAGCAGATCAGTTTACAAAGGAAGATTTTACGGTGATCGATACGCAGTATGAGATCACGGATTTTACACTGAACAGCGGGGCAGAGAGTGAAGCTGTCAGTATCGGTATTGTAATGGATAAGAGCGGCAGTATGGAAGGCGCTGCGATCGCAAACGCAAAGCAGGCCGCAACAGAAGCGGTAGAGCATATAACCTCAGAGAAAATGATGATTGTTTCATATGATAATGATGCATATCTGGAGCAATCGTTGACATCCAGAAGCGGAACGCTGAAGAACTCTATAGCGGCTATTTCAGATGGTGGTGGAACCAACATATCTGCGGGTTTAAATCTTGCACTTGATAATCTGGAAGCGGAAAAAGGCAGCAGAGCAGTTATCCTGATGTCTGACGGACAGGATGGAGGTTCTGAAGAAGATATGCAGGCTGCAACTGACCGGGCAGCAAAACTTGGAATCAGTGTATATACGGTTGGATTTGGCGAATGTGATGACGCATATATGCAGGCAATCGCAGAAGTAACAGGTGGTAAATTCGTAAAGGCATCTGCATCTACGGAACTGTCGGATATCTATCTGTATCTTCAGAAATATATCGTAAATAATTACAGCATCTCTTATACGGTAACAAAGAACCCGGATGTGGATCCTAGATTCCTTACTGTTGATATCGCAGAATATAATGCAACAGCGACAAAGAATTATTATTTGAAAGAAGAGAATAAACCGGAGGATTCGGATGATGCAGGATTTATCCGGAAAGTAGATGAGAATACACTCGGAGTAGCCTCAGTAACGCCGGGAAACGTATCTGTGAAGGATGTACAGAATGGTATCACACTGACTGTAAATGGCGGAGGATTTTCTGATATAGCGAGTGTGACAGTTGGCAATCTGGCATTAACAGATATACAGGTAGCAGATAAAACAAGTCTTACAGGCAAATTAAATGGCGAACTGACTGCCGGTACCTATGATGTCAAAGTAAAGACAACAGATGGTCGTCTGGTTGTAGGAAAATCCCTGTTTAAGGTATTTAAGGCAGGCACAACAACCTCGATCAGACTTGGTGATATGACGATCACGGCAGATGCCATTGGTCAGACAGCAGATGGCCGTCTGGCTGCCAGCGGAAATGTCATGATTAACGGATTTGTTCACAGCTCAGGTGATATGGAGATCATTGTGGACGACATGGATCCGGATCTTTCCCTTGTGGCAAATAAGACGATCAAGGTCGGTGATTCCGGTAAGGTTCAGGGAGATGGAAAACTCTATGTCAGTTATGCAGAGATGGAACAGGCCAATGGCAGCTTCGCCGGTCTTGTTATGGGAAATAAAGATTATGTAATTGGGCAAAATGGATATTATGTAACGGTCAGCGGATCAGATATATCATTTGATCAGACGATTGCCAGTCTGAATCTTTCCGTGCCGTTTATCATGGATATCGATGTTGCAGAGGTAAATCTGCACAGTAACCGGTTACAGATAGATATTTCATCATTCCGGCTGGATGAAATTATTGATTCAACAAAGAAATCACTTCAACATAAAACCGGAGCGAATAAGGAGTCGGAGCCTGTCACGAAACGGAGCAGCTTAAAGCAGTTTGGAGCAAAAGAATTTTTTGGAGGCTTAGATGGATCCTTATCAATGGCGATCACACCGGATGGCATTCAGTTTGGTGGAGAAGTAACATTATCTGTAGATGATAAGATTAATTTTGGAACCTTTGGGATCAATGAATTGTCACTAAAATTAAATTCCCTGGATCCTGATTACGAGTATTGGAAGATTGGTGGAAAGATTGATCTGGCAACATCCATACCGGGATTCTTTGACAGTCGGATTGCCGGATTTGACGGCTCGTTTTCTTCCTATTACTGGTTGCCGGATAAAGTAACGATCGGAGCAGCATTAGATCCGGGAATAACGGTTTATAAAGTCATTGACATCAATCAGGTTGGCGGAGAATTGCAGGGTATGAGTACGATCGCCTTAAATCTGTACGAATCAATGATTCCGGAGAAAACATATAATATTATC
>ERZ860508.1677-NODE-1677-length-11152-cov-3.259079_pt1 | contig 11152 bp, 12 predicted proteins | sample MGYA00509976_ERZ860508 | MGnify/ENA primary metagenome ERZ860508 (study PRJEB30046, sample SAMN00715242) | human gut metagenome | study: EMG produced TPA metagenomics assembly of the A metagenome-wide association study of gut microbiota in type 2...
GGGCGATCGGCTGCAGCTTCTCGCCGGTTCTCCGGGAGGTGATTATTCCGGCCACGGCGTCCTCGTAAGAGAGCACGCTCCATTCGGTTGTGTCCGCGTCGAAGGCATAGGCCAGCATATCTTCCCGGGGGATGGGGGTCTTGACGGTACCTTCCTGCGCCCAGGGCCGGAGCACGTAGAATGTTTCGTAACCGATCGACTTGAAACATCCCGTCCCCGCCAGGGCTGCGGCCACCGCGACGAAAGTCAGTATCTTGAACTTATGCTTTTTCATGGGTTTCATTCCTATTTTTCAGCTCTTCGAGCAGCTCTCCGACCGTTTTCCCCAACACCGGATGGCGGTAGTCGCGCATCCATTCGCACAGGGGGACGAGCACGAATTCGCGCTCCTGGATCAACGGATGGGGAACGGTCAGCCGCTCGGTGCGAATCACGCGGTCGTCGTAGAAGAGTATGTCGATGTCGATCGGGCGCGACGTATATCGGGCACCGGTCCTTTGCTTGAGCGACTGTTCTGCCTCGCGGTCGCGCCCCAGTTCCCGCTCGATCGCCTGTAAAGCGTCGAGCAACTGTTCGGGCGTCAGGTCGGTATCCACCTCGAGGACCTGGTTGGAAAACTCCTCTTCGGCATCGAAGCCCCATGCCCGGCTCTTGTAACGGTGCGAACAGCGCATGACGGGTCCGGCGTGCTGGTTGATCAGCCGCTGTGCGTTTTGCAGGCGGGTCTTTACGTCGCCCACGTTTCCTCCGGTCAGTATGATCGCTCTTGCCATAATTACAATTTTTTAATCATCTTACTCACGCTCAATGCGAAATAGGTGAACACGATGGTCGGGTTCCCGTTTTGCCGGATCTGGGCCATCGCCGATTCGGCCTCCGCGACCAGCGATTCGATGTTCTGGTTTCCGATGAACGGAGCGAAATTGCGGCAGAACTTCGCCTCCTCACCCCACAGGCAGGAGATTTCGCCCAGTCCCGCATGCAGCAGGTAACTCTCCCGCAAAAGACGCACCGCATCGGTCAGGAAAGCCCGCTGCTGCTCCCGCGAAAGTTGGGCCACCTCTTCGGCCCAGGCCATCAGTTCGAGGTGCTTGTCGTTGTAGCTCAACCGCATGAGCGAACAGAAAAATTCGAAATCGTCTTTGCGGAGTTCGTTCCCTTCGCCGCGCAGCAGATGCTCCAGTTCGATCAGGTCGCCCGCAGCCAGCCGGGTAAAGGTACGAATTTTCTCCGGATCGCGCTCCCCTCGGCGTTCGAGCTCCGCATGAACCTCTTCATCGGTCAGCCGGGGTACGACCACCTCCTGCGTTCGTGACAGAATCGTGGGCAGCAACAAGTCGGGACGCTCGCTCACCAGCACGAAGAGCGTCTTTTCCCACGGCTCTTCGAGAATTTTCAGAATCTTGTTGGCCGCCTCCTCGTTCATCGTTTCCGGAAGCCATACGATCACGCACTTGTACTCGGCGGCAAAGCTCTTGAACGAGAGCTTGCGGATGATACCGTCGGCTTCGCGGGCCGAAATCGCCCCTTTGAGTGTCCGGCCCAGGTCGAGGCGGTCGTACCACTCCTGCGGCGAGAAATAACCGTTTCGCTCGCTGACGACCTGCCGCCAGAGCGGCATGAAGTCGTCGCTCAAAACCGCTTCTCCCGATTTTTTACCCTGTTTATTGACCGGGAAGACGAAGTGCAGGTCGGGGTGCGCCAGACCGGCGATCTGCCGGCAGTTGGGACATTCGCCGCACGAATCACCGTCGCGGCGGTTCGTACAGTTGAGGTACTGTACATAAGCCAATGCCAGCGGAAGAGCCCCGGCTCCGGGACGTCCCGTGAAGAGCTGGGCGTGGCTCACCCGTCCGGCATCGACCCCGCGCACCAGATGACGTTTCAACTCCCGCTGACCGATGACCTCCGAAAACCGCATTTTACTCCCTGTTCCGCTGCATCCGCCGGAGCCGCTGCCGGACCGCGATGCATAGCATCGCCACCAGAACCAGTCCCAGCGTCAGCGTGCGATCGCGGCCGGGTTCCCACGAAAGGGCCATGACTCCGGTCATGAGCAGCGTGCCGCTGAGCAGCAATATAATCAATTTTTCACTCATCTTTCGTTGTTATTTATGCCCCGGTGCATTGCGGAACGGACCAGTGCCCGAAGGTCGATCTTCTCCCGCCGCACGGCATAGTAAAAGTAGAGCAGCAACAAGGCCGCGTAGCAAGCATATCTGGGTACAGCCGGAGCGACATGGTCATCCACGACGACACTCACGCCGTATAGAACCAGCGCCAACGCCACATATCCCAAAATCCGTCCGGTCTGGTAAGGCATGGGATAAAAACGGCGGTTGAGCCAAAAACTTACCGCAACCATCGCCGCTTCGCTGACTAAACGAGCCCAGGCTGCTCCGTAGTATCCCCAGCGGGGAATAAATGAGAGGCTGCATCCGATCGTAAATATCAGGCCCACAAAGGTAACCACGATAGCCAGCGAGGTTCGCTCCTCCCGTTTGTACCAGAACGACAGATTGAGCCATACGCCGTTGAGGACGTTCGCACCCAACACCACCGGTAAAATGCCGATTCCTTCGCGGAAATCCTTGCCGACGATGAGTCCGAAAAGATCCCGGAAAAAAGCGATTCCCAGGAATATGAACATCGACACCAGCACGTAGTATTTAAGTGCTGCGGCATTCATCTGCAAAAAGTCCGATTTTTTATAATCGGCCAGGAAGAAGGGTTCGGCGGCCAACCGGTACATCTGCACGAAAAGCATGAGCACCATACCGATTTTGACGATCGCTCCGTAAATACCCACTTCGCCCATCGCACCTTCCGGTACGAGGTACTTGATCATCTGGGGGTATATGAATTCGTTGGCCGTGCCTGCGATGCCGCTGACCATCAGCGGCAGTGAATAGACGAGCACCCGCCGCAGCAACTTGCCGTCGATACGGGGCAGAGTGCGGTTCGTCGTGGTGAGAATTGCCAATAGGGTGAGCAGGCTGGCGATCAGGTTGCCCACGAAGACCCAGCCTACGCCGAACGATGTTTCGTAAAAGCCGGCAAGACCGAAGGCCACTGCCAAAACTACCGTAATTACGACGCTGAAGGCCTTGAACCCGACATAGGTCAGGGCCCGTCCCTGTTCCCGCAGGCGTGCAAAGGGAATCGCCGTGCAAACGTCGAGGAAAATGATCGCCGCGACCCATACTACGAAGTCGGGGTTTGCGGCGTAATCCGCTCCCATCCACTCGGAAACCGTCGTGCGGAAGAGGGTTACCAGCCCGAAAAAAAGCAGGGCTGCCAGGGAAGTGATGCCCCATGTGGTAGCGAACAATCGCCGTTTGGCGGCCGTCACGTCGCCGCCCGCTTCGTCGGCTTTGGCTGCAAAACGGAAGTATCCCGACTCCATTCCCATCGTCAGGATCACGAGAGCGAATGGAATCAGGGCATATACGTCCACGGTGATCCCGTAAATGCCCGGGTCGAACACCCGGGTGAAATAGGGTGTCAGCAGGTAGTTCAGGAATCGTACGACGATCGTACTGATGCCGTATATGGCGGTCTGTTTTGCGAGTTTTTCGAGCATAAGTCCTTATGGAGGACAAATGTACGAAATTTATTTCGCTTTCGGTCTCCCGGTCCGGGCAAATATCCGGTCCGGGCGTGCCGCTGTCCGTCGCTGCCCGGATCGGAGAGGACGCGGAACGGGCGGAACGGAATTTCAGGCATGGCGGACCTGTCTTCCGGACTTTCCGAAAAACGGTGGTTTTACAAGATGCGGCTCGGGCTGGCTCGACCGACCGACGATCGGAGCGGATGCGGAAGGCTCTCGTGGATTTCGCCGCGCAAGGAGAAGAAATGCTAATCAAGTTTGGCTTGTCACTCACTTTTCCCCATCTTTGACATAGTCTTAGATAGGATGCGGTTCGGAAAACTGGGCCCAAGTTTCCATTTTTCTCTCGGCTTTCCCTATCTTTGCAGAAGATAGGATTCGGTTTGGCAATCTTTTGGGTGCAAGTCCGCACGATTGCCCTCACATTTCACTATCTTTATCAGGAAACATTCACTTAAAAATTTTAGGAAATGGCTACGATTCAAACTTTGTATCTGGGCGATCTGCGGACCGAAATCACGCACGTCCAGTCCGGTAACCGGGTTATCACTGACGCTCCGACCGACAACAACGGCAAAGGCGAATACATCTCTCCGACGGACATGGTTGCTGCAGCTCTGGGAAGTTGTATGCTGACCCTGATGGGGATAGCCGCTCGTCGGCTCGAAATCGACCTGAAGGGAACGCGTGTGGAGATCCAGAAAGTCATGGCCGCCGAACCGCGCCGCATCGCCGAGATCCGGCTCGATTTCTACCTGCCGGGCGATTACAGCGACAAAGACAAGAAAATCCTGCAAGGCGCGGCCGAAACCTGTCCCGTCGGCAAATCGCTCCATCCCGACATCCGGCAGGCGGTCACCTGGCATTACGGCAGTGCGAAATAACGGGGCCGGGAAGATACGGCGGCGACTGTCAAGGGCATCTTCCACCGCGACGTGCGCGACGAAGCCCGAATGCGGTTTGTTTTATTTGATTGCAAATAAAATTGTATTTTATTTGGTAATCAACAAAGAAATGTTTAATTTCGGATCAGGAGGAAAACTTCTTCCGGCCCTGTTCCGGGAATTTTCAGAACTCTCGGAACAGGGTTCGACCGAAAACCCTGAAATTAATCCGTTATGAAACATTTCGGACTTTTTTCGCTATTTTTCGGGTTCTGACTGTGGCTGGCTGTACGGCCGATCCGGGCGCGGAGCCGGGGCCTTTCGGTGAAAACCCTCCGACTGCTGAAAATCCGCATGCAGTCCCTGTCGAACAGGCTCTCGAAGAGTTGCAATCCGTCCTCGAAGAGATCGACGCTCCGGCGGAAGATGGCGCCGCCACCCGCAGCGGCGGCGTGCGGCGTGTGAAGAGCGTGACGACGGTTTCTCCCGAAGCGTTAAGTCCCGGCGGTACCCGCAGCGAAGCCACGGCCGACGTGGAGGATCTGCTCTACATCGTCAATTTCGAGAACGAGGCGGGCTATGCCATTCTGGGGGCCGACGACCGGTTGGAGCCGGTCTATGCGGTCGTCGATGAAGGAAGCCTCACGACCGAAGAGTTCCGGTATGCCGTAACGGTTACTCCCGAACAGGCCGAAGCGGACGGTGAGTTGGTATTCCCCCTGCAAATGGTTGCACAGGCCGCGATCGGAGGTGTCGATACCGGCGGTGGCGGAAACGGCATCGTCGGAGGCCCTATTACCGATATAGAACATTGGTGGCCGGAAGGACAACAACCTGTCGGTATTGACTATGAACCTTGGGAAACCAAAGAACAATCAGGCATTCTCCTCAAAACCCGATGGAACCAAACCAAACCATATAATTATTTATGCCCAATTGAAAATGGCAAAAACTGTTTTGCCGGATGTGTCCCGGTAGCAGTTGCACAAATTTTAGTTTTCAACGCTTTAAATTATAATAAAAAATTTTATCAAATAGGAGATCAGCTTTTGAATGAAGCCATGTGGCTTAATATCGAAGAAGCGGTAACACATCCCCAGTTAGTGAAACCTGTTGTAAGTGGGGAATCCATGAATGCCCAAACATGGGCTGTAGCCTATTTCATCAATAAAATGGGAGAGGCAGTTGGTGTGAAATACCACAGTGACGACGGAGGTTCTCCCGCCCCAACGAAAAACGTAGTGAAGTTACTCCAATATTTGGGTGACATAGGATTAGGCTATTCAAATATAGCTTTATCGCCTATAACTACCGACAAAGTTCGGGATATGATTTTTCGGAAAAATCCTCTCCGATAATGCAGGAATGAGCGAATTTGAGTATTTGTCTGATAGCCAGTGATATTTGCACTGTAATGTAGTGATTGGCAGATGGCAGAGATATGGGGTTTGAGAGGAATACAGCAAAGGTTGCGTTTCCAAACCATTACCTGACTACAGAAACTGATTTAACTATAACGGTTTGTATTTCAATATTCTGCACAAGTTTCATTTACAGTCATGCTACTCTCATAATTTAATTTTGCACCAAACAAAAAGTAAGTATGAGAGCGACATTCAAGACCGTGTTCTATGTGAACGCAAGTAAGGAGAAAAACGGAGTTGTCCCCATTATGGGACGTGTGACCATCAACGGAACCATCGCACAGTTTAGTTGTAAGCAGACTATCTTAAAGAGCCTTTGGGATGCAAAGGGCAACCGTGCCAAAGGCAAGAGCAAGGAGGCACAGGCGGTGAACTTCGCGTTGGACAACATCAAGGCACAGATAACGAAACATTACCAGCGGCTTTCAGACCGTGAGGCTTATGTGACGGCAGAAATGGTGCGCAATGCCTATCAGGGATTCGGCACGGAATACGAGACATTGCTACGGGCTTTCGACAGGGAGAACGAGGCGTTCGCCAAACGGGTGGGCAAAGACCGTGCGGTGCGCACCTATCGCAAATACCTGACGGTAAGGCGGTATCTTGCGGAATTTATCCGGTCACATTACAAACGCAGTGATATATCAATGAACGAGCTGACCGAGGATTTCATCCGCGACTATTGCCTGTATCTCCGCAATGAGGTGGGACTTGCCCAATCTTCCGTGTGGATTTACTCTATTCCCCTTAAACACGTGGTCACGGCAGCGCATTACAATGGTAAGATACCACGTAACCCGTTTGCCCTCTACCGTGTGGATCCTGATTTCAAGGAACGGGAATATCTGACGGAAAAGGAACTGAGGGCATTCGCTTCCGTTGAGCTTGCCAATCCCAACTATGCCCAGGCGAGGGATCTGTTCATGTTCGGGGCAATGACAGGCATTTCGTTCATTGACATCAAGAACATGACCATAGAGAACATCGTGGAAATGAACGGTTCCTTATGGGTTGTGTCGAGACGGCAGAAAACGAAAGTTCCGTTCCAAGTCAAACTGATAGACGAAGCCTTGCGGATAATCAAGCGTTATGAGCCGTTCAGGAAGGACAATCATCTTTTCAACATCAGTTCATACGACATGGTAAACCGCCGTATAAAGAAAGTGGCGGAGAAGTGTGGTATCAGCAAGCGAATCTCGTTCCATCTGAGCCGCCACTCCTTCGCTGTGATGGCTCTCAACTACGGAATGCCGATAGAAAGTGTGAGCAAGATACTCGGACACACGGATATCAAGACAACCCAAATTTATGCAAAAGTGACCTGTACCAAACTTGATCATGACATTTCACAGTTTGAAAGCAGGATTGACGGACATTTTACAACGCAAGAATATGGAAAGAGGAATAATAACAATCAGTGAAACGGGTGCAGTCACCATGCCGACCGCACCCGTGTGGATGACGCAACAAGAGATAGCCGACTTGTTCGGCGTATTTTCCTGCCACGTCCGCAAGGCGATTCATTCCATCTACAAGAACAAGGAACTGAACGACTTTGATACGATGAAGTATGTCAGGCAAGCGAATAGAATCAGTTATGACGTTTACAGCCTTGAAATGATTATCGCCATTGCATTCAGGATATGCAGTAAAGAGTGTATCTTGTTCAGACGGTTTGTAATAAATAATATCTGCGCCACCAAGAAAGAAACACCGATTACATTGTTTGTTTCCTGTGGCAAGGGTAACAACCGATGGTATAGTTGAGATTCATTCCGCCAGCCACTCGTTCCCGATGCACGGATGCAAAGGTAGCGCATGGTTTGATGGCAGCGGCAAGGTCGGGCGGCTGTGCCGTTTCGGGCAGAATCTTCCTCCTGTGGAGCGTATTCAGCCCGAAAACCTTGCCACTGCCTGCCATGCGCTTAAAAGGCATCCGGTAACGGAAACAAGCGACTGACGGAAAATCAGAGGATAGAAAAGAACGGCTTACAGACGGAACAGGATTTTGACGCTTCATCCGTAAGCCGTTCCTTTTTTCTTTTTGTCGGAAATCCATTGCTGCGCAGTCACAGGGCAGACGGCAAACTGCGCTCCTTCAAGAAAATCATGTGCCTGTCAGCCGATAGGCGGAGCGGTAGCCATCTGCAAGCATCCTTTCGATGTCGGATTCACGGTAGAGAATTTTGCCACCCAACTGGATGTAGGGTATCCGTCCTTCATTACGGTAGTCCTGAAGTGTCCGACGGCTCACTTTCAGCCGTGCCGACACTTCCTTGTCCGTGAAGAAACGCTCGCCGCCCAGTGTCGGGCGGTAGTTGGCAGTCATACGCTCAAAGCTGTCAAGCAGACGGTCAATGCTGTCCATGAAGTGGATTATCCACTCGCTGTCCTTGTCAATCAGTTCATTCATACATTTTGGATTTAGTGGGTATTGTTATTTTACTTCGCTCATTGAATCAAGTTCATATCGTCCTTCCCTTGAATCTCGCTTCTTTTCGTCTGTCTTCCACAACGGAAACGACACGCTGCACGTCTTCGGGACGGTAGTACGTCTTGTGGTTTATCTGCGAGTAAGCAAGCGTGCCGTTATCCCGTAGGGTCTGCAATGTGCGCGGACTGATGTTCAACATCCGGCACACGTCCTGATTATCCATCCATTCTGCCATTTTCTTCTCTCCGTGCCGCTGGCAGACGGCTTCCATGCGGCGGACGAAATGGTCGAACTTGGCGACCATCGCTTCAAAGGTCTTTCTTTCGATTGATACTATTTCCATATACTTCATTTTTGTTATTGTTTCTTCTCGTCGCAAAGAAAAGGGTAAACCTTTATAAAACAATGGTTTTTTCAAAACTGGCAGCTTGTGGCACAACGATGTAGCGGTTGTCCATAGTAGTAATGGCTAAATACACCTTTCCTACCCGATTGTCGTGTCTAGTGTCTATATTGTAATAAGTGTAGGAACGGACTACCATTGCCGTATTCTTAACAAGACAGAACAAACCATCGGTGGGATTGGAAATAAGCCCTTATTTCTCTTCCGCATCGCATCCCGTTTAATCCAAGCACTCCAGCAAAACGGTGAAGTCTGCACTGATGTCCGGACAGGTATTAAGCAAAGCCACACAAAATTGCCGAATCGAATCCAAACGCTTGACTGACTGCATTAAAGCACCTTATTTCGCTGGCGACAATCGGTCGAGGTACTGACCAAGACCATAGTAATAACTTAATCTATTTGTTTTTATGGCAACAAAAAAAGAATCAGTCATCAGTGAACAAGAAGTTCAGGAAATCGTGGAAAGAATGGGGCGCAGGGAATCCCGTGACAGGACATCCTTGAATGACTTCTACAAGCGTATCGGTTTGGAACCGGACGAGCCGGAACATACCGATGCTCCCGGTATCTCTGAAACGGGAATCTCCGTGACGGAAGAAACAGCGGAAGAAGCGGCGAATGAAGTGCTTGAAGAAGCTGTAAGTGACATGCCCGGAAAAGCGGCAATGCCGCAGAGGCGTATCAGCAGCAAGCAGCGCAAGCTGTCATTGGACGAGTACCGTACCACTTACCTGCGAGTACCCAAGATAACCGACCGTAAGCCCGTGTTTGTCAGCGGCGAGGTGCGCGACAGCTTGGACAGGATAGTCCGCTACTTCGGCGGCAGGGGCATGAGCGCATCGGGGATGGTCGAGAACATCGTCCGCCTGCACCTTGAGACCTACAGGGAGGACATCGAGCAGTGGCGCAAGCTTTGAGGGGATTGTGGTGGAAACGGTCAAGCCGGTGGATGCACTCCATCGGTTTGACCGATACCCCAAGTGAGTTATTGCACTCACAACCCAATCCGACAGACGGAGGATTTGTGTGTCCTCAAAGACACAGCAAGATATATTTTCAGTTACTCCGGTTGATTCCGGTAACTGAAAACCCTTGCACTGCCGTGGGCTGAATTATCCTCCGCAGTCGGATAATTTCCAAGTTTTTTAATCGGAGATTAGATAGTGAATGAACCATTAAATTGAAAAAAGAAGATAGGATGAAAAAGAACTGTAAGTACGGGAGAAATCCCGTGTTGAATCCGAAGACACACTGCGTGATGGTGCGTTTCGATGATGTGGAATGGAATAAGTTCCTCACGATGTACGAGGAATCACAGGTATATGCGAAAGCCGTCTTTCTCAAGGCGCATTTCTTCGGGCAGAAATTCAAGGTGATGAAGGTGGACAAGGCGATGTTTGAATACAGCACCAAGCTCTCCGACTTCCATGCCCAGTTCCGCGCCATTGGCACGAACTATAACCAAGTCGTGAAAGAATTGCGCTGCCATTTCTCGGAGAAGAAGGCAATGGCTCTACTCTATAAGTTGGAGAAGTGTACCATCGACCTTGTGAAGTTGAGCCGGGAGATTGTTGGGCTTTCGAGAGAGATGTATGCCAAATGGGAACAACGGAAGGAATGACCATGTTTATAAAGTAACCAGAAAGTTTTAGGTGTAGTTATGTAGTTCAGGAAACAAAAGCACCCTTAATCCGGTGCATTTTTGTTTCCTGAATCATTACGGCATCACACTATTCTTCCTATACTCAGATAAAGATGTTCCCGTTTGTTTGCGGAAGAAACGGCACATATAAGACGTATCGGGAAAATGTAAGTGGAGTGCCATCTGCTCTGCTGTCATAGTAGTGTTGCGTAGCATATACTTCATTTCCAAAATTACTTGACGGTCTATTGCCTGTTTGGGAGTCTCTCCACAGACTTGACGGGTAACCATTGCCAAATAATTAGGTGTTATACAAAGCCGGTTTGCATAATAAGCCGTAGTGCGATGTTCTCTGAAATGGTCGAATAAGAGATTATAGAATTTCATGCAGAGTGCTTCTGCCGGATTTCTGTTATCTTTCACTGGCTGGTCACCATTGCACCGTTTCCATTTGTCATAGTAATCGAGCGCAAAGGCGTGCAACAAACCTGAAAGGATATTTGGGTGATACAAATTGGCATGGTCTGTATAAATATCACCCAGTATTTTCATCCAATCGCCCATCGTATCGCCCATCTGCAATATAGGCGAGGCATAAAAGCTGTCGTAAAAACCATTGGGAATATCATAGAAAGACTTTTCCGCAAAGTCCCTGCTCATCAGACAATAGAAAGTATTGAATGCTGCTGTCATGGATGAGAAAGCGGAACGCATAGAGGCATGGATGGGTGACAATCCCGAAAATGAGCGTA
>ERZ860508.1678-NODE-1678-length-11149-cov-4.300072_pt1 | contig 11149 bp, 7 predicted proteins | sample MGYA00509976_ERZ860508 | MGnify/ENA primary metagenome ERZ860508 (study PRJEB30046, sample SAMN00715242) | human gut metagenome | study: EMG produced TPA metagenomics assembly of the A metagenome-wide association study of gut microbiota in type 2...
AGGGGCTTTCTGTTTTGGGTACTTTGCAAAATTTCTGTTTTTTGATTTATCAATGATACTTTGGTATACTTGTATTTCCTCTTTTACTACTCTTTTTTATTTTCACCTCTCTATTATATTGTTTTTCATAATAGCATAATCCATTTCAAAATGGTAGGGTGTTTTCCGTTTGTTATTCTTTTTAGTTCTTTTTTATTGTTTTGAAAATCAATAGCTTACTTACTTTTCTCTTTTTCTGGCATACCTTTAGCATTACTTATGGCAAATAATTAGGATTATTAATCATTTAAAAGGTAAAAACATGGGAATAACACTATCATTTATTTTCTGCTTGTTAAGCGGTTTCGCTTGTTTCTGGCTATTTTGGAAATGTGTAGACTGGTTTGAGAATATTTAAAGAAAAAGGAGAATTGATTATGTACACAGCATTATTCGTATTAGGTATTGCGATCTTCGGTTATTTGATGTACGTGCTCGTCAAACCCGAAAAGTTTTAAAGTAACACACACAGTTTAAGGTAAAAAGTATATGAATATAGAAATTTTAGGCGTGGTTGTTCAGATAGCCTTGATGGTGATTCTGGCTTATCCACTGGGAAAATACATTGCCAAGGTCTACAGAGGAGAAAAGACTTGGTCTGATTTTATGGCTCCTATCGAAAGAGTCATTTATAAAGTTTGTGGAATCGCCCCCAATGAAGAAATGAACTGGAAACAATTCCTGAAAGCATTGTTGATTTTGAATGCTTTCTGGTTTTTCTGGGGAATGGTACTCTTGGTTTCACAAGGATGGTTGCCCTTAAATCCGGACGGCAACGGACCGCAGACTCCGGATCAGGCATTCAATACCTGTATCAGTTTTATGGTGAACTGTAACTTGCAGCACTATAGCGGTGAAAGCGGACTGACTTATTTTACTCAACTGTTCGTCATCATGCTTTTCCAGTTTATTACCGCAGCAACAGGTATGGCTGCTATGGCAGGTATTATGAAGAGTATTGCTGCAAAAACAACCAAAACGATTGGTAACTTCTGGCAATTTCTGGTAATAAGCTGTACACGTATTTTATTGCCTCTTTCTCTGATTGTAGGTTTTATCCTGATTCTCCAGGGAACTCCGATGGGATTTGACGGTAAGATGAAGGTAACTACGATGGAAGGCCAGGAACAAATGGTTTCTCAAGGTCCTACGGCTGCGATTGTTCCTATCAAACAATTGGGTACAAATGGTGGTGGTTATTTTGGTGTAAACTCTTCTCATCCGTTGGAGAATCCGACATATCTTACTAATATGGTAGAATGTTGGTCTATCCTGATTATCCCGATGGCAATGGTACTTGCGCTGGGATTTTATACCCGCAGAAAGAAGTTGGCTTACAGTATATTCGGAGTAATGCTTTTCGCTTTTCTGGTAGGCGTATGTATTAATGTCAGTCAGGAAATGGGTGGTAATCCACGCATTGATGAATTGGGAATTGCGCAGGATAATGGTGCGATGGAAGGTAAAGAGGTTCGTTTGGGAGCCGGAGCAACAGCATTATGGAGTATTGTAACTACTGTAACCTCTAATGGTTCTGTGAATGGTATGCATGATTCTACTATGCCGCTGTCCGGAATGATGGAGATGCTGAATATGCAGATTAACACTTGGTTTGGCGGTGTAGGTGTAGGATGGATGAATTACTATACATTTATTATCATTACAGTGTTTATCAGCGGTTTGATGGTAGGACGTACGCCGGAATTTCTCGGCAAGAAAGTGGAAGCCCGCGAAATGAAAATCGCTACGATTGTAGCTCTGCTTCATCCGTTTGTCATTTTGGTATTTACAGCACTCTCAAGTTATATTTATGTGTACCATCCTGATTTTGTGGAAAGTGAAGGTGGATGGTTGAACAACTTGGGATTCCACGGTTTAAGTGAGCAACTTTATGAGTACACTTCTTGTGCCGCCAATAACGGTTCCGGTTTTGAAGGTTTGGGAGATAATACTTATTTCTGGAATTATATGTGTGGTATTGTTCTGATTTTGAGCCGTTTTATTCCTATCATCGGGCAGGTTGCCATTGCCGGATTACTGGCACAGAAGAAATTCATTCCGGAAAGTGCCGGCACATTGAAGACCGATACATTGACTTTCGGAGTCATGACATTTGTGGTTATCTTCATTATTGCTGCGCTGTCGTTCTTCCCGGTACATGCATTGAGTACAATTGCTGAACATTTAAGTTTGTAATACTGAATTAGAGAAGATATGAAAGATAATAAATCAGCTTCTTTGTTTCCAAAGGAGCAAGTTATAGAAAGTTTGAAACAGTCATTCGTGAAACTGAACCCGCGGATGATGATAAAGAACCCGATTATGTTTACAGTAGAAGTGGCTACAGTGGTCATGCTACTCGTAACGCTCTACTCCATTGTAAATTCTTCACAAGGTTCGTTTGCTTACAATATTGCTGTGTTTATCATTCTGTTTGTAACCTTGTTGTTTGCCAATTTTGCCGAAGCTATTGCCGAAGCGCGTGGTAAAGCACAGGCCGACAGCTTGCGTAAGACTCGTGAAGAGACACCGGCAAAGAAAGTGGAAGGCAATAAAATTGTTACCGTCAGTTCTTCACTGTTGAAGAAAGGAGATGTGTTTGTTTGTGAGGCCGGAGACGTAATTCCTTCCGATGGTGAGATTATTGAAGGCTTGGCTTCTATTGATGAAAGTGCTATCACCGGCGAGTCTGCTCCGGTTATTCGTGAGGCAGGTGGCGACAAGAGTTCCGTAACGGGTGGCACGAAGGTATTGTCCGATCATATAAAAGTACTGGTGACTACTCAACCGGGAGAAAGTTTCCTTGATAAGATGATTGCATTGGTGGAAGGTGCTTCCCGTCAGAAAACCCCGAATGAGATTGCGTTGACTATTCTGCTGGCAGGTTTTACGCTTGTTTTCGTCATAGTGTGTGTTACCTTGAAACCGTTTGCCGACTATAGTCATACGGTCATCACCATTGCTTCGCTTATTTCTTTATTTGTGTGTCTGATTCCGACAACTATCGGTGGACTTCTCTCTGCCATCGGTATTGCCGGTATGGACCGTGCGCTTCGTGCCAACGTGATTACTAAATCCGGTAAAGCGGTAGAGACTGCCGGTGATATTGATACGTTGTTGCTGGATAAAACAGGTACTATCACCATCGGTAACCGTAAAGCAACTCATTTCCATACGGCTCCGGGTGTCAATTTGCACGATTTTGTAGAGACTTGTCTGTTGTCTTCCTTGTCCGATGAAACGCCGGAAGGTAAATCTATCGTAGAACTGGGACGCGAGTCGGGCATCCGTATGCGTAACCTGAATACAACGGGAGCACGAATGATTAAGTTTACGGCTGAAACCAAATGTTCGGGAGTAGACCTGGCAGATGGAACTCAAATTCGTAAAGGTGCTTTCGACGCTATCCGTAAGATGGTGGAAGGTGCAGGAAATGAATTCCCGAAAGAAGTGGAAGAGGTCATCTCTTCTATCTCCAGTAATGGTGGTACGCCGTTGGTAGTATGTGTAAACAAGAAAGTGACCGGTGTCATTGAGTTGCAGGATATTATCAAACCGGGTATTCAGGAACGTTTCGAACGTCTGCGTAAGATGGGAGTGAAGACGGTCATGGTGACAGGAGATAACCCATTAACTGCAAAATATATTGCCGAAAAAGCCGGTGTGGATGATTTTATCGCTGAAGCTAAACCGGAAGATAAGATGGAATATATCAAGAAGGAACAGCAGGCTGGTAAATTGGTTGCAATGATGGGAGACGGAACGAACGATGCTCCTGCTCTGGCACAAGCCAATGTAGGTGTAGCCATGAATAGTGGTACACAGGCTGCGAAGGAAGCCGGTAATATGGTCGATCTGGATAACGATCCGACGAAACTGATCGAGATTGTGGAAATCGGTAAACAATTGCTGATGACACGCGGCACTCTGACCACTTTCTCTATCGCCAATGACGTAGCGAAGTATTTTGCGATCGTTCCGGCCTTGTTTATGATTGCTATTCCTGAACTGGCAGCTCTGAATATCATGCATCTGCATAGTCCTGAAAGCGCCATTCTTTCAGCGGTCATTTTTAATGCGATTATTATTCCGATTCTGATTCCGCTGGCTTTGCGTGGCGTGCAATACAAACCGATAGGTGCAAGTGCTTTACTTCGCCGTAATCTGTTGATCTATGGTTTGGGTGGTGTGATTGTTCCTTTTGTGGGAATCAAGTTGATAGATTTATTGGTAGGTTTATTCTTTTAATTAAAAAACAATAGCAATGAAAACTTTATTGAAGTCATTAAAAATAACACTTGCTTTTTGTGTCTTTTTCTCCGTGTTCTATATCCTTATCTTGTGGTTGTTTGCGCAGGTTGCAGGTCCTAATAAGGGAAATGCCGAGGTAGCTACGCTGGATGGGAAAGTAGTGGGAGCAGCTAATGTGGGCCAGATGTTTACAAAAGATATTTATTTCTGGGGACGCCCGTCTTCTGCCGGTGACGGATATGATGCTACGAGTTCTGCAGGTAGTAATAAAGGTCCTACGAATCAGGAATATCTGGATGAAGTGAAAGCGCGTATTGATACTTTCCTTGTACATCATCCTTATTTAGACCGTGCGGATGTGCCTGCCGAAATGGTTACAGCCAGTGCTTCGGGGCTAGATCCTGATATTACTCCCCAATGTGCATACGTACAAGTGAAGAGAGTGGCACAAGCACGCGGATTAACAGAAGAACAAGTAAGAGCGATTGTTGATAAAAGCATCGAAAAACCGTTCCTGGGATTGTTGGGAACAGAAAAGGTGAATGTGCTGAAATTGAATATAGCTCTTGAAGAAAGTAATAAGTAGATGAAGATCAGGAGCAGCGTTCCTGTCCGAATCGTTTGGGTGATACCAGCGGTTCAAATAAACAGGGGGGGATGGGGCGCTGCTTTTTTACAGGAACATAAAATAGAATTAGATAAGAAGTATGAAAAGTTTTTTTAGTAAAAAGAGTATTTTAGGAACAATGGCTGTAGCAGCCGTATGTATGTTGGGAACTGGCAATGCACAAGCACAAGAGTTTACTATACAAGGTGATTTGGTAAGTTCGTATGTATGGCGTGGTATTTATCAGGGGGGGGCCGCTTCTTTTCAACCGACTTTGGGAGTTAGCGTAGGTAATTTCTCACTTATTGCATGGGGATCAACCAGTTTGAGTGAGAGTAATAAAGAAATTGACCTCACTGCAGCTTATAAGTTTGGTGAAGCAGGACCGACACTTTCAGTAGCCAGTCTTTGGTGGAACGGACAAGCTGATGTAGTCAATGGAGAACTAACAAATGATTATTTCCATTTTAAGAGTGGCGACACCGGACATCATTTTGAAGCAGGATTAGCTTATACGCTTCCTGTTGAAAAATTCCCGTTGTCTATTGCATGGTATACCATGTTTGCCGGTGCTGACAGGAAGATGACTGACAAGGGGGAAGAAAAACAGGCATATTCTTCTTACGTAGAACTGAATTATCCGTTCAGCGTAAAAGGGGTAGACTTGAATGCTACCTGTGGAGTGGTTCCTTATGAAACTCCGCAGTATAATGTGAATGGTTTTGCAGTGACGAACCTTGCTTTGAAAGCAACGAAAGCTATCAATTTTAATGATAAGTTTTCATTGCCTATATTTGTGCAAGCTATATGGAATCCGCGTTTGGAGGATGCCCATCTAGTATTTGGCGTAACTTTAAGGCCATAAAATAAACTCATGAATTTTTGTGAACCCGTGGTGATCGTGATGATTGCTACGGGTTAGGATGTTTAAAATAACAGAGCAACATAATGGATGATAGAGAACAAAGTGTACAGCATTTTCTGGATCTGATAAAGAGATCTCAGCGAGGTAAGTTTAAGGTCTATATCGGTATGATAGCCGGTGTGGGAAAGTCATATCGTATGCTTCAGGAGGCACATGAACTGTTGGAAAATGGTGTGGACGTGAAAATCGGCTATATCGAGACTCATGGACGTGTCGGGACGGAAGGGATGCTAGAAGGACTTCCTGTCATTCCGCGACGTAAAATCTTCTATAAGGGAAAGGAATTGGAAGAAATGGATTTAGATTCTATTATTCGCCTTCATCCCGAAATTGTGATAGTGGATGAATTGGCACATACCAATGTGGAAGGAAGTCTGAATGAGAAACGTTGGCAAGATGTAATGACATTGTTGGATGAAGGAATCAATGTGATTTCGGCAATCAATATTCAGCACATCGAAAGCGTGAATGAAGAAGTGCAGGAGATTACGGGGATTGAAGTGAAAGAACGGGTGCCCGACAGTGTGCTTCAGGAAGCGGATGAGGTGGTGAATATTGACTTGACGGCAGAAGAACTGATTGCCCGTTTGAAAGCGGGAAAGATCTATCGTCCGGAAAAGATTCAGACAGCATTGGATAATTTCTTTAGAACCGAGAATATTCTTCAATTGCGTGAGTTGGCTCTGAAGGAAGTGGCGTTGCGGGTAGAAAAAAAGGTGGAGAATGAAGTGATGATGGGAGTAGCCGTCGGACTTCGGCATGAGAAGTTTATGGCTTGTATCAGTAGTCACGAGAAAACACCCCGACGAATTATCAGAAAGGCGGCAAAGTTGGCAACCCGGTATAATACTACTTTTATAGCTTTGTATGTTCAGACTCCGAGAGAGAGTATGGATCGAATTGATTTGGCCAGTCAACGGTATTTGTTGAATCATTTTAAACTGGTGGCGGAACTTGGGGGAGAAGTTGTCCAGGTACAGTCGAAAGACATTTTGGGGAGCATCGTCAAGGTTTGTAAAGAGAAACAGATATCGACAGTGTGTATGGGAACTCCTAATTTGAGGCTACCGTACGCTATTTGTTCTATACTGGGATATAGAAAGTTTTTAAATAATTTGTCGCAAGCTAATGTAGATTTGATTATACTTGCATAATATTAATCGTATGAACGTTATGAATATTAAAACGAAACTGATTCTTGGCATTGGGATGTTGGCAGGAATGATTATTTTGTTGGTAACACTTTCAGTAGTGAATCTTCAAACTCTGACTGCGACAGAGCCTGATAGTCCTGCTGCTATGCCTGCCTTGGAACGTGCATTGCTATGGATTTCCATAACGGGGGGAATCTGTATCTTGACTGGGCTGATATTGCTTTATTGGCTGCCTCGTTCTATCAGTAAACCGGTTAAAGAGCTGAAAGAAGGAATTCTAGAAATAGCCAATCATAACTATGAGAAGCGTCTGCAAATGGATAATAATGAAGAGTTCCGGGATGTAGCGGATAGTTTTAACCGGATGGCAGAACGTTTGACCGAATATCGTGCCAGTACTTTGTCGGATATCCTTTCTGCCAAGAAGTTTATTGAAGCCATTGTTAATAGTATAGATGATCCGGTGATTGGTCTGAATATGGAACGTGAGATTTTGTTTATCAATGAGGAAGCACTGAATGTGCTGAATTTGAAACGGGAGAATGTGATTCGTCAATCGGCGGAGGAACTGGCTTTGAAGAATGATTTGCTGCGTCGGCTGATTCGTGAACTGGTGACACCGGGCGAACAGAAGGAACCGTTGAAAATATATGCAGACGATAAAGAGAGTTACTTTAAGGCATCTTATGTTCCCATCATTAATACGGAGGCTGAAAAAGATGAACCTCGCAAACTGGGTGATGTCATTTTACTAAAGAATATTACGGAATTCAAAGAACTGGATTCTGCCAAGACTACGTTTATCTCGACCATCTCTCATGAACTGAAAACTCCGATTGCTGCTATTATGATGAGTCTCCAACTGCTTGAAGATAAACGTGTCGGTGCGCTGAATGATGAGCAGGAACAGCTTTCAAAGAGTATCAAGGAGAATAGCGAACGTTTGTTAAGTATCACCGGAGAATTGCTTAACATGACGCAGGTGGAAGCTGGTAAATTACAGTTGATGCCGAAGATCACCAAACCGATTGAACTGATTGAGTATGCGATCAAAGCTAATCAGGTGCAAGCGGATAAGTTTAATATTCAGATAGAAGTGGAGTATCCGGAGGAGAAAATCGGTAAACTGTTTGTCGACAGCGAGAAGATTGCTTGGGTATTGACGAATCTGTTAAGTAACGCTATTCGTTATTCAAAAGAAAACGGGCATGTGGTTATTGGTGCCAAACAGGATGAAAACTGGATTGAATTGTATGTCCAAGACTTTGGCAAAGGCATTGACCCGCGTTATCACAAAAGTATCTTCGACCGTTATTTCCGTGTACCCGGAACGAAAGTGCAAGGTAGTGGCTTGGGGTTATCTATTTCCAAGGATTTTGTGGAAGCTCATGGCGGTACGCTGACGGTAGAGAGCGAATTGGGTAAGGGGAGTCGGTTTGTGATGCGGTTGAAGGCATAGTTTTGAAGGAGTCTATGAAAGAATTAGACTTCCGACAGGCATGAAATCTGCTTGCCGGAAGTTTCTCTGTTCTCTCTTTTTATCGTTTTCTTCTCCTCCAGCATATCCAAATACCACACAGACCAATAATAAATGGGATGCCATAGCAATAGATAATTTTGATAGTAGATAGATCCATAGGAGTCAGGCTGATATCTTTGTCAAGATAAGGGGCTCTGGAAGAAGATACCGGAAATTTATTATAGCATAGCCAACGGAATGAACCGGGAATCATATTGAAGTTGAATGAATAGATACCCGGTCTTGAGCTTTTTTGTAGTTCGGCATTGCTGAAACAGTCTGCATCCCCCAACACAATGATCCGTTGTTTTTTATCTTTGGCTTTAATCTTGCGGGTTAACGCTATTGCCGTGGGATAGGCTCCTAACTTTTCACCTTGAAGAGAGTCTAATGAAAGGGAGTCATTCAAAAAATCTTTTGTTTGATACTCAATCCATGTCTGTTGGGCGTTGCTTTGCAATAAAACTATTGGATGGAATTTTGTTGTATCGACAACTTCCAGAGCAACAGCCGATGGCATGGTGACTGCACTATGCTTCTGCCTGTCAACCATACGTTTATAGAAGCCTCCTATACTGTCGGCGGCTATCTGGGTAGCTTTCGCGAGAACGAGGTCTCCGGGATTAACATCAGAAGGTTGTGCAATGATTCCCGGCAACAGTTTTAAACCGACTTTCCGGAGTAAAGGATTCATTACTTCCTGACGTCCGACGTCGCCCATAATCATCATATTACCTCCGCGTTCAAGAAAACGGTCTATGATTTCTTGTTCTTTGGAACTCATGGAAGAACGCATTTCAGCAATAAGTAATATATTGATATTACTTGGTATATCATTCATATCCTTTAGATTCAGTTCCACCAAATCAAAGCCTTGATTAATCATGGAATAACGAAAGCGTCCATGTGTGGCAAAAAGTGAGTAATCCTGATCTCCCTTTTTAGTGGTGGAACGTTCCTGATGTCCTGTGATGGCGCCTACCTTCACAGGAGTAACAAGCATTTTCTTCAATGCTGCGGAGATTTCTGTTTCAGAAGGGTGATATTCCATATCGTCGAACAAACGAAGGCGGGCTTGTTCACCGGAGCCACGTTCAACAACCCGCACAAATCGATAATTTTCTTTAGCCAAGTCTATTTTTTCTTTCAGTTCTTCGGCGCTTTTAAGCTTTTTAGGATTGAAGTTCTTCTTCTTGGCAACTTCATAAGCTATCTCACGAATGTTTTTATTCGGATATTGGCGATAAAGGGTGCTGTCTTTCGGTGTAGAGTAATAGTAAACATACTCCATTTTTATCTCTGGTTTGAAACGTGTGTACATTTTGAAGCGTGCCATATCCTCTTTTTGCTCTCTTGGAGAAGCGACATCAAATTCTTTATCGAAAATATTGACGTAAGTTGTGATCGTCATAGGTCCGGACAATTGCTCCATTACTTTCTGGCTTTCTTCTGAAAGTGTACGTTGTTTGCTGCGGGTAGCATCATAAAAGCCCATCATTGCCGGACGGGAACTGACAAAGCCGATAACTATAATGGTACATACAGCTAAGGCATAGCGCATTGTTTTTGAAAGGAGTGAGCGACGTGTTTTTTCATTATTCAGTTTAATGACCGATAGCCAGAGGAATAATAAAATTACGGCAAGGAAATAGATAACGTCATCGCTACATATCAATCCTCCAACCATCTCACTGGCACGTCCTTTAATGGATAGCCAATAAGTAATTTCTCTAAAGAATATGGACTCCTGTCCAATTCCTCCCACATAATTGAGAAATGCTAATGCGGAAAGGGTGGCAACAGCTGCCACAACCTGGTAAGATGTGAGTGTGGTCATAAAGAGACCGATAGAACAATAGGTCAGTATCAACAGAAACATGGATAACAATCCCGCCAAGATAAGTGTAATATCGACATGCGGCACGGAGATAAACATTACGATTGTCGGTAGGGCAAGGATGATGACAAAGATTAGGGCAAATACCACCATTGAAACAAACTTGCCGGTAATGATTTGAACACTGCTTACCGGTGATGAATAAAGTAGTTTGATAGAGCCTGATGAATATTCACGACTCATCAAATTCATGGTTAATAAAGGAATATACAGATAAATGGTTTCTTGTATTACTTCATATATTCCTTTGAGACCAAGGACAAAACCGGCTGTGACGCTAAAAGTGATCGTGTTGCCCAATGCTTTTATTTTTACTATTTCCGTCAGGATATTCATAAAGTCGAATCCTACCTGGCATGTAAATGCGACCAGCAGCAACCATGCGACCGGTGAGTAAAAGAGTACCGCTAGTTCGGTACGGGCTATTCTAAGTATAAGTCTTAAGTTCATCTTTTTCTCTTATTAATTTCTTCTGCGGAAAAACCAGATGCCAACTCCTATAAGTAAGAGGATAGCTGGTATAATGATTATGAAAATAGTTTTCATTGTACCAATATCTTTCACTCCGATCGAAAGTTTATTGTCGGTACAATGGGGACGGCGTATGTCGATTGGAAATTCTCCTCCGGAAAGCCAGCGGAAGCTTTCGATAATCAGATTAAAGTTTCCTGATCTATATCCTTCGCGTGAAAGAGTCAGTTCGGTGTTGCTTATGCAATCCGCATCACCAGAGATGATAATACGCTGCTCTTTATCT
>ERZ860508.1682-NODE-1682-length-11123-cov-2.506144_pt1 | contig 11123 bp, 7 predicted proteins | sample MGYA00509976_ERZ860508 | MGnify/ENA primary metagenome ERZ860508 (study PRJEB30046, sample SAMN00715242) | human gut metagenome | study: EMG produced TPA metagenomics assembly of the A metagenome-wide association study of gut microbiota in type 2...
AAATCGACACAATTTTTGCATCATAGCGTCTTGCCCATCTCTGCGCCTGTTCTTTTATGATCGTGCAATAAAAACCAACGCCAAAATCTTTTGTGTTGCGTCCTACGCAGATTTCCGGGTTTTCAACGGGTGTATAACCGCCATGATAAACTGTCCTTTTCGCCATAATGTCTACTCTTTCTTCTACTCCGCCTCATGCATCTCCACTCCCGGCTTTGCCTCCACCGTATGTGTTGCCTCATAGAGTGACGCCGTCGGTGCGACCGGGCTCATGAGCACTTTTCCGGTTCCGCGGTACACATTGACGAGTCCTTCGCCGCTGACTGCCGAACCCACAAGCGTTTTCGTCGATCTCTCCACAGTAAATTCCAGACCAGAGGACCAGCAGACTGCAAGATTTCCGTCAATTTTTAATTCATCATTGTCAAGTTCCACCTCAACCAGTTCTTCATACGGCACGTTACTCTCCAATGCTGCGACACCTTCCCCGACCAGACTTAAGTTGAAAAATCCTTCTTTGCCAAGCACGGTCGATGAGATTGTTTTCCGCGCCGTCAGCTTATTTTTTACGGTTCCGGAACAGGCATAAAATATGCCATCCTCGATCGTCATGCCCTTTTCACCCCAGGATCCGACATCCACTAAGATCAGATATTTATAGGTAGGTTCTAACACCAGAATGCCGTTGCCGACGTATTCCGGTTTGACTGCTGTCTCCTTTGTGATCGCACCTTTGACCATCTTGCCGACAAAATCACCGACTTCCTTGATCCCTGTGGTTGCTTTCACATGACCTGCCATCCACTGCATGCTGCCCGCCTGGATAATGGCAGACTCTTTTCCGTTTAGTTCAATAACGATCTGGCGTCTGCGGACACCCATTTTACTCATAAAGTACTCATTTCTCGCATTTTCCGGCGCAACGGAGGCGTCTGACTGATACTCTAATACATGAAAATTTCCAAGACTGCTCACATATTTTCTTGCGTTGTTTTCTAAATTTTTTATATTCATTTAAACTCCCTTTCCTGCGCTGCTTTCTAATGAAAGCAAGTTTTGCACACTGATCTCCTATTCTTTCTTATCCGCTCCATTATAAAACAAACCGCTTTTCTTATTCAATCAGTATCCATATCATATTTAAAACTTCGGTTGTAAAGTCAACGTTTTCTGGTAGATCTCAACTAATTTTTCACGGTTCTTTTCACTGATAAAATAATAATCGCTCTGACTCCCCTCCGCCATGATATAAGGTTCAAAAGTCCGTATCCCACAAAACAGCACGGTTCCTTTTGATGCTACGGCAAGCCCGTATCCCTTTTCCGATATTACAAGCGGCATTCTTAACTTTTTTCCTCCATGGGAAATATATTTTGCTTTTGCTGTCACATCCATAAAATCAGCAGCAAGCAGTCCCTTTGCTTTCAAATGTTCGGACTTTTCCCATTCAAAAAATGTCCAGTTACATCCGCCTTCCTGAAACCTCGGTTCCTCCGCTTTTTCCGTAAGCAGTAACTGCTTTTTCTCATTGTAAAAGCAGACCGCACCATTATTTTTTGCAATGCGCACGGTAACTTTTTCCGTTGCAATTTCTACCAGCATTTTGGATTCTTTTGCACTCCATGAAAATGTTGTATCCGCCTTTCCTTTCCATGCTGTATCGCCAATTTTTTCCGTGACACCCTTCACGAAACTGACCCGGATCACCTCCGGTGTGATCGGTGTGATGCGTAAAAGTCCGTACATACTGGAAAGTTCCACATAGCTTTTTGTCTTTTTGATCCATTTGATGGCAAAATTGTTTCGGGAATGGCCTTTAACACGGAGGATCGCATTGTCCGGGATCGCGCCAAATTCGTACGGAGACAGGATAATTTCCTCCGTATGGTTTCCTTCGTTTTTTCCAGAGTTGTCTGCTGCTTTTCTGACTGGCGCTGCCACAGCTCTCTTATAGGCAGATGCCATTTTCTGCCCTGTCAACGTTTTTCCTCTTGCCTCAGCCTCATTTTCTTTCCCCTGCGGTTTAATGACAATGCGCTTCGGACCGATATACTCGCGCTCTGCCATATCCTTTGCGCCCTCGATCCTGCGCTGCTGTTCGATCTCTTTTTCCGTGTGCTGCACCCGTTCAAATTCCGCTGCTTTTGTCAAGGTTTCTGCCGCAAACTCTTTCATATGTTTTCCTTCCGGAACTTTGTCGGCAAGGATCCCGGTCAGTTTTCCACGGTACAAAACCACAAGTTCATGCAGTGCGCGGGTCGCAGCCACATACAGAAGTTTGACATGCCCGTTATCCGACGGGTATTTTTCCTGCGTCGGATCAAACAGCAGCACAGTATCAAATTCAAGTCCTTTCGTGTAGGAGACAGGAAGCACCATGACGCCATCCCCGAACTCGGCTTTTTCCAGATCTGTTTCTACAATTTTTACATATTTCTTTAGTTCTTCCGCAACCTGTGCCGCTTCCGCCTCATCACGACAGATCACAGCGATCGTCTCATAACCGTCCTGCTGCCATTTTTTGATCGTGGTGACGGTATCTGCCAGCAATTTATTTTCATCCGGACATGCCACCGTCTGCACCGGATTTCCGTGACGGATAATCGGCTCTACCGGATAAATGAAAAAGTCTCCATGGCGCAGGATCTCGTTTGCATACTCTGAAATCTCCACCGTGTTGCGGTAACTTTTCCTAAGAAGTCCAAACGCATCGAAGATCCCGGTCAAAATCAGTTTTTTCAACTCTTCCCAGTCGTTTAAACCATACTCAAAATGAATATTCTGGGATGTATCACCCATGATCGTGTAAGTACAGCCATACAGACAGTAATGCAGGCATCTGTATGACATCATGCCAAAGTCCTGCGCCTCATCAATCACTACATGGCTCGCCTCACGCACCGGATCCGTCTCTTTGATCCTCTTGTAAATATATGCAAGCGCCGCAAGATCATAGACATCAAACGAGTTTTCCGGCACATCGACTTCTTTTCCTGCCTCCTGCTGCGCAAGTAAAAATTCTCTGTAAAAAGTAAATACAGATTCTCTCCATTTTCCATCCCCAAAATAAGACGCGTATTTTTTGTCTAAAATCTTTTTCTCTTTTGGCGGAAAAGTCACGGACTTCCCGGAAACCTCATTTTCATATTTTGCATACAAAATCTCATTTAACATGAGTATCTTGCTCTGCATGGAAACTTTCGGATTATTTTTTAAATAACGTCCGATCTGCTCCTTTGATAACAGGAGATTTCCAGTCTTTTCCATATAAATGTCTTCTTTTGCGATCGACTGATTCTCATAGTTCTGGCAGAATTTTTCTAAATCCAGAAACCACGCCGTGCCGCCCTTGATGCTGTTTTTTGCATCTGTCTTGTCGATATTGTGGTAAGAAAACCGCGTCTCGTCCCAATCTTCATACAAAAGGCGGATGAAAAGCTGCTCCATCGTCATCTGACGGATTCCATACACATCAAGTTCCGGCAGAACACTTGTAATATAATTCAAAAGGATCCGGTTGCTTCCTATAATATAAAAGTCCTCCGGGCGGAAATCATCTTTATAATTATATAGAATATAGGAAATACGGTGCATCGCCACTGTCGTTTTTCCGGAGCCGGCGACACCCTGCACAATGATGTTCGTTTTCGGCGAACGGCGGATAATGAGGTTCTGCTCTTTCTGGATCGTCGCAATGATCTCGCCCAAAACTGCCTTTTTATTTTTGGCAAGGTATTTTGTCAGCAGTTCATCGTTGGCGACCACATCCGAATCAAAGAAATCTTTTAACCGGTCATTTTCAATCTCGTAAGTGCGCTTGCGTTTCAGATCAATCTCAAATGTCCCCTCAGAGCTCACGGTATACTGGCATGTTCCCATCCTGCTCTCATAGTATACTGATGCAATCGGTGCCCGCCAGTCGAGCACGACCGGATCAGAGCTGCTGTCCGTGATGCCGACTCTTCCAATATAATAAGCCTCATCCGCTTTCGCCTTTGGATCCCTGAAATCAATGCGCCCAAAATACGGCTTCTTACGCGCCTTTTCATAGCGCACCAGTTCCCGTTCATCCTCCTTTAACCGCGCGGTTGCATTGTTCCAGAGTGCCAGTCCTTCCTTATCCTTTGCATCGTAGACTTCGAGGAGATCGGCAAGATCTTCATTGATCTTCCGGATATCTTCTTTCGCATGATCTAAATTATCCTGCGCAATCTCTATGATTTTACTGAGCTGATGCTCCTCGTCTTCCTTTGTCAGACCAGGGAATTTCTTAAACAGCTTTATGATCTCATCTAACGAATCCACCCTCGCTGCCAGCTTCCCACGCAATGCCTCATCCGGTTCGGTCTGATCCGGCACCATCACAACATTACAGCCTGCACCATAAGCACTGCATACACCGTTTGGGGAATCCTCAACTGCGATACATTCCTCCGGCAAAAGCGCAAGCTGTCTGCATGCATACTGATAGATATCCGGTGAAGGCTTTCCATGTTCCACCATCGTTGCACAGATGATCTGATCAAAATAACCGTAAAGACCAAGCTGCTTTAAATACTGTTCCGTACGCACCTGATCTGTCGCCGTCGCGATTGCACGGTGAATACCCTGTGCCTTTAAATAATCAAGAAGTTCGATTGCACCTTTTTTGATTTCAATTCCATTTTTTTTCAAACACTCTCCCATGATCTGCTTGCGATAATTTCGTATCGCCGTATAATCCAGATCCGGATCACGAAACATTTCTTTTAAATGCTGTGGTGCATATGGCTGCCCAAGTGACCGCATGGTAAGTGCCTGTTCATCCGTCATTTCATACCCAAAATGCGCCAATGCCTTTGGCCAGAACATGCGGTAATATTTTTCCGTGTCGATCAGTGTGCCGTCCATATCAAAAATTGCGCCCTGTATCAGCTCTGTTTTCATATTCATCCCTATTCTTGTATTTGTAGTTTTGTTTTTCTTCAATGTCAGACTCATGCATCTCAAAAATTTATTTACCATTAATGCCAGGTTCATGCATTTTGACTTACCTGCACACTTCCTCGGACAACTTCCTCAGTTCCTGTGCAGCTGCCCTGATATCCTTCTGCGCAAAGATAGCGCTGATCACAGCCACGCCGTCAATCCCCGTTCTCTTTAACTGTAAAATGTTGTCCCGGCTGATCCCGCCGATCGCAACCACGGGGATCTGTACTGCTGCACAGATTTCTTTTAACACCTCATGATCTAACGTTCCCACATCTTTTTTCGTGCCGCTTCCAAACACAGCACCAGAGCCAAGGTAAGTCGCCCCGCATTTTTCAGCGCGCAGCGCTTCCTCCACCGAGTGTGCCGAAACTCCGATGATCTTATCCTCTCCAAGTCTTTTTCGCACTTCCCCTGCCTCCATATCATCCTGTCCGACATGCACACCGTCCGCATCAATCTCCAATGCAAGATCCACGTTGTCATTAATGATAAACGGCACCTTGTACTCCCTGCACAGTTTTTGTATCTCTTTTGCCTCCTCTAAAAATGCCTGCTCCGAAAGATTTTTCTCGCGAAGCTGTAAAAAGGACACACCGCCCTCCAACGCCTGTCTGACCTGCTCATATAATGTCTGACCATTTAACCAGCTTCTGTCTGTTACCCCATATAATAATAACTGTTTTCTATCGAATCTCATAACGTGCTCCTCTCTCTAACATATCTCCATCCATACATGACACTGCGTCCATCAGGCTCACACGGTAGGTTCCGCTGCCCGACTGTCCGCTTTTCTCCGCCGCAAGCTCCCCGGCATATCCCATCATGCAGACTGCTGCCGCCGCTGCCTGTAACTTATTTTCCGGATTCGCAGCAAGAAATGCGGTTAAAATACCGGACAGCTGACATCCTGCCCCGGTCACATGCCCCATCTGCGGATTACCATTTCGAATCACATAACAACTGCTGCCATCCGTGACCAGATCTATGGCTCCGGTGATGGCAACGATCGTCTGCAGTTTCTTTGACAGCATTTTTGCATTACTAATATGCTGTGCTAAATTTTCCTCTGTCACTGTATCTGCATTATCTGCGTCCACGCCTCTTCCAGAACCATCTATACCTGTAATTTTTCCACAATGATCTGATTTATCAGTAATTTTTTCCACATCCATTGTATCTGACACTGCCATATTTCCACTATTTTTTTCCTGTGTTCCACACAAAGATGCCAAGGTTTTGATCTCTGAAATATTTCCCCGGATCGCATCAAACCGTACTTCCTTTAAAAGCTGCTCCGCCGTCTGTTTCCGGAAACTGCTTGCACCGACTCCAACCGGGTCTAACACCACAACATGTCCAAGTTTATTTGCCATTTTCCCCGCTTTTTGCATTGCAGGGATTTTCTTTTGATTTAGCGTTCCAAGATTTAGATTTAACCCCATGCAGTGTGCCGTGATTTCTTCTACCTCTGCCTCCTCATCTGCCATGATCGGACTTGCCCCGCATGCCAAAAGGACATTTGCAACATCATTTGCTGTCACATAGTTCGTTATATTATGGATCAACGGTGCCACGCACCGCACATTTTCCAGATACTCTTTCATAAATTTTCTCCATTATAAAATTCCACAGTAGATTTCACTGACAAAATTTCCTGCCCTGTGTTAACCACTTTTACGCACATTATACCTCATTTCCCCCTTCCCGCCTATGCGACTTTATGAATTTCTCATCTGTTTTTAAGATTTCCTTCATTTTCCAGTCAAGAAATGGTCACAATTATTCCGTATCATTAATAACATCAAAAGGAGCTGTTGAGTTTCGACTCGGTGGTTGGGGTTCTGTCAGTTCCGTCAAAAAACAATCCTGCCAGATTTTCCGGCAGGTTTACATATAAAAAGGACTTTAGAAAACATCTCCTCCGTTTTCTAAAGTCCTTTTCCATATACCGGTCCAATGAGCATTCACTATATTGCAGACACGGATCCATATCCCATTTTATATACGATCAGATACAGGATCAGCAGATGCACCGGATAAAATGCGTAAAAGAAATATTTCATTCCAAAGCCACGTTTTCCATTGTAATAAAAGATTGGAACGAATGCAAACACTGCTGCCCATTCCCACCATACAAATGCCAGACATCCAAACACGACCTGCTGTATTCTGCTTCTCCGGAACAGGTAAAATACCATGATGCAGAGAACTCCGAGTGCGCCGTAATCCGTTGATAAAAACTCTGCCGCAAACATTCCGGCAAGGATCGCAATCGTAGATAATGCCGTCCGCTTCCAGACACTCCAGCGGCTCTGGTTCATCACCGCATCATACGCCATCATGGTAAGCAGACCCAGCAATAATGTAAAAAACACATTCTGATATCCGACTTCCAAAACTTTTCCGTTGAATGCCAGATCAAACGGGATCTCAGATACTGCCGCAAAACATCCCAGACGCAGTGCATATTTTTCCCGGTCTCTTGTATGCATAAATCCTTCTACCAGAAGAAAACAGAATATCGGAAACGCAATTCTTCCGATATTCCGCATCACACGATACAGCTGATAAAGGCCGTCATTATAGCCTCCGAATTTTAATATACGAATGATCACGGTTGCCGCAATATGATCGATCAGCATTGTTACGATCGCGATTATTTTTAATGCGCTTCCACTGAGTCCTTTTCTTTCCATGAAATCCCCTATCTGTCTCAAATTTCTCTCTTAACCGAAAAAAGAGAAAGACCCGTTCATCTTTCTCTTTTCCTGTTTTCATCTGGTACTAGCCTACAAATTCTTCTACACATCTGCGGTATGCTGCTACCGGATCATCTGCCTGAGTAATCGGTCTTCCGACTACGATATAGTCAGAACCAAGTTCTTTTGCCTTTGCCGGTGTTGTCACACGTTTCTGATCGCCAACATCGCCGTCTGCAAAACGGACACCCGGTGTAATGGTAAGGAATTTGTCTCCACATACCTCGTGTACTTTTCCTGCTTCAAGCGGAGAACATACAACGCCGTCTAATCCGGCTTCCATCGTATTCTTAGCATAATGCATAACAGTCTGGTCGATCGGTTTATCGATCCACAGTTCCTGCTGCATTACCTCTTCACTGGTGGAAGTAAGCTGTGTGACTGCGATCAGCAGTGGTCTTGTTCCATCTTCTCTTGTGAGTCCCTCGATGGCTGCCTGCATCATCGCCTTGGTACCTGCCGCATGTACGTTACACATATCCACGTCCAGTCCTGATAATACGGACATTGCTTTTTTAACGGTATTTGGAATGTCATGTAATTTTAAATCAAGGAAAATCTTGTGTCCCATCTGTTTGATCGTGCGGACGATCTCCGGTCCCTCTGCATAAAACAGCTCCATGCCGATTTTTACAAAAGGTTTTTCCTCTTTGAATTTTCCAAGAAAATTGATCACTTCTTCTTTGCTGTTAAAATCACATGCAATAATAACGTCTCTTCCCATATCTTCCTCCTGCTTTACCCTATCCGGTTTATTTTCCCATTGTCAAATGCAATCTATCGTCAAGAATTATACCCGTATAGCAGGTGTTTTGCAAGTCATTTCCATGACTTAAGCGAGCTTAAAACGATTGATCGTCTCCATCAGGTCTTTTGCGATTGCCTGCAGCGTCTCGGTATGTTCGCTGATCTCTTCCATTGTAACATTTACCTGCTCGGTGGAAGCATTGACTTCCTCGGTTGCCGCTGCGGACTGCTCAGATACCGATGCGATCGTTCCCATCTTATCCACAACAAGATCTTTGTTGGCAGACATAGTGTCATTCAGGGCATTGATACGTTCCATACCGGAGCCTAACATTTCGATCTGTTTCATAATCTCGCCAAAGATCTCTTCCGTGCGGTTGATCGCCTCCTGCTGCTCAGTCTGCAGTACTTCATTTTCCTGCATCGTGGACTCAACCAGTTTTGATTTTTCCGTGATTTCCGTGATGATCTTCTTGATCTCATCCGTTGACTCTTTCGACTCATCCGCCAGTTTACGGATCTCATCTGCAACAACTGCAAAACCTTTTCCCATCTCTCCGGCTCTTGCTGCCTCAATACTTGCATTTAACGACAACAGGTTCGTCTGGGATGTGATGTCTGCGATCGTATCCGATATGTAAAAAATCTTATCAATACTCTCAACCATCTCATTCATAACCTCTAACGAAACTTTTGATTTTTCAGCTGTTTTTCCTGATTTTTCAATCAGATCTTTTACACTCTCAATTCCCTCGGTGCTGACTTCATTTGCCTTTTCTGTCATTCCATTCATGCCGGAAACATATTCTTTTGTCTCATCTAAGCTGTTCTTTAAATGCTCTACTTCCGTGTTGGCTTCCTGTGTACTTTCCGCCTGTTTTACCGCACCCTGCGCCACACTGTCGATTGCCTGTGTTACCTGCTCGATCGTTGTTTTTGTATTTCCAGCGACTTCTGAGATGCCTCCTGCAACTTCAAGAATATGGTTTGATTTATCCTCGACTGCATGGATCAGTCCGGACACATCATCCATCATACCGTTAAAATTTGTTTCAAGCACGCCAAACTCATCGCTTCTGGTAACTTTGATCTTCTCGGAAAAATCACCGCCCGCCACACGATGTGTCGCATTCTGGAGTTTTTTGATCTCGCGGTTAAAACTGAGCGCTGTCAGGACTGCGATCACACATCCAAAGATCAGACCGATCACACCGGCCATCAACGTTCCTATGTTAATGTTGATCAGGTTCTTCTGGTTTTCCTGATCACTGATACAGCCGAGCAGTCTCCATCCGGTAATGCGGTCTGTCATCGCCGTAATGGCACAGTCCCTTCCCTCTGCACGCATGGTATAAGATGCCTGCAATACGATATCATCCGCTGCCGGATCTTCATTTTCCTCCAGCTGTGCTTTCTGTTCTTCGAGTTTATCTAATTCTTCTGTTAACGGAGCAAAAAATTCAAGGTCAGCAACTGTACCATCTGCAAAAGTATTACTTTCGCTGTCAACCACGATATTTCCCTGCTCATCTACCAGCATAACAAATCCCGTATTTAAAAGTCTGATATTTTCCACATAGTCTGCCAGTGCAGATGCATCAATATCCATCGCAACAACGCCCTGGACAACATCTTTATATTTTACTTCCTGACATACCGTAATGATCTGCTCCCCGGTTTCTTCATCCACATACGGCGCAGTGATATAGCTGAAAATAGAATTTACTTTTGCTTTTCTTCCCTGACATGCGGTGTACCATTCTTTCCTGGAAAGGTCTTTATTTTCCACCGTGTTCATCGCTGTCTTTGAACCGTCAGCTTCGTATTGTACCCATCCGGTGATTGTTCTGCCATCATTTAAAGCATAATAGGCACGCACCGAACCATTTACGACTTTACAGGCTGCAACCAGTTCGTCGTTTACATTGTCAATATATTTATCATAGTTTTCCGGCTCAAGCAAAAGCTGTTTGATACTGTCTTTTCTCGTCAAAAGATCCACCGGTATACTGATCGTTTTCTCATATGTCTGCAGACTTGTCATCGCACTGTTTAGTGTCTGCTCACTCGTAAGCTGCATGTTACTGTTTAACACGCTCTCTACTTTACTGTGTGTCAGAAGTGCACAGATCAAAACACTTCCAAGAATCGCAGCCATAAACGCTGCGATCAGCTTCGCACTAAGACTTGTTTTTTTCTTCATTTATGAAATCCCCCTTCTTTTCTCGTTATGTAAGCGGTTACATTTTTTGTGCATATTCACATATTCGATTTTTGTTCGTATATACGAATAGTTATTTTATTTTTTGGGCTGATATCTGGGCGATCACGCACAATTCCCCTGCTTTCAGCGCATGCTCCTGAGTCATGGCCGTCTCTGTGCGATCGATGCAATCATGGAGCAGTTCCTGAAAGAACGGATAACCGACTTTTCCCGATACATCTTCCCTGTGTTCCCCCTTTTCGTCCACCCAGTACACGTGATCTTTGGTCTGGTCCCGTGCCACATCCACATATTTCCGAAGCTCAATGTAGCCTTTTGTCCCAAGGATGAAGGTTCTGCCATCTCCCCAGGTAGATAAGCCGTCCGGTGTCAGCCAGTCCACCCGGAAATAATTAGAAGCGCCATTTTCTCCCACCAGAGAG
>ERZ860508.1685-NODE-1685-length-11107-cov-3.626764_pt1 | contig 11107 bp, 9 predicted proteins | sample MGYA00509976_ERZ860508 | MGnify/ENA primary metagenome ERZ860508 (study PRJEB30046, sample SAMN00715242) | human gut metagenome | study: EMG produced TPA metagenomics assembly of the A metagenome-wide association study of gut microbiota in type 2...
CAAAGCTTTTGACGCTGCTCTTAAAGGTGAACTTCCCGAACTCACATTCCTGGATCTCGATAAGAAAGTCGTTCAGGACCAGCTGAAGCACGAACAAGAAGAACGCCACTCCGGCCCGATGGCCGAAGCCATTGTTAAGGCCGTTGCCGACCTTCACAAAGGAGATCTCTAAGCCATGAGCGAACATCAGATTAAGTTTTATCAGACCGGTACTTTCACGGTCGGCAACCGTCTTCTGCAGCCCGATCAGAGAAGCGGACAGGCCAACATCGAAAGATACAACTCCTTGAACTCCGGCCACAGAGCCTGTCAGGGCTGCGGCGAAGCCTTGGGCGCCCGCTATGCTGTGGACGCTGCTATGCGCGCGACCGAGGGCCGCTTGATTGCTGCTAACGCCACAGGTTGCCTGGAAGTATTCTCCACACCTTATCCGGAAACCAGCTGGCAGCTTCCCTGGTTTCATTCTCTTTTCGGCAACACGGCCGCTGTCGGTTCCGGTATGGCCGCAGTTGCACGCGTCAAGGCAAAAAAATCCGGCAAACCGCTGGTCCGTGTAATCGCTCAAGGCGGTGACGGCGGTACGACTGATATCGGTTTCGGATGCTTGTCCGGCATGTTCGAAAGAAACGACGACGTGCTTTACATCTGCTACGACAACGAAGGCTATATGAACACAGGTGTTCAGCGCTCGTCCGCTACGCCGCCGGCTGTCCGTACGGCTACCACACAGATTGTCGGCAAGCATCCCGGCAACGCCTTCGGCCAAGGTAAAGACGTACCGCTTATCGCCATGGCTCACGGCATTCCTTACGTTGCCACAGCCACAATTGCCGACTTAAGAGACTTGGAAAGAAAAGTTGCAAAAGCCATGACTTTCCATGGCGCACGCTACATCCACATCTTGGTTCCGTGCCCGCTCGGCTGGGGAGCCAAATCGGCTGACACCGTCAAACTGGCACGCCTCGCTGTTGAGACCGGTCTCTTCCCGGTATTCGAATCCGAATACGGCGAAATCACTAAAGTCACCAAGATTCGCCAGCTCCAGCCGGTTGAAAACTATATGAAACTTCAGAAGCGCTACGCTCACCTCTTCGGACCGAAGGGAGACGCCGATGCGTTTGCTCGTATTCAGGCAATCGCTCAAAGAAATATCAGAAGATTCGGCCTTCTCGGCGAAGAAGAACCTGAAATCATTCCGCCGTCTGTCCAGGCTGACGAACGAGCCGACAAAGTTTAAGGACTTAATCCCATGAAAAAACCTTTTGCTATTACGTTAGATGTCGGTACTTCCTTGGAAAACCGTACCGGCTCTTGGAGAACGCTTCGTCCGACTTACGTCCACAAGCTTCCTCCCTGCAACCATCAGTGTCCCGCCGGCGAAGATATTCAGGGCTGGCTTTTCTACGCCGAAAGCGGCAACTATGAAAAAGCCTGGCGCCATTTAACCAAGCGCAATCCTCTACCTTCCTGCATGGGACGCGTTTGCTATCACACCTGTGAAGGCGCTTGTAACCGCGGTAAGCTGGACGCTTCCGTCGGCATCAACTCTGTCGAACGCTTCCTCGGAGACAACGCCTTAGAAAACGGCTACAAGTTCGTCAAACCCGAACAGAAGACAGGCAAAAAAGTCTTGATCGTAGGCTCCGGCCCTGCAGGCCTTTCTGCTGCCTATCAGCTCGCCCTCAAAGGCCATGAGGTCACAATCAAAGAAGGCAGCCCGGAGGCCGGCGGCATGATGCGCTACGGTATTCCGAAATACCGCCTTCCCCGCCGAGTGCTTGATCAGGAAATTGCAAGAATCCTTGATCTGGGCGTCAAACTCGAACTGAACACAACCGTCAAAGACGTCGAAGAAGAAAAGAAGGCCCACGGTTACGATGCAGTCTTTCTCGCAGTCGGTGCCGGCATGGCTAAAAACGCCTACATCCCGGGCGGCGATGCAAAACACATGCTTGACGCTGTTTCCGTTCTCCGCTCCATGGAAGGCGAAGAAGAGCCTCTGCTCGGCCGTAAAGTTGTCGTTTACGGCGGCGGCAATACCGCTATCGACGTCGCTCGTTCTGCCAAGCGTATGGGTGCTGAGCCTCTGATCATCTATCGCCGCACACGCGAAAAGATGCCGGCTCATGACTTCGAAGTTGAAGAAGCCCTCCAGGAAGGCGTTTCCGTGAAATGGCTTTCCACCATTACAGAAGCAGAAAATCCGAAGGAAATCCGCATCGAAAAAATGGAACTCGATGAAAACGGTAATCCTCAGCCGACTGGTGAATTCGAAACCGTCGAGGCCGATACCGTTGTTCTAGCCCTCGGTCAAAACGTCGACCAGAGCCTCATCGATAAGATCCCCGGACTCGACATCGAAAAAGGCGTTGTTAAAGTCGACCGCTTCATGAGAACCGGCGTCCCCGGCATTTACGCCGGCGGCGACATGGTCCCGGGAGACAGAAACGTTACCGTTGCCATCGGCCACGGCTACAAGGCTGCCTACGGCATTGACTGCTACCTAAAGGGCAAAGAACCGGTTGATCATCCTAAGAAGGAAATCGCCACGTTCGAAAGCCTCAACACCTGGTATTACTCGGATGCTCCCAAGACCGTTCGCCCAATGCTCGACCTTGTCCGCCGTCAGAGCACTTTCGATGAAGTTCAGCACGGTTTAACGGAAGAAAACGCCTTGTTTGAAGCTCGCCGGTGCATGTCCTGCGGCAACTGCCTGCAGTGCGACAACTGCTACGGTGTGTGCCCGGACAACGCCGTGATTAAGACCGGTGACGACAACGTCCCCTACATCTTCAATTACGACTACTGCAAGGGCTGCGGCGTCTGCGCCAGCGAATGCCCCTGCGGTGCGATCAAGATGGAACCTGAATCCATCTAATAACGCAGTTTCAAGGTAAACCAAACGGTCGTGTTCCTTCTCGAAACATGACCGTTTTCTATTTGACTATGCCGGAAAAGCGCCGAGGAATTTTCAAACTCGCCGCCCAATCGGCAGAGTTTTACTTCAACTTTTCTAAAGTCTGCAGCAGGAATGCATCTGCGCCCTCAAAAATCATTTGGGCAGACAATGCAGCCAGAATCAAACCAGTGAGTTTGCTCAGCACCACTAACCCGTTCTTTCCGATGGCTTTCTGAATGTAGTTGGAAACCAACAGGAGCGCCCCGACACAGATGACAGCCGCACTGATGGAAAGATAAGCCAGGAAAAATCCCAAACCCGTTTTAATTTCACCGCCGTAAACCATCAGCACACCGATAGAGGCCGGCCCCAAAGTGATCGGAATGGCCATCGGCACAACTGCTAAAGACTGGACGGAGTCTCCGGACGGCACTCGGATAGAGTCGCCTCTTACCAGAGAAACGGCAGTCAAAAACAAGAGCGCACCCGTACCGATTCGGAATGCGTCCAGCGTAATGCCGAAAATTTTAAAAATGAATCCGCCGAAAAAGAGGAGTACACCACTGATAATCAAAATCCACAGCGTGATCCAAATCGCTAAGGTATTTCTTTCCTGGATCGTGTTGTCTTTCGTCACCGACAGGAATGCCGACATCACAAACGGAGGCGTCAGCAGGAAGAAAAACTTCACAAAAAGTGCAAAACAATCAGATAGGGTCATTTTGACAATTGGTTGAATTCAGTACGATATCCGGAATGGCTGCGGAAAAAATTCTCGCCGACAAAAATCAGTACGCCGGCCCATATAAGGATAAATCCAATTAAGCGGTCAACTTGCAGTTCTTCCCCAAAAAAGAACAGCCCGATAAAAAATACCATCGTCGGACTCAGGTATTGAATAAAACCGACCGTTGAGTAAGGAACCTGTTTTAATCCGTAGGCAAATAAGATCAGAGGGATTGTTGTAATCGGACCGGTCATGATCAGCCAGAACTTGTCCCAGCTCGTGCCATGGACGAAAGTTAAATCTCCATTCCCCGCAAAATAGAAAGTTGCCAAAAGCGCCACAGGAAATGCAAAGGCCGTTTCCAGCGTCAGACCTTCAAGACTGCCCAGGGGGGCCATCTTGCGTACCAGACCGTAAAATCCAAAACTGAGCGCCAGCGTAAGGCCAAGCGCCGGAAATTCGCCTTGCTTAAAGGTCACCCACATTACGCCTGCACATGCAAAAACAATCGCAAGCATCTGAGCCTTATTTAGTTTCTCTTTCAGAAATACTGTTCCCAGCAGTACAGAAACCAAGGGATTCATAAAATATCCGAGCGAAGCCTCCAGCGTTTGGTTCGTAACGATCGCATAGGTATAAGTTGACCAGTTGGCAGTGATGAGCACCGAAGACATCAAAAACACGGCAACGGTTCTCCTGTCAGTAACAGCTTTCTGGATCCACCGCCAGCGCCTTGAGCAGAATAAGTAAACAGCCAGAAGCGCAAAGGTCCATAAGACACGATGGATCACAATTTCGGCAGGAGCGACATGCTGCATCGCATGAAAATAAAACGGATATAGCCCCCAAATAAGATAGGCAACTAAAACGGAAACCACGCCTTTATTCATAAAAATCCTTTTTAGTTATTGCGTTCCGGTTCATTCAATACTTCAGAAAGTTTAAGACGTCCTTTGCCGTAATCTTCCAGCTCGGCCATGATGGTCGGAACGTAGTTGTGCTCTTTCCAATCTTCATAGTTTCCGATAAAAATCACGGTTTCTTTAGCGCGGCTGACGGCGACGTTTAATAAATTAGGTGTTGAAGTTGCCCAGTTTCTCGCGCCGAATCCGTCTTTATTCGTCTTTGAACCCAATACAACAATGACGATATCGCTTTGGCGTCCCTGAAGCGTATGTACGGTCCCGATGCGCTCCACTTCAAACCAGTTGCCCATCTTCTTAATTCTCTTTCGAAGGGTTGCCGCTGCGGTTCGGAACGGCGTGCAAATAAGGACAGATTTCTTTTCAAAAACTTCGCCCTGAAGATGTTTCATGGCAATTTGCACGTCGATATGGTTGAGAACCTCCTCGGCTGCATCGACTTCTTCTGAGACACAATTGGAGAGGCTCGGTCTTGCCGGAACCACATCCACCCAATAGCTTTCGATAAATCTTTCCGGCGTTTTATCTACCTTCATCTCCGGCGGTAGAACCATCTGTCCTGAATATGCGATCCGATTGCAGATATTGAACATCGGGGGATAACTTCTTCTCTGCAGTCTCAAAGGCAGTCCGGACCAAATTTTGTGTTCTTCCGGACCCACGAAGGCACCGAAAGGATTGGCTCCGTCGGCAAGCTGCTGAAGACTGTGAAGATGCGGCGACCACTTCCTCAGAAGCTCCTCTTTTCCGCAAAGCAGCTCTGAAAGAGAATCAGGAAGCGTCACGACAGGTGTAAGCTGGAGCCGATCTCCGACCACTAAAAACCGCTTCGCCTTCTGCATCAGAAGTAAAGCTGACTGCGGAGTCGCCTGAGATGCCTCATCAACGATCACCCAAGGCAGCGAAGAAGAAAGAAAATTATTAAATCTAAAAGCTGCCGAAGCAAAAGTTGTCGAAATAATCGGTATCAGAAAAGACAGTGTTCCGAGAAACGACAGCCGATGAGGTGAAACCAGGTCGTACATATTCGCGGTAATCGAACCTCGAATACCGTCGATGAAATCCTTCTTCTTGGCCAACACCGCCAAACGATGAAGCTTTAATGCTGAAATGAATAAACGAGTCCTGGCTCTGTCGAGTTCCTCATCTGTATAAAGACGCCTAGCGTGATTCTTTTCTTTCGAGCTTCCGGAGAAATCAAAAGGATTGTCCTCCGATTCTCCTTTCTTGGATCTGAATGAGCGAAGCACCGAATCTCGGAAAGAGCGGGCAGTGACAGGCTTTTCCTCAGAGGTTTGTGCAAACTTCTTTACATCAGCCTTGTAATCAGGCATTTTTGACGTAATGCGCTCATGAACATCGCAGTAAAGTTCTCTAAAACGCTGAGTCTCCTTTTTCCAATTGGATCGAATTTCGGCAATGCCGCCTTCGCTTTGAATCTCTTCTTCCAAGGCATGCTGAAGATAAGGAATTGTCCCTTTCGGCGTTTTGTGATTGCTGAAAAACGCTTTCCAAAGACGGGTCCAATTATCTGACTTCCCTAAAGGAGCTGAAACCAGTCCCCATGCATCTTTGCTTCTATTTAATTTGTTGGCGAGATCCGAGAAGTAATCAAACGGCTCCTCAAAGCCATAATCGAAAGGAAGCTCCTTCGTAATGTTTTCTACCGCATTATTGTTATTCGACGCGACGATGATCGGATAATCCTCGACATACTCCTTTAAAAGAACTGGAACCTGCTCTCCCCTCCAGCCTGACTTCAGTTCAAATAACGGCGCCGTTCCTATATCCTCAATGTTAGCCAGCACTGCGGCACGATTGATTACGATCTCCGTCAGCAGTTCTTTTAGGAGCATCGTTTTTCCGGTTCCCGGAGGCCCGTTTACGGAAATAATCGGATCCACAGGCGGCGCCCAAATCATGGTTGAAAGAGCAGGGAACAAGATAATTTTTGATATCGCTCGGCCAGCGTCCGAAGATCATCCTTTCCGGATTCGCCATCTCCAGAAACTTCTTAGAGTTGGCTAAAAGGTCGTTTCGATCCGGATTGTCGTAAGCCAAGGAAAAGAATCGCTCCGAAACCGGACTCAGCACCCTAGTGGGCGGCTCGGTCTGAACACGCTTTTTAATCTTCTCCAAAATTTCGATATAAGGAGAATTCATAAAGTCGAAGTACAGAGGCTTTGGACGTTCGTAGTAATTAACGATCACCCAGATTCGGTAAGAAGGCCCGAGACCGGCCTTCTCAAGCCAGCTTTTGCAGAGCTCGTCTATTTTTCTGGGATTGAGAAAGTTTTGAGGAGGATTTAAATCTTTAATGAGTTTATATCCTCGGGTTTCATCCGGCTTTAATTCCTTCTTGTTCAGATTGTGGATGAGCATTCCATAGAACTGCCTGTCCTTTTCACTGATTTTTTGAGCCGTCGTTTCAGAGTCAAGCGAAAGCTGACGGACCGCCGAGGTATGGAGAATCTGAGCAACGTCCGTCAAGAACTCAAAACTCTCGACGCCCTTTTGTTTATTTGTTAGGTTAACCAGCTCGCACAAAGCGTAGGACGGCTCAACCGTCCCCATGCTGATTTTGCCGAAATGGTTTGCACGCAGGACTCCCAAACAGATAAGGTCATCCGTTCTTTGCTCCTCAGCGCTGAAGTCAGACAAATCCTGCGAAATATCCAATAGATTGGATCTGAGAAGATGCTCTGCCCGATCAATGAATTCGTTGCGGCTAACGATGCCGATGCAGACCGTAAACATCCGAAAAAAGTCTGTTCTGTCTTCTTCTTTAGGAAGCTTTTGCAGTTCAATTTCTAGACTGTCCCGCTGTGTTGTGTCTTCGTTATCCCATGTAAAAAGAGACGACCGAGGTTGATTCAGACTTCCCGGCATCTGTTCGATAAGATCATTCTTGTCGAGGTCGAACGGCGTCAACGCTTCGACGTGGAGCCAAAGCGAAAGAATTTTGGCGAGATTGTCCTTATCTAACTTCATGGCAACGGAACTTTTAATTCTTTTTTGAGGTCTATAGCCTCATTGTAAGATTTTTACCGAGAGCCATGAAATCAGAAAAGATTACGTTTAGCCTCAGAAGGTTAGAGGTAATAACGCCAATACGTCCAAGCAGAGAAAATCAAAACCATCAACAAGGAGAGAACACCGCATTTGCCGATCGTTTTCCAAAGACGGCACTTAAAGTATTCCACGGTAACCAAGATACAAAGGTGAGTAGGTGTCACCATCTGTCCGGCCATGCCGTAGACCATTGCAATACCGACCAAAACAATATTGCCCGGAGCCATAAGGGCAACAATCGGCATCACGATCGCAATGTAACCTTGTCCCATGCCGGTCATAACTCCGAAAATGAAGGAGAGACAAGCAATGATAACCGCCTGAGGCAGAGAGGAATTATTAAAGACGCTGACGATTTCATCCAACGTGCCGATAACCGTCAGCAGCTGAATGAAGTACAGAATGCAGACGACATTGAAAAATAATTTTTTATCCAGGCTTTCTGTAAAGACGCTCTTTACAGAAATGGGGCGCTTGAACCAAAAATAAAGCGGAATAAAGGCCACAACCACAAGGCCCATTGCAAGGGCCGCCTGAACGTTAAAAGCAACGATTAAAAGGAAGCTCGTGACAATCGGACCAAAAGCCAAGACGAGACTCTTCCAATCGATAGTACGGTCATGCTGAGTATTGGTGGCTTTCTCCGGATCCGTAATCTTCAACGGAATAATTAAAAAGATCCAACCTAAAACAAAGCAAAGAATCGTTACCCAGCCGACCTGATCAATTAAATCGCCGATTGAAACGTTCGCAATACCGCAGGCAAGAATGACGCCCGGCATCAAGGGATTTGAAAACTCGAAAATATGACGGAACCAAAGATTAATGGCGCTTTTTTGTTCATCGTCTACGGCAATGCCTTCACTGGCTTCCTGCACGATCGGCGCGGAGAAACGAGCTCCGCCCAGGGAAGGAAGAAGCCCCAAGAACGCCGGCATAAACGCCAAAGTAACTTTATTGCTGGAGAAGATATTCCTCAGCGTCACCACCATGCCGTGAAGGGATCCGCTCTTGCGCAGCTCAACCTCAAGGCACATCACGAAGTACAGACAAAGAAGCAGATCCCAAGTTCTCTGCATTGTCAGCGTTTCAGTGAACGCAATCCAAAGCTTTTCAAAGGATCTCGACTCAAAGAGCCAAATTAACAGACCGCCGCTCAAAATTGCCGGTCCGATAAGAACTTTAAAACGAAGAAGCACAACGATGAGGATCATCGCTGCTATAACGACTAGGAAAACCGAATTCATCCTGGGACTCCGAGCCGCAGGGCGCGGCCCATAAAATTATTTACTCTTAGCTCCGTCCCTCTCTAGTGGTTGTGAGGAAAGAGACGTTTTTTTATTGGTAGTAGTTTATTGGATTTTGGTTCAGAAATAGGAAAACCCGATGCTTGCCACCGGGTTTTCCGAACTTACTGCGAGAAGTTATTAGGCTTCAAAATTCACAGGGAAACGAGGTTTCAGCTGTTTGAAGAAGTCATTGCCTTTGTCATCCACCAAGATGAATGCCGGGAAGTCGACGACGTCGATTTCGTAAACAGCTTCCATACCGAGCTCAGGATACTCAATGCACTTAATGCTGCGGATGGACTCAGCAGACAGGTCGGCAGCAACACCGCCGATGGTGCCGAGATAGAAGCCGCCGTGTTTCTTGCAGGCTTCGGTAACGACGTCTGTACGGTTGCCCTTAGCGATCATGACGTGAGAGCCGCCGGCTGCCATGAACGGATCGGCATACGGATCCATACGGTTAGCAGTTGTCGGACCCATAGAACCGCAGGCGTATCCTTCCGGAGTCTTAGCAGGACCAGCGTAAAGAACAGGATGGTCTTTGATGTACTGCGGAAGCGGTTCGCCTTTGTCGAGACGTTCCTGCAGTTTAGCGTGAGCGATGTCACGGGCAACGATGATCTTGCCGGTCAGAGAGACGCGTGTAGAAACCGGATGTTTAGACAGTTCAGCGCGAATCTTTTCCATCGGCTGATTCAAGTCGATCTTAACGGTTTCGCCTTCTTCCATATGTCTGAATTCTTCAGGAATCAGTTCAGCAGGGTTGTCGTCAAGTTTCTCGACCCAAAGACCTTCGCGGTTGATCTTGCACTTAACGTTTCTGTCAGCAGAGCAGCTGACGCCAATGCCGATCGGGCAGCTGGCACCGTGTCGCGGCAAACGAATGACGCGGACGTCGTGGGCAAGGTACTTGCCGCCGAACTGGGCGCCTAAGCCGATGTTGTTAGCGAGTTCAAGCAGTTTGTTTTCGAGTTCGACGTCACGGAAAGCACGCCCTGTTTCATCGCCGGTTGTCGGAAGATTGTCGTAGAACTTCGTAGAAGCAAGTTTGACCGTCAGCATGGTCTTTTCAGCAGAAGTTCCGCCGATAACGACAGCAATGTGATACGGCGGGCAAGCAGCTGTTCCCAGACCCTTGATTTGTTCATAAAGGAAGGGGATTAAAGCTTTCGGGTTCAGGATAGCTTTTGTCTTCTGGAAGAGATAAGACTTGTTGGCGGAGCCGCCGCCCTTAACAACGCAAAGGAAGCGATATTCTTCACCTTCTGTGGCTTCGATATCGATCTGAGCAGGAAGGTTGCAGCGTGTATTGACTTCTTTATAGAGCGTCAAAGGAGCGTTCTGAGAATAACGAAGAGCGTTCTTAGTATAGGTGTAGTAGACACCGCGGCTGATCGCTTCTTCATCGGAGAAGTCTGTCCAAACTCTCTGGCCCTTTTCACCGTGAATGATGGCGGTACCTGTATCCTGGCAAATCGGCAGGACGCCCTTGGCAGAGACTTCGGCATTGCGCAGCATCGTCAAAGCGACGTATTTGTCGTTATCGGAAGATTCCGGATCTTTCAGAATCTTTGCTACACATTCGTTATGAGAACGGCGAAGCATGAAGTTGACGTCTGTGAAGGCACGTTCGATAAGCATCGTGAGTGCTTCTGGCGTAACTTTCAGGATTTCTTTGCCTTCAAAATTACCGAGAGAGACATGTTCGGAAGTGAGGTGATAATACTCTGTGGTATCTTCCCCGACCTGGAACATCGGTGCATATTTGAACTCAGGGGCTTGAGCCATTCGTATCTCCTTTGTATAAGTTTGTAAATCTGCGGATAAAAAGATACGCTAAATTCAATTCTGCGTCGATACTTTATAAAAATTATTAGGGTTATTGCTTAGATGTAAAAACTGTAGATTTTACAATCGTTTCCAACCTGTTGTTTATAAAAAGATTATTCTGAAATAAAATTTTTAATTCATCCGCCTTCATTAAGGGTTTTTACTTATTATTTGTCGTCAAAACTAACGATAAAAGAAGGGTCGGATGTCACGGGCTGATGTTTCAGATGAAGCAAAACAGCTTTAGCTTTTTGAATAGCAGATAAAACAAAACCTCTTGAACGGTTAAGTCCAAGAGGTTTGTCTTTTATAGAGAGCCCGGAGACTACCTACTTTCGCAAGAAATACAACTCACTATCATCGGCGT
>ERZ860508.1687-NODE-1687-length-11101-cov-2.673728_pt1 | contig 11101 bp, 9 predicted proteins | sample MGYA00509976_ERZ860508 | MGnify/ENA primary metagenome ERZ860508 (study PRJEB30046, sample SAMN00715242) | human gut metagenome | study: EMG produced TPA metagenomics assembly of the A metagenome-wide association study of gut microbiota in type 2...
GCGCAATCCTCCTTTACGTCAGCTACAAGGCATGTTGCACCGTTATAGTTAAGATACACATTTGGTGCGATTCCTTTATCTACAGGTGCTTCTTTCTTACTAAATAATGACATAGCTTTATCCTCCTTATTTTAAACTTATCCAGCGTTCCCCAATAGGTTACAGCATCCTTAGGTATCACCGGTTTCCTACATAATGGTGTGCATGTGCACACATCCACTCGTGTTTAGTATTAAATATTTATTTTATATCTGTTTTTGATTACATTATCTACATGTCCCCAAAAACTCATTAGTACATTTCCATCTCGTAAAGGTTGATGGAAAGTATACAGGAATTGAGTATACTGTACTTATATATGTTCTCTGTAAAGATATGATAAATCCAATCACGCTTATTCAAGGATAATCAAAAATACAAAGTGCGCAGGAAAAATACAAAACTAATGCCTCCGTGCCTGCTATAAATGTATCAAAACGCAATTTTGCTAAACCATTATTTTCCATATTACATCCTCCTTATAAAACACGATGGCTGTAGAAGCGTGCTACCCAATCTCGATTCGCTCACACACGATGGCACCACCATCACCCTGTTTGTCTACATGCTGTTAAATCCGACTTTAGAACTTCATATGATACACATAAGATAACTCATTTTCATTCTTACTCCAGTGCGTACCATATTCTGAGAATTTCATCGCAACATTTCCTGTAAAGAATTTTACGATGGCATAATCCTCATGTATCTCTTCTACCCATCCAATCTGAGGTGCCACTCCACCACCATCATGTGGGTCAAGTAATCTCCAAACAACATCTCCAATCTTCACGTTACAATTACTAGACATATTTTATACCTCTCTTTCTCCTTATAAAACATGAGAACTGTAGAAGCGTGCTACCCAATCTATCCACCCTCTGCACTTTCACCATGCATGCCCCTATATGCATGAGACTACTACAGCCCTAATTCAGCTAGTGGGATTAGAACCCACCACATACATCACTTGACCAAAGTGAACTGGCATTCTATGAGGTGCCACCATTATCATCCTGGAATAGCTGAACAAGTCTGTGTTACATTGATATTAACATGTCGTCTACCTCTCAAATGAGAGGAGTGGACCATGTAGGACTCGAACCTACGACCGACCGGTTATGAGCCGGTTGCTCTAACCAACTGAGCTAATGGTCCAGACTAATTGGAGACCAAAACTAAGAAACTTTATCCATGTCATACTTGGTGGAAGATAAATACCTATTACAAATAGTTCACACTCAGGACATCATCTTATTTCTCGTGCACTCTACACCGATTAATTATATCCAAATTCTATTTCATCATTTGGCTATCATTTTTTTTTGAAAATTACTCAACTCATTAAATTTCTGTACAGAACTAATCATCAACTAATAAAAAATAGGATGAGCAGTCTACTTGTCCTACTCATCCTATTCTTCATTCAGTACATTTAAATTTTATTGTGTCTGTACTTACTTTTTTGATTTTTCCTAATCTTTCCAACCTCATCAAAAGTGTTGCCAGAACTCTCTGACTCACCGATTGCTGAAGAACAGCAGCTATTTCACTACTGCCTGCGTACCCAACACCACTTAGAAATCTAAGTATATCTTTTTCTAAACTTGACATTATTATCACCTCACCACTACTTTAGTAAGTACATATTAACTTACCAAAGTAGTGGTGTCAAACTATTTTTTTCTCAGCTCAACCTGCTGTCTGGAAAACTTCTGAAATCTTTGATTCGTCCTTTCTTCCGATTGTACACTTACCTTCAATATCAGCACCGGAGTTCACCTGAATTGCTGCAGCGCTTACATCACCTACTATTGCTGCCGTTGCGTCAACGGTTACATTACCATTAACGGATCCAGCAATTACAGCGCTATCAGCAACAACATTACCGACAACCACTGTCCCAATACCAATTCTTACAATGCCGCTACACTTAATATCACCACTGACTTTCGCTTTGTCTGTAAATAACTCAGTTGCTTCACAATTTCCTGTCACCTCACCAGTAATTGTAATCCCCTGACTACTTTTTATATTACCGGTAACTGTGCCATGAACACAGATTGGCAACTCTGTTACTAAATCACCATTAATCTCTGTGTTTTTCTGAATCACTGATCCTTCCTCTGACATCATAGCAATTGGTTCTAATTTCTGATCATCTGTAAAATTTTTAAATCTCTCCATCTTCTATCTTACCTCTACCTCTCAATTATTGACTTTATTACTTTAAACTGCTTTAAACATATCAGATGTAAAGTCCCAACCCTCGCATCCTTCTTCTCCTGTCAATTTGTAAACTACACAGCCCGAACTCAGCTTTTCTTTTTTAGCTACTGTCAGAACTTTACCACAGTATTTGCGCATCCCTTTTGCAAAAGAAAGCTCACATAGTACATCACCACAAAGACCGACTTTGTAATCAGTAACAAGCTCTGCTATTGATTTTACTTTTACTTTACTACCAACTTCGTACATCTGAATCCTCCTTTAGAACCCACTTAGCTTCTTTAAAACATCGACTGTTTTTGCTGCAGCTTTATCTTTTGCTGCCTTAACAAATTCTGACTTAACAGAATCCACTACACCGGAACTCTCAGCTCCAGAACTTGCCGTTTCAGAACTTGTTGCCATTTCTACACCACTTTCAAGCTCTTTAATTTGATTTTTCATTTTAACTCGTTTCACAATCATTACTATTAACTTGATAACAAGTATTGCTGTCAGCACTAAATAAATCACTTTCCCTATAGCACCTATAATGGAAAAAGGAAAAGCAATAACTGCTCCTATATTAAATTTAAATATGGTTATATGTTTCAAAACACTAACTATTGTACCTGATATTTTTGTAAGTACAAAACACACTATATCTGCAAAAATCAGTCCAAAATCTAATTTTATTTTATACATTCGATTCCCTTCTATTTCGACGACGATGTTGTCAAACCTACTGTAAACTTACAAGTTCCATAGTAACTTTGCTTAGCAGCTTTACCCTTTTCAACATTACAATGTATTGGCCCTACTTGCTGTAAACCTGAGTAAACCTTATTGAAAGTGTAGTTCAATGAAGCATCCCCATCTTTCTCACTACTCAGTACTGCTGTTGCTTTTTCGCTACCACCTGCTAAAGCAATTGTTGTCTTATTATCAACATTAGTTGCTTTAACTGTTGCAGTCATACCTTTTTTAGCATTTAGTGCTCTAAAACTTACGTAGATATCAGCACCAATATCATCTTTTTCAATTCCAACTACTGCAGGAACTATTGTTGAAAATTCTGTATTATCTGCTTCGTAGTAAACAGCTGTTTCGTAACTTGTACCATTCGGTTGATTATCATCTTCAAAGTATTTTGTTTGTGTGCCTGCTACTTGCTCTCCAACTGTCAATACTATTGTCTGTTCCACACAGTTTAATGTAGTCCCATTTTCTGTGTAAGCTTCTGATAGTATTGTTATATCGTATTTACCTTCCTTCAGACCTAAATCTTTGGCATTAACTGTCCAGTCTTTTCCGGCATCTATTGCCTCAGACTTCTTTAAAACTTTACCATTTTCTGAAATCGTAAAGACCATCTTCACACCCTTATTTGCAGACAAATTGGTAAGAACCATCCCCATACCATCACTGATCTGCTGATCCGGGTATGAAATAAACTCCACGTAATCATTTTTGTAGTTACTTAAATCCGATGAACTATGACTATCGATTGCAGCCTCACTCAATCCTATAGAATCCTCTGGGTTCTTCTTCGTTATTGAGTCACCGCCAAGTACGTCATTATCTGTGTATTCCATAGATGTTTTGTCAGTGTCTGACACACCATCTTTATTATCTTTACTGCTCGTACTAGCTGCACTATAATTTGTAATAGCCATAAGTTTCTCTAAAATTTTTGAAAAGCCATTAGACTTCTTAGCTGTACCTGTGTCGCCATTAACCTCGTCTCCACTCGCACCACGAAAATTGGATTCTTCAATCTCTGTACTGCCTACACCACTATCACTGCTCTCACCTAAGCTACTCGCCATATCACTGATTTGTGAATCTTTACTGGAGCACCCAACTACACCGCCAATTGCTGTAAAGATCATCACCGTAAGAAGCATTATATAAAGTTTATTCTTCATTGAATCACTCCTCCTTTAAATTTAATCTTCTATTTTTTGTAAAACTCCAAAACTGTCGTTCTCCCATCACCAAATGATCAGTCATCCGTAAACCTATCAGGTCTCCTGCTTCTCTCATTCTTTTTGTTGTAGCGTAATCGTATTCTGATGGCTCACAACTTCCTGATGGATGATTGTGTACTATTATAAAATCAATAGCATTTAGTAAAAGTACTGACTGCAGTACACTCACTGGATCCACCACTGCTGAATTTGTTGTGCCTATCACCACCTCTACTATACCAAGTATTTCTCTTTTACTATCGTAAGGGAGTACCCAAATTTCCTCTTTTGCAAGTAAATTATCTTTTAGGCACTTCCTCACAAAATTTGCAACATCAATTGGTGTTTTATGCACAGTATTAACTACAGCAAGTTTTCCTGTACTCTTCAGTTTCACCAGTGAACTATCTTCTCTCTTCACTACTCTAAAAATTTCAATACTCTTCATAGTACCTCCTTAAACTAAGTTTATAGTTACTTATTCTAAGAAAATACCTGCGTATCTTTAATGTGTTCCACCTCCACTGTAATTATCTGCATCATCTGTACCAAAATCTTTCACATCATAGATTAAGAAATCTCCTGACTCTACCTCTATTACCGTTCCATTTGATGCTTTTTTCACTGCAGGTGCTAACTCTGTTTTCCACATATTACAATGCCCAGCATCGTAATGCCACTCTGTAGAGTTATTTTCATTGAGCACATCAGCATTGTAAATTAAAGAGTATTTACTGTCATTTACAGTTCTTATTGTGAAATTTACTATCAAGTATCCATCTGTTTTCCAGTTTTCCTTATTCTTGTAAAGTCTCCAGTCACTGTCTACTGCTAACTCTGCCTCAGACTTGTCAGTCACATGTAACTTTGTTGGTAAATAGTACTGCCCGTACCATCGTTGTGTACTCCTCTCTATCACACTGTCAGGAATATTCAAACCTTTACCACTTTCCATTACCATCTTATTCAAAAGTACTGATTGTAATCCGCTAAAAGTCTCATGAAGATCTCCTCTGAATATTCTTGTGTATTGATTTAACTGTATTTCACCAAAATTAAAAACTGGAGTCTTTCTGTTAGTAAATGCTTGAATATCTTTAAATCCCAGTAAATTAGCCGTCAATTCTAATCTGTCTGCTGAGATACCAAAATCGCCATTGGCAAAATTGTATTCATGCGTATTTCTTCTATCTTCAGCACTTCCAACCTTTATTGCCAATTTTTTAACACCATTTACTTCAGCATCGTAGTATAGATCTACTTTTGTTCGATTTTCCCCATTTTCATCAACCCAGTAAAATTCAGGAGTAATACTTATCAAATCAGTTGAACTATACATACTTCCAACTGTCTCAAGTTCAAATCTCGTCACAAATCCAAGCTTACTAAATCCCTCGTTACTGTACTTAGGATTATCACCATCAACGATTGGGAAGCACTTATTGCTTAGATTACCTCTCAGCTGACCATTCTGATCTGCTAACCCAGAAAAGAAGCTATAGTTTCCAAGTTCTCCGGTACTATCTCTAAAAACACCTTTCCATAGTGGATAATCTCCTATATCGGTTATTTTTAAACCGTAGACCCTTCCTACTACCGATGTTTCCAGTATTCTGTATGCCACATAGTTCCAACCTGCATCTGTGTTCTTCACTGTGCCATTTAGCACATCACTGTTTGTGTTAGCACCGTACTCCAACATTGTTAAGCTATTCTGTTTTGTGACATTAATTGTATACGCTCTCACTTCAATTTCTTGAAAATCACCCTCATCTACAAAACTTGGAAGCATAAAACTTGTATTGCCTATTCCTATTGTTAACCAAGTATTTGCAGGAATAGCATCGTATACTTCTTTACCGGAAGCATTCAACCTTATACGTATAACTACGAATGGAAATCTAACTCTCACAGCCTTTTCTCTACTCTGTTTCATTGTATTAAGATACCTTGCATAATTCTTTGCTCCATATCCCGGTAATCCATTAAATGAACCCAAAGCACTGGTAGCTATTGTAAATCTCTTATCCAGAACTAATGGGTACCCGACTGACGTAGTTATTGATTGATCATCATTGCTACCATCCGAAATAGCTACTGTTACCACAGCAGGTGTTAGTATCACAACATCATTTATACTAAGTCGATAACAGATTCCATTATCTACGGCTGTGTAATTTTTATCACCCTTTCTAACGTAATCAATACCATGCTGTTCAATCTTTTCATGGTCTGTCACGTATCGAACTAACCCATCCGACTCATAAATACCATTGTCTTTGACATCATCAATTTTTAAACTGGATGTGTTTATCTGTGAACCCCATGCTAACTTTGTATTATCGTTTTTACTGCTAAAGACTTTATTTACTGTATCGCCTTTCTTATTTACGATATCCATTGGAACCTTCCCTGCTGCAGGAGCGTCCACTGGTTCATCCACAATTGCGCTGTAACTTACATGTTTCAGTAAATCGTAAGAGTTACCGCTTCCATCGTGAAATGTTACACCCTGATTAGTTGCAGTTATTTCACCGACTACCGATTCAGCCACATCTTTTATGGAATCAGCATCATAGCTCACTCCTGTTACGCCTTTTTCCACACCACACCAGAATATCAATGCTGCTTCACCATTTTTATCTACGTAGTTCGGAAAAGAAAATTCTGCACTTCCATTTGTTGTGATCTTCAACCCATTAACCCATTCTGCACCTGTACGAACCATCGTAACATGCTGATCATTACTTTCTGAAAGTGCATAATTCCATATCGTAGCATCTTCAGGATACCAAATAGTTGAACCTCTCAAAGAGTAGTTTGTTGCAGTTCTTTCAACTGTAGGTCGTGCCTCTCTCACCTCTCCACTGTACTTTACAACCTCATTACCATATTTATCTGTGGTTATACTCTGACTGTAAAAAGCTTTGCAGTAATCCAGTGTATAGTCTACTTTTACGGTATTCTGATTAAAATCAAGATCGACCAGGTATTTCGGCATAGAAGCACTAGTTCTCAAAAATTCTGAAGTAGGTATTGCACTACTAGCTCTGTAACTATCTGAGCTATTGTCAACATCATTTATTATCTCTCCAGTAAATCTTGCATCTCCTTTTGCATCTTTCGCAGCATTTACTGATGCAGCACTTATGGTTACTTCTGTCTCACCACTACCATTTATATTTCCACTATCACGAAAACTTATTGTTTTCTCTGTAACGGTTGGACTGCCTTGTTTTGCACCACTTGCTGTGTACTCACTGTAAATTCCTACTACCTTTAATTCTTTTTTGTCCACATTGTAAATTCTTGATGAATCTTCCGCCTTTGTAATTGTGTCTGTACCACTAGCTACCTTCGCTGCATCAAAGTTACCGTTGTAAAGCGTGATTCTCCCACCTTTCCAACCTCTTAGACTAGATGTGGAATTTTCCAACCCTTCCAGTACTGCTTCATCAAAAGTATTTTCCTTGTTGTCGCTGTATCCATAAACTAATTCAGTCAACACATAAATCTTTCCTGAGTTTTTATCCTCTCTAAAAGGGACAAAACTAAACTCGTATTCATTTGTGTATGGATCCAGCTCTTTCTCTCTGTAACCATCCTCAGAACTGTATGAAATCTTTCCAGTACTATCAATCGTTTTCAGCACACTTGCGTAGTTTATACTCTTAGCATACCTGTATATATACCAATTCCATGTTTTCTCAGACTGTCCTCTGTACATCTGATTTAACCAATTAAATTGATTACCTGATCGCTCCAACCAGGTACCATATTTAGTATCACCTTCAATTCTTGTCAGCTCCTCTTTAGCAATAGCATCTGCCAGTGTATTATGGTACTCAAATGTATGACCACCACCGTCAGCTGCACTATTTTGTCTCCCTATTGTCTCATTCCTTACTTGACTGGAAACACTTGTAAGTACTAATTCTGGCTGACCAAAGGATCTCTCTATTTTTCTTTGTATAGCAACATCTGATGTACTGTTTTCAATTACATTTCTAAAATCACCTACCAACTGTGCTCTCTGCATCCTCTGGTAAGTCTTTTCAAAACTATCAAACCCTCCTGTAGCTTGACCATCCTCTAAAGACTGGTAAGTGGCTGCCCATCTCGAATCACCTGTATCCTTAATTTCTTTTGTAAAAATTTTCACCAACATACCGGTACCATCTTCCAGTACCAATCTTCCACCAAGTGATGAACTCGAAAGTCCTGCATATCCATTCGTTCCAAGTGCGCCGTATGTAGTATCTCCGCCATTCTTCAATGCATCACAAGAAGAACCTGTCACCCACACATATCTTGTACAGTAAAGCGTCTGCTCGCCTACAGTCAGTGTTCCTCTTACATCATCTGTCGCAACTGTTGATGCACCTTCCCGAATACCATCATCAATACCATCCTGAGCGTATGCGCTGTAAGCATCCACTGAAGTTGTTCCTAACCCCAGTGTGACTTTTGTACCTCTATTGTAAATAACATCATCGTAATCAAATGTTCCGTAACTGTATCCAAGTCGCTGTAAAACTGTATCATTGCTGATCCTATCATCCGAAGTGATAAAAGAAACCGTATAGACCGTCGGCAACTCCTCATAAATTGCCACGTAAATCAGTGGACTCATTGGTGTGTTTTTAACTGCTAGACTCAGTGCTTTACTTTTCCCAGTACTATCGGTTGAATTCTTAAATGCATTATCCCTGTCATTCAAAATCCAAACTGACTGTCTGCTCTCACCATCTACTGTGTACTCTACAACCCGACCGCCCGTTGGCTCACTATCATTTGACCAACAATCTTTAGCGTCTGACAAGTAACCACTCTTACCATCTATTTTAGGTGCTTCGTAAGCGTAAGCTTCTGTTAAAACTAAATCTCTTTCTTTCCCATTTACAGAAAAATCAGACTTGTATCTTGAAAAAGAAGTATTGGAAACTCCTGTTCCGTACTGATTGGTACTATCGGACTCCTCACTAACTAAACTTAGATTTCCTTCACTATCCTTAAAGTAGCAAAGACTTATCTGTGGTGCCTGTATTGTGTAATCGAATTGTACTACCCAGTTAGTACTTTTTGTTAAGTCTAAAGTTGTAGTAATCTCAGTGCCTGTAGTAACCTTCTGTATCTCGTTACCAACTGGCGATGAGGCTGTTTCACCTTCGACAGCAACTACTATTGAATCAAGTTCCCACTTATTTGATCCACCGTATGAAATGGTATTGCTACCACTCTCTTTTAGAGTGTACTGATTTCCGTAAGCTATCACCGTTTTCTTCTTTGTACACGTTGTGAAAAATTGGGCATCCTCACCAAGCACTCTATCTCTCGTAACTATTGTCACTTTTCTCCCAAACTCCGTGTACGTTGGTGTTATCTTTGTCACTAACCCTATACGAATCTTATCCCCAGCTACTACATCGTAAAAGACATTTTGGGACTTCTCCAGAACGTATCCTTCCTTCGAAAAGAGAACCTGTCGTCCATCAACATCGACCAGTGAACTATCATCTGTTAATTTGTAACTTCCCTCCGTGACCTCACTTGAAAGTGCCAAAGATCCTTTTTCATTTTTTGACTTTCCATCATTACTCAGACTACCATCAATATTGATACCTGTTAAGTAAAATCGTTCTTCTTCATCACTGAACTTCTTAAGCCCAAGCTCTCTCAGACTCTTAACAGACCCACTATTCACATAGACTTTAGCTGAGTCTAGCTCAACTCCCGTTTCTAAACGAACCTTTACTTTTTTATTGTAAAAATTCTTAAAAGAGGAACTGCCTTTCCAATCTGCCGACGCCTTCCATTCTTCAAGACTTCTTATATTAGTTTTGACTACCTGCCAATCACCAGATTTCGTCTTCTCTTTCACTCTTATTACTGGTTGTGCATATACAACAACTTCTCCAGTATCAAAATCTGGAGTACTCCCAATCTCAACAGCGTATGTAAAAACTTCTTCCGAATCAAGTTTGTACCCTTCTGCTGTCATCTCGGATTTCTTTAAAACTTTAGCGTCATCCGGAATACTACACCTATTTACTTCATCATTGGTTAAAACCCAATCTTCTATAGACCACATGTATTTTTCATTAGCGCCGATTGTCGGGTAAACAACCTTGATTGTTGTATCCTCAACTGTTGTTCCATTGGTCGTCTTGTCCTCTGTGTAAACTACATTGCACTCAGATTGAGAGGCATTGACTCTCACTCTACCACTCGCGCCAACAGTCATCACTGCAGTGACTAAAACAATTACAACTTTTAATTTATTCATAGAACTCTCCATTAGCTATCGTAGCAGCAACCGTAGATACTGAAAGAAGTATTATTACTATCAACATTGCCACAATACTACGAACTACCAACTCTGCTTTAAAGACCATTATTGCATTTACTATTGCAGCAATACCTATACCTCCGACTACAAATGCTACGCACATTGTAACTATCCAAATCCAAAACGCTATGGCTTTCACCTCTGTACACTTCTCATGCATAGATTTTAACATCTTAACAGATTCACTAAACCATCTTTTCACTTGTACAACACCTCTTTCTATTATCTAATTGCCAAGAAATACTTTATCCACCAAATGCCATTCCTGACCTTTTTCTGGATCATTAAGACTGTCCACAACATCGTCTAACTCTGTTGAAAGTTCCTCTTTAATCACATCTTTTGTTTGACTAATACTTACATAATTTAATTTAACAAATCTGCCCATCACAAATATTAACACAATTAAGATCAGTAACATCTTTCCGTACATCTCTATTGGTAGACTGTATTTCCCACTATCTTCATCATCCTTGCAGGTATCCTCTATTGAAAATGATTCTGTAACTTCCTCAGAATCATTTTTATTACTTTC
>ERZ860508.1694-NODE-1694-length-11019-cov-2.505199_pt1 | contig 11019 bp, 9 predicted proteins | sample MGYA00509976_ERZ860508 | MGnify/ENA primary metagenome ERZ860508 (study PRJEB30046, sample SAMN00715242) | human gut metagenome | study: EMG produced TPA metagenomics assembly of the A metagenome-wide association study of gut microbiota in type 2...
GGCAATAAATAATAGAAAAGGGTACCGCTGAGGGTACCCTTTTCTATATTATAAATGCTCTCCCTATCCGCCAGATAAAGAAAACACCCCGCCAGTTACTTCAATTTTGCCTTATAAGTCTTTTCCGAGAAAGTCAGATTCAGAAAAAAAGAAAGTTTCTGCTCTTTAAATCTCCCCGAATTCACCTTCAGTTGATCTGTATATTTCACTCCTAAAGAAAGCGTACTGCGGCTACGAAACTCAAAATTAAGTCCGGTACTCAGATAATAATTCGTTGTCGTCTTATCATGCACTGAAATATATGAGTTGCCCATACCTGCTCCAAGCAATAAGCGTACCGGTTTACTATAAGGGTTCCCCAATGTATAGCTGCCTCCCAACATCAAACGATGTTGATTACTAAAACTTATACTGGAATGCGAAGACTCCAGCCGGCTCCAGTCAACAAATTTATAGTCGATGGAAGCCATCCAGCGCAACGTAGTATAAGACGCTCCGAATCCGATAAACTGCGGCAAACAAGTACGATACTTTTTTCCTTTTTCTTCAATGCTTCCGCTGGAACTGCTACTGCTCACCACATGATCATTATCCTGCATCAAGTCTTGAGAATATCCATATACGACTCCTGCTACCGCCGAACGGTAATGATCCAACTTATAGGTATACTGTAATCCGAAATCGGCATAAATCGTATGTTTATGCGAACTATTACTTTCTGTTGCACTCCCTTGAGTTTCTGTTTGTGAAATACTTCCTCCCACATAAGAAAAGTTTGCACCCAGTGAAAGCCCTTTCCACAGTTCGTGCGCAACGCTGATACCCATTTTGGATAACCCTCCCTCACCTTGGAAAAGTGAAGTCACCGTACTTCCGTCCGTACCCGCCACATCCTGATCGAGCGAGATGGCATACCCTACACTACTGACAGGAGCCATAAAAATAGCTCCATACCAACGGGGGGCTATACGGAATCCAACAGCCAAATTATTAAGATTACCATTCAGAGAATGATTGCTCGCTCCTGACTGTGAATATTTCAGATAAGACCCGCTGACACCCAAATCGAAAAAGAAATACTGCGGCAATAATCCCGTTAAAGAAGCCGGATTGGCACTATTAATCACATTTTCTCCACGCAATGCAATGCCGACTCCACCCAAACCGGAATAAATTCCGCCTTCTCCGGTGGACAATTCACCGAGTCCGAACATGGAAACCGGAGAACTCGTCATATTTTGGGCAGCTACATTCAATAAGTTCGCACCTAGTATAAGGATAGATAAAACTCTTCTTTTCATTTCGTATATGTCTTATAATAAATAGTGAGTGATACATTATTATCATGGTCATTCACAGGGTGTTTGCTATCTCCCAGCACCACTCCCTGAACGGTATTATAAAAAGCATTGTCAGAGAGGAATATTTGCAGTTTCTCACGGCTCTCCCCCGCTGTCCCCAGATTATTCTGAATAAACGAGGTGATATCAAACGAATAGTGAGTATCTTCATAATAGACATTATCTTCCACCAGGCTTCCCGTTTGTACGGTATTTCCCGAGATGTCAGTAATGACACTCTGAGTGGCGTTATTCTGGTCTGCCGTATAAAGAGACAACGATTTCGGTAATGGATACTTTCCGTTATACGTACCTTTGATAGGATATAGCTTGAGTACTGCACTTTCAATGGAAACAAGCCTTCCGGTCTGATTCAGATTATTCAGATAGGGAAATTCGACATTGATATACATACCGGTCAGCCCTTGCAGATACACCTGATGTTCGCTCTCGGAAGAAGGCAGTTCATAATCTGTTCCTGCCTTGAGATTCTCCAAAGGAGTATTAGTACGGTCATGTTCCACCTTGGTGTAGTTCAGTGAAGTGCTGGCATTGAACACTAAGGTCTGTTCCGTAGGCTTCTCTTTCAGTTCATGATAATAAAGGGTAATACAAAAACTCGAATCGTTCACCTGAAAGCCGTTAATGCACGTCCCGTTTTCATCGGGAATAAAAGCTATTCCTTTGAAGAAAGCCCGGAAACGATCCTGAGACTCCATACATTCATCATCTTCCAGCATTAAATTAAACCACTTCTTTCCCCATTCGTCAGGCAGGCGCGTTTCATGTAACTCGTTCCGATAGCCGGGTGTAGGACGTATAGAAACAGAACCAAGATGATTATTCTGATTATAGCTAACGTTGGTCTTATTAAACAGGTAACCGTTATCTTCCAGAGAGAGTCCTTGCGATAAACTATATAAGTCAATACGATGATAGACCAGTGTATCCCCCAGATAATCCCCGGAAGTATACCATTTGAACGTGATAGAGTCAAACTGATAGTCAGTAGTCTCATTAAGTGAATGAGAAGGTACTTGATATTCTGCATAAAACGAAGTTTTTATTTCTCCGTAAAGATCATCCTTAAATCGCCCGATCTGACAGATCGTATCTCCCGAAGTTGCCAGAGAATCGGCTAATAATGTGCTCAGAGTCACCATACATGTATCTGTCACTACATTTATAAAAGAACTCTCTACCCATTTACTTCCAATGGAAGAAGATTCATCCCTACAGGAGAATATTGTACAAAATAAGAGTAATGAATAAAAAAGTGTAATGAATAGTCTCATAATGAATATTATTTTTGAGTTGCAAAGGAACCCCTTTAGGAAAGCATCCCCAAAATTAATCGACTATTTCCCGCTATTTATAGACTCGGTTTTGTTCGATAGAGAAAATAGGGCTATTTGTCGATATCTTTTTTCTTCAACCGCATTGATAACTACATTTGCCCCAAGTTTAAAACGTAATAAAACGAATGGAAATAATGAAAAAACTACAACTGTTATTAGTGTCAATAGCTATGCTATCCATGTTCTCATGTTCAGATGATGATGACGACACATTAGGTGTGTGGTATCGCCGTTCTGATTTCGATGGAAGGGCAAGAGAGGACGCAGCCGGATTTGTGATAGATAACCGGGGATATTTGTGCGGTGGATATCGGGGAAAAGACCAACGGGAAAGAGACTGTTGGGAATATAATATTGATAACGACTGGTGGACGCAATGTGCCGACCTTCCCGAAGAGGCGGCGGCCCGGAACGGGGCTGTCGGATTTGCGATCAACTCCAAAGGATATGTGACTACGGGATATACCGTATACAGAGACGACGATCCATTACATACCGGAGGATATGCATATTTAAAAGATACGTGGGAATATGAACCGGCAACGGACACCTGGAAACAGATGGATGACTACCCCGGAGATGCCCGGATCAACGCCATAGCCTTCGCTATCGGTAATTACGGTTATGTAGGCACCGGTCAGTCTAAAGATGATAAACAGACCAAGGACTTTTACCGCTTTGATCCGACAGCCGCTTCCGGCAACCAATGGACTATCGTCAACGGATTCGGCGGTCAGAAAAGAACCGGCGGACTCTCCTTTATTATCGATAATGTCGCCTACATTGTCGGAGGAACAAATAATGGTAAGGATGTCGATGACTTCTGGAAGTTCGATCCCAGCAAAAGTGAAGAGAACAAATGGGTACGTCTCCGGGACATTACAGACCAGAGCAGTGACGATTACGATGACGATTACAAATCAATCACCCGTACCTACGGCTGTGCTTTTGTCATAGACGATCAGGCATACATCACTTTAGGGCAAACAGCCTCCGGTAGTTTCCGAAGTAATTACTGGATATACGATCCTGCTAAAGACTTATGGCGCAGCAGTGAAACGGAAGATGATTTTGACTACACTCCTTTCGAAGGAAGTTCACGCATCAAAGCGGTTTGTTTCGCTACCGGCAGACGAGGTATTATCACTACCGGAGGCAGCAGCAGCTATTATTATGACGATACATGGGAGTTACATCCATATGAATGGGAAGAGAATGACTAAGAGAAAGATACTCGGATGCTCTGTTGCAGGAATATTGATAGTAATCGCTTGTCTGTCTTTTTCCAAAACATCTTTTTCTAAAACAGATTCTTCTGCCTCTTCTTTTTCAATGGAAGTGATTGAGGTAAACGGAGGATACGGCTATCAAATATCTCACAATAATCATATAACGATTTTTCAGCCTTTCATACCCAGTATTTCCGGTAAAAAACCTTTCATGGAGAAAAGGGATGCCGAACAAGTCGGACAGTTAGTAATGAAACGGATGAAAAGCGGAGAGAATTATACTGTTACTCTAGATGATTTAGAAAGTCTCGGGATCAAAATAAAATAAATGTAGAAAGAGGAAAAGGTGATCACATACGATTGCCTTTTCCTCTTTTTGTATAGTAAAGAAGGTGGGATACAGCATTTTCTACTCTTTTTTTATGCAAAATCTATGCAAGAATATGGAATTCCTCCAAGGAATCCATATCTTTGTAACCAAAACAATTTAATATTAATTTCATCAGAATGAAAAAGAGTATCCTTATCGCTGCCTTAGGCTTGTTCAGCCTGAGCGCAATGGCACAAGACGCAAAACCCGAAGAGGGCTTCGTTTTCACAACAGTGAAAGAAAATCCGATTACTTCTATCAAGAACCAGAATCGTTCGAGCACTTGCTGGAGTTTCTCCGCTTTGGGATTCCTGGAATCAGAACTACTACGTTTGGGTAAAGGCGAATACGACCTTTCGGAAATGTTCGTTGTACACAAAACAATGGAAGACCGCGGAACAAACTATGTACGCTATCATGGCGACAGTTCTTTCTCTCCCGGCGGAAGTTTCTATGACATCATCTATTGTATGAAGAATTATGGACTGGTTCCGCAAGAAGCAATGCCGGGTATCATGTATGGTGATACACTGCCGGTACACAATGAACTGGACGCTGTTGCAGAAGGATACATCAATGCGATCGCCAAAGGTAAACTCACTAAACTGACTCCGGTATGGAAGAAAGGCCTTAGCGCCATCTACGATACTTATTTGGGAGCGTGCCCGGAGAACTTCACTTACAAAGGCAAGGAATACACTCCGCAAAGCTACATGCAGTCGCTGGGCCTGAACATGGACGATTACGTATCCCTGACTTCTTATACCCATCATCCGTTCTACAAACCTTTTGTCATCGAAGTACAAGACAACTGGCGTTGGTCGCTGTCTTACAACCTGCCGATCGACGAATTGATGGAGGTATTCGACTATGCCATCCACAACGGATATACCATCGCATGGGGTTCGGACGTGAGTGAGACGGGGTTCACACGCAATGGTATCGCCGTGATGCCGGACGTGAAGCAGGCAGAAGACCTGGTAGGTTCGGACGCTGCACGTTGGCTCGGATTGAGCAACAACAGCAAACGTGCTGAAATCGTCAAGAAACTGACTTCCAAACCGCTTCCGGAGGTAAAAGTCACTCAGGAAATGCGTCAGACGGCTTACGACAACTGGGAAACGACGGACGACCACGGCATGCAGATTTACGGTATCGCCAAAGACCAGAACGGAAAAGAATACTTCATGGTAAAGAACTCTTGGGGTACAAGTGGTAAGTACAAAGGTATCTGGTATGCATCCAAAGCATTCGTTGCTTACAAAACAATGAATATTCTGGTACACAAAGATGCACTTCCTAAAGATATAGCTAAAAAGTTGGGAATTAAATAAAAGAAATTCCTCCTTTATATAAAAAAGCCTCAGAAGTCAATAATTACTTCTGAGGCTTCTTTTATGGCTGAACACTTACACCTGTATTCACATCCGTGTAATTGGAAAATAACAAAAAGGAAAACAGATAAAAAAGGACGTTCCTGGGGAAAAAGGGGAAATGTGGGAACAGGAACGTCCTTAGAAACATAATAATACAAAAATCCGGACTTTCGCAAGGGCGCATCTTTGTTTCTCGTCTTATGGATATCCCCTTCATAAAGAAGTAGTGCATTAATCCGGAAGATATCAGGAGAAGGATTATTATGATTGAGCTCTTGTTTATTTAATTATCTCTGTATTCGTATATCTTATTTGTTATAGAAATGAAAAAGAATATTTTTCGTATTATAGTGATGACCGGTAAACTGTCTGAATATAAGTACCAATTACATTGTCATTATTCATCTCGATATATCTCTTTAGTAATTCCGAAAAACCGGATTTTATCTGTTCCACCGGCTTATCCGTACAAGCAGCAGAATATGCATCTATAGCCAGAAGAAAATCCTGCATCCTCCGAAAAGGAAGATTATCACTCCCATGGAATGCAAGCCAGGCATTCAAGCTACTCCTGTAAATATGGGCGGTCCCATAATTCCCACTTTCCCGTAGCCCATCGGCTACTCCCTTCATAAATGAAATTAAATTCCCCATCGTCTATTGATTTAAATAATACTTTAAAAGGTGGTTCCCAAGAAGTTATTCCCTTTTCCCAAAATTCCTCTTGAAACAGAGCCTTTCGCTTTCCATTGCCCGAAATAATGACATACAAATATAACGATATTATTGTTCTGTATATCATAAAGAATGTTCGTAACATCTCCCGCATGGCCACTTAAAGCTATGCTTTAGCAATCATAAAGATAGCTTTTGAAGATCCAAAGGAATGAATAAAAAAGAGGATGCCTGTGGGGAATAAAGGAGGCATCCTCTTGGTGGCAAATATTAAAAGGTATACTTTCACAAGCACAGGACTTTCATTTGCCACACTTTCAACTATTTATTCACATTCAAGTGAAAAAGGGAATATAGAAGTCCACACTTTCACAAGCATCAGCTTCCATATATTCTTACTGTGAGATTTCCTCTTATGAAGAGGCTAACAGGGAAAAACTGCATCTCACATAAGAACGGGGAAATATTATTCTGCAATACAGATACTGACACGATTTTCCTTTGGAGTGGAATAAGGTTGTACTGTATCGCCTTTAAAATCAATTGCAATCCGATCAGATGAAATACCTTTTGCCTTCAATGCTTCGGCAACATTCTTTGCACGAGCTTCGGACAGTTTCAGATTAATTACCGGATTACCGGTTTCCTTGTCTGCATAACCTGTCACATTCACTTTGGCAGCGGGATTCTTCTCCATATATTCGACTAGAGCAGCAATCTTAGATTGTTGATCTGTCTGAATACGTGCCGAGTTCAACGCAAAGAAGACGTTTTGTTTCAAAGGTTCTTTAGCGATCTTTTCTTCTTTAGGCTGCGGCTGTTCCACTATGGGCGCTGAAGCAGGTTGCTCCACTACGGTTGTTACAGTCGGTTGTTCCTGCTCATAATAAACCGGAGCTGTCTTTTTAGAGCTCTTTCCAAATGTAAAGGCAAGACCAGCCAAAGCATTGAACTGCCAGTCAGCATTACGACCTTGTTTGGAGTTGAACTTATCAGATAGCATATTGGCATTTACTTCCAGGTTAATGGCTATATGATTATTCAGCCGGAAGTCTGCGCCTAGACCTCCACGGCCCGCAACAAAAAGTTTCTTACCTGTCCACAGGTGATGCAGTTTATAGCCATTTGCATCCAAGTCTACAGCTTCGTCATTATCAAAAGCACCATTCAAGCCTACTCCAAGAAAAAGATAAGCATTGAAAAATCGTTTGGGATGAAAGCCACAACACAAATTACTCAGATCGAGCATGGCATCTATACTACCTTGCAAATACTTATATGAGTAAGTGGTGGTCGGATTTACCCAGCTTCCTTTAGCCTGCCAGCCACTCGCTGCAGCACGGAGACCAAACAAAGGAGTAAACTTATAACCAAGAGCTACTGCAACTGATGGTGAGAGCAAGTCTCCAAAATCAGCCTCACCCAAGGTATAAGCAGCCCCACCCTGCACTGACAAAAACCAATGCGGGTTGAATACAGTTTTTCCTTCCTCTTTCACACGAGATCGTTCATTCGTACTACCAGTTTGTTGAGCAAAGAGAGTGGAAGAACTTATAAAGAGGAATACCAATAGAATTATATTTTTATTCATCATATTCGCTATTATTTCAAAAATTAAAAAGGACGTTCCATGGGAATACAATGGAACGTCCTTCATTATTATAAGAAGCTATACTTTCACAAGTCCAGACTTCTGTATTCTTAACCATCTCCTTAATTAGTGGGGAATGTTACATAAAAGTAGTAACTAAGGGAAATATAAGGGATCTGTTAAGATTATAAAGGAATGGCCTACTTTCACAAATACCACCATTCAACTGTTTTCTCTTATTTTTCTTTAATAGTGAAATACGGATATTCTTCTGCATTTTCATGTCCAAAGCTATCTACCATAGTAAACTTCAGAGTTGCAGTTACATCACTAGTCGGCGGGTTAGCGCTCTGTTTTGATGTGAATACAAATTCCTGATTTACAGCATCAAATGTTACTGTGAAGTATTCATCGTCTACACTGTTAGAAGCTAAGTGGCATTCTTTGATGTTGTCAGCAGAGAATGTGGATGTATAATCTACACCACCTTTCTTAAACTTCAAGATGTCAGCAAGCTTAACTTTCGTTTCTCGATCCGTATATTTCAATACCTGTTTAATTGGATTCTTCTTATCATCGAAGTTTTTCCATTCAGAAGTAAATCCTTCACCACATACTAATCTCAATTTGAAATTCTTAGCTGCCGGAGCTTTTACAGTATAAGAATTGTCAACTGACTCGGAAGATACATTATTATAAATATAAGATACGTTGATGTCGTAGATCTTTCCTGCAGACTTATCAGCAAAGAGATCTGCTGCTGCATCCTTATCATTTACATCAAGTTTGAATCCATATCTGTTATCATTCAGAGTTGAGTTGAATACAATCTTCTTTTCCGAACAAGTAAATGTGTAGTTGTGGTCAATGATACTATTGTCAGGATCAGAGATGCCATTGAATGCTGTACCTAAATTGTGAACTGGGTTAGAGTTCCAAGTAGCATCTGTTACTTCAACAACTTTTGCACCTTCAGCATCAAATTGGTTAGCTTTAGCAGAGAATGCAGCTGGGAATTCAGGCAGCTTCTTGGTGATTTCGATGGCAACTTTCTTGACAACTACCTTCTTCTTGTTGAGGATGTTAAAGTACATCTTGTAAGTACCATTATCCTTGTATTGAGATAAAGAATTACTTAATGTTATATTCATCACCTTGTCATTGTCAAAATTGAAACGACGAATGAATGCGGTAGTTGCAGTCGGGTTATTATCTTTATCAACCACCAAGCTAGAGTAACTATAACCCTCATTATATTTATCTACAAGCATTTGCTGAATTTCCTCATCCAAAGCGAACTCAACGACGCGTTTGTAGTCGCCAGCCGTAGCATCCCATACAGGAATATAATCAGCCTTCAACGTAGTAGTCATTGCATCAATGTCACCTACTGCTACATAGAATGCTTTACCATCCGGGTCAACCAATGAACCGTCATGATTTACAGCATACACACGGAAACCGATGATGTCACCATCTGCTTTTTCTGTATCGATAGACATCTCAATCTTACTGTTAGTAGTAATAGTATTCAAGCCCTTGATATCTGATTCATAAGAGTTCCATGCTCTGATTTCAGATGGAGCACTTTCTACAGCACGCTGCTCATCAAGTACTACATAGAAACCGTAGATACCACTGATCTGGTCGTCATCATACCCATCCAATTCTACTGTAAATTTTTCACCTACTTTTGTAGAGAAGAAAGACTTAGTGTTACGATTGTCACCGTTCCACCAAAGATCTTGATCTCTCCACGTACCAGAACTGTAGGTAGCATCAATAATAGACTCATAAGAACCATCCTTTTCTACACGCTCACCATTGTCAACGTTCCATTTGTAGTCGTAAAGCAATTTTTTGTTGGCGTCAGCAACATATGTTTGATCTTCTGCTTGTTGGAAACGGTTACGGAGAGCACTGACATTCTTATCATTAACCTTGAAGGTCAATTGATATTGAGGTTCGTAATCAGAGCCTAAGAACAAATCATATCCACTGGTTACATTACGTTCTACATCACCCGGTTTGTCAGTAACGGCTACTGCATATCTGATGTTCTTCAATTCCTTTACAAGTCTGTCTTCAGCAGTACCGTTCTTATAGTCAAACTTAGCTGCTTTCAGGTAGTTTTCTTCGGTATAGTTTTCCTTGTTCAGTTTGAAGACAACTTTCCACAATCCATTAGCAGAGATACCACGTGTAACTGTCCCTTTGAATTGTTCTACTTTCTCTACAGTAACAAGTTTGTCCAAATTGCCAAGAGCCGAATTTACGAATGAAATCTGTCCTTCGGTTAAGGTTGCATTGGTCGGAGATACACGGATCAATACAGAATCAGTCAAGAATGCTCTTTCGCCTTTCTTAAACTCCTTTTGGTTAGCAATGGTGTAAGCTTTAGCTTCTACTTCATCAGTGCTACCCTTACCGAACACGCGGTCTTCTACAGCCAGAGTAGTACGCAAATCCATTCTTGAAGATGCACCTGCTATAATATGGTCCTCGTTTCCACCACCAAAGGTGTAGTCGCACAACTCTACATGAGTGACTGCTTTACTGAATGCAGCAGAAATCAATTCCAATTTAGCACCTACGACTTCAGTTACTTGTGCTGCAATTTTTGCAACCATTGCTTCTGTCAGTTCACCAGCCTGCAACTTTTCCAAGTCAGCCTTCAAACCTGCAATGGCATCATCATTTGTTCCCTTGTATGCTTCCAAAGCTGCGATTTGAGCTTCGATGGCAGCTTTATTCCTACCAATTTGTTCTGCATTTGCAAGAACATCAGCTTGCAGAGTAGTGATGCTTTTTTGCAAGTTAGTATCTGCTGCGCTTAAAGCTGCCAAAGTTGTTTCAGTGGTAGTTTTGAATTGTTCCAGTGTTTGGATACGACCGGATATTTCAGCCAGCTTCCCGTCTACTGTTGCCATATCAGCCTTATCGGCCGCTTGCAATTCTGCTTTTACCTTTTCCAATTCAGCTTTTGCTGTTGCAATTGCAGCTTCTTGTGCGGCAAGTGCAGCTTTTGAAGCCTCATCCTTAGCAGCAGCAATCTCGCTCTGCAAGCTACTCTGAGCAGT
>ERZ860508.1699-NODE-1699-length-10983-cov-2.610908_pt1 | contig 10983 bp, 14 predicted proteins | sample MGYA00509976_ERZ860508 | MGnify/ENA primary metagenome ERZ860508 (study PRJEB30046, sample SAMN00715242) | human gut metagenome | study: EMG produced TPA metagenomics assembly of the A metagenome-wide association study of gut microbiota in type 2...
TCTCTATTATAATGGGGATTCACCGTAAATTCTACAAAAATATTTTATTTATCCGGATACTTGATGAGGTCGTAGAGTGTGCCGAGTTCGCCCGCGTCGCGTGTGCCAGCCAGTTCCATCCCTAAATGCACATACTTGTCGCACTTCGATTTTGCGTCTGTTTCCAGAATAACCGGCACTTGCAGGCGGTTGCCGTCAGCGAACGCCATCTCCAGCACCTTCCGCATGTACCCCTGCCCCTGATACTTCTCCGTCACGCACACCAGCCCGACGTAGATGTGCGGCTTTTTCTCCTTGTCGTAGCGATCGTTCAGGCTTGCCCCGGCGCGCTTCATCAGCCGCGCAAACCGGCACAGTTCCCGGAAGGTCATCGCCTGAAACACGCCTTTGAGCAGTGGGAAAAACGCTGTCAGCTTCACCTTTTCGCCCGGCAGGCGATAGGCAATGAACGCTTCGCCGCGCTCACTGGTGGTGTAGAGCAGTCCGGCAGCGAGCATCGCACGGACAAAACCGCAAATATACAGTGCTGTTTTGTCGGGGGAAGAACATGCCGCCCCCATTCCGGTTTCCTTGCCGTAATCGTAGTAGCCAAAGGCATGACCGATGGCTTGAATGGATGCTTCATCCAGTGTGGTTAGGTGCATTGTGCTGCCCTCCCTTTCTCCATCTTCGGAATCAGCCAGAACTTGCTGTGACCAACCCAGAGCATACCAATCGCAATCAGCCACAGCAGAAAGCAGTACAGCGCCAGCTGAATCACAATCGTCATGATGATTTTCTCCTTGCGTCCGCAGATGCGCCCATGCGAATCAGCGCCACCGCGCAGGGAATCCGCCCCTCGCACAGTTCGAAGCGCATGTCGGAATAGCCCGCGTCGGCGAAAAACTGCCGGTACGTTTCCAGCGTAAATTCGCGCTTGAAGTCCGCGCCCGCCTTGCCGATGACGCCGGAAACGCGGTTTGTTTTGCCCTTGCCCGTTCGATTCATGTAGGTGGGGATGATAAGTTTTCCACCCGGCTTGCACACGCGGTCAAGCTCCCGCAGCGCCTGATGCGGATTATCCAGCAGGTGAATCACGTTCGCGGCGACGACGGCATCAAAGCGCGCATCGGGGTAGGGGAGATGCAGGATATCCGCCTGCTCAAACCGCACATGCGGATAATGCCCGTACTTCTTCCGGGTGCGCGCAAGCATCTTCGCGGAGAAGTCCGTCGCCGTCAGGGATTTGCAGCGCTTTGCAATCACACCGCTGAGCAGCCCTGTGCCGCACGCGCATTCCAGCACGTCGTCCGTCGGCGAAATCAGCCCCGCAACCACCTTGCACAGTTTGCGATTCGCTTTGCGGTTGATGCCATCCGCGAAAATATCGTAGACCCATGCGACGTTGTCCCAGAACATGGCGTTCCTCCTATGTCGTGATGAACGGCAGCTCAGGCAGTTTGCCTGCGTCCATGATGCTTATCAGCATGTCCGCAAAGCCTTTCGGGTCGCGAATCTGCTATTGTATGTGGTTGAAGTCCGCAAAAATCGGGAAATTCGCCGCCGGATACGCCTGCATGACCGCCGAACGGTACTTCATGTGCTCCTCGATGCTGCCGAACTCGAAGAAAGCGCGTCTGCCCAATCATTTCAGGTACTTTCCGCATTCCTTCTCCAACGCGCGCCAGACGGGGTAATCCGCGCCGTTTGCATCAAAAAATTGCTTCAAGTCTCGATTGAGCGCACTCATTTCATCCGTGGCGCTCATCGCGTGGTCGGATGCGCAGACTTTGCCGAGGCTCGTCGCCGCCATCAGCTTGAAGAAGCGCAGGCACACCTTGCGGTACTTGTCGCTCTCGAACGCCTTGTCGGCATCCGGCAGAATCTCGTGCCCGGCGTCGCGGATGGCGCGGTACGCTTCGATGTTTGCGTCCACCATCTTGCGCAGGTACGCCGTATTCCCCTTGAGCTTCTTCAAGTTGCCGTCTGTTTTGTAGCACGCAAACGCCGCCGGGGTGACGAACGCGGCATGACAGAGCAGATAATCGCCCATGTTCGGCTGATAGACGACCTTGTACCTCGTTCCGGCGAAAATCTCGTCAATCAGCGCCTTGTTGGACGGCGATGTGCGCAGCTGACCAATCGTGATTTTCTTCAGGTCAATCGACACGACGCGGCTGCTTTCCCGATGCCCGGCGGACAGGGAAAACGCGAACATGACGTTTTTCTCCGGCAGCTGTGCCACCAGCGCATCCGTGCGCAGGTTATTGCCGACGAACACGATGTTCTTCGCCCTGCTCTTTCGCAAAGGTTCAAGGAGGTTTTCCAGCTGGGTGTAGCGCACGACGACGAAAATAACGTCATACGGACTATCCGGCGAAAGCTCCGTCACCACCGGGATGTGCGTCACCGGCGGAAACGGCAGCAGCTGATTCTTGATGCGCAGCCCGTTCTGCTTGATTTCCTCCGCCCATTTGCCGCGCGCCAGCAGGGTCACGTCTTTCCCCGCGCGGCAGAGATTGCGTGCTAGATTACAGCCGAGAACACCCGCACCGAAAACGAGGATTTTCATGATTGCTTTGTCCTTTCCATTATTTTCGTGCCGTCACGCACAGCCAGCCTTTGCCGTTCTTGTGCGTCTCCACTTGGCGGAAACCCACCTGTTCCAGCATGGTTTTGAGCTGTGTGTCCTTGTAAATCGTCATGCCGGGAATCTTCTCCGTCCACTTCTCGTCCTGCGCATGATCGCCATCGGACTCGTTGCAGAGGAAGAACGTCCCGCCGGGCTTCAGCACGCGCCCAACTTCACGGAAGCACGCGGGCAAATCCACCCAGAAATACACCGTCTCGAATGCTGTTGCCACGTCGAACTGCGCGTCATCAAACGGCAATGCCTGCACGCTTGCCTGCAGCACTTCGCAGCGGCCAGCGCTTACGGCGGTTTGGTTGAGCTTTCGCGACTTCTCTACGCTGACGGGAGAATAGTCGATACCGCACACTTTTCCCCTCGGGCACTTTTTCAGCATCAGACGCAGATTCGCGCCGCCGCCGCACCCACAGTCCAGCACATCCGCATTCTCCGCCAGCGGCAGGAAGCGAAGCCCCCAGTCCGCAAGCGCCCGATGCCCGATGTTCATCATGACGACCATGAGGCGGCCGCCGAAGCCTGTCGGCTTGCGGGTGTTCTCGAAAAACGCCATATGAATTCCTCCTTATTTCACCAGCAACACAATCAGTCCCATGTCAGCGCCCGCCCAGATTGCGCCGAGCGTCAGCAGCGCCGTAAAGCTGACGGCTTCCAGCGCGACAATCGACCAGACCATGATTGCATCCCCTTTATTTTTGCAGCACGACGATGCGGTTTGAGATATTGCGCACCAGAGGAATCTTGTCCAGCACCTTGTAAATCGGCAGGAACTCCGCCATGCCTTCGGTCAGGCTGTGCTCTTCCACCAGCTGGAAGCCCGGCAGCAGCGCCGCCAGTGCCTGCCCGCTGCGAACGCCCCATGTGAACTTCGCGTGGCTGCCCTCAATTGATTTTTCCTTGAAGTTGCGCACGACCAGCGGGTTCATCACTTCCACCAGCACGGTGACGCGCGGAAAGCGCCGAGCGATTACGTCGAAAATGCGCTGCACGTCCGCTTCGCTCAGGTACATCGTCAGACCCTCGATGATGACCAGCGCGTCGCCTGATTCGCGAATCATACCGCCCCAGTCGTCCATCGCGGACATGGCGATTTGCGAGATTTTGCCGTTTTCCGGCAGCAGCTTTTCGCGCACGGCGATGGTCTCCGGCAAATCGAGGTTATACCAGTGCTGATAGCCCTGCATCCGATAGCAGCGCGTATCCAGCCCGCAGGCGATATTGACCGCCACCGCGCCCGGATGTGCCGACAGATAGGTCTTTACGAGCTTATCCAGCACGATGGTGCGGGCAATGACGCCGCTTGACATGGCACTGTCCTTATCCGCCAAGGAGAAATCGTAGTCGAGCCGGCGGATGATTTCGACGGCTTTCTCGTCGCGAACTGCCCCGCGGTTTTGGGTTTCCTTCGCGCGGGCGTAGACGGTTTGCAGCATGGTTTCCGGAACCCCGGAAAGGGTGACTTTGCTGCTGGTTTCACGCATTCTTCCTGCATCTCCTGTCCCTATCAATCCGCCTTGCGGCAGATAAACCACGCAATGCTCTTCAAGCTGCCGACGTCCACCTGCGCGTACATGCCCTGCAAGCGCTTCCGCAGGCTGTCCACCGTCTCGTAGGGCGGCGTGAAGAACTTTGTCGGCTCGTAAACGTGGCGAATCATCCAGTCCGTGCGCTTGTGTTCGCCTGATACATAGAAGCAGCCGCAGAATGTTCCGCCGGGTTTCAGCACGCGGAATGTCTCGCGGTACGCCGCTTCCTTATCCGGGAACGCATGGAAGCCGTTGAGCGACAGCACCAAATCAAATTCGCCGTCTGCAAACGGCAGCGCGCCGACATCCCCCTGCTGGAACTTTACGTTCGTCAGGTTCAGCTTTTCCGCCTTTTCCTTTGCCTGACCCATCATGTCCGGCGAGTAGTCCAGACACGTCACGTTTGCTTTCGGCAGCGTCTGGTAGACCGGTATGGTCAGGATGCCCGTACCGACGGGAACTTCCAGCATCTTGCCCGCGAAATCCTCCGGGATGCCGGACAGCGCCTTGGACAGGTAGTCCTCGCACTCCCGCCGGTTCATCGCCCACACCATGCGGCAGACCGCCTTGCCGGAGAAGGTCGAACAGGTAATCATGCCGTCGTAAAAATTGTTTGATCCAGTCAGGTGATACGCCCCGCGAATGGCGTTTTTCCGCTGCTTACTTTCCATACGCTGCACTCCTCTAATTTTCGTTAGTTTTCGCTAACATCAGGTGCTGAAAAAGCTGCCTTTCGGCAGCAGCATGGGGGGATTCCTGCCCATCGGTTTGTTATGACAAACTAATTCTATCACGTTTTGGGGCATAAATCAATCCGGTCTTTTCCCGAAACAGAGAAAATACGAAAAAGGGATGCCCACTTTTGCAGCGGGTATCCCTTTCGCGATTGCATCCATACAGCGGTTTGCCATTCGGACTATCCTATTTTGGGATTCATTATGCGGCACGTTTTCGTCTGGGAATCGTATTATTTCAGGAAGAAGCGAATCAGCGTTTCTTTCTTCTTGCTGTACGGCGTGTAGCGCATCGGCAAATCCAGCCACAGCGCCTTTTTGACGATGCTCTTGTCATGCGTGAAACAGCGGAAGCTGTCGCGCCCGTGGTAGCCGCCCATGCCGCTGTGTCCAACGCCGCCGAAGGGCATCCGGCTCGTCGCCAAGTGGATGATGGTGTCGTTGATGCACCCGCCGCCGAAAGGCAGTGTGTCCAGCACGCGGCGCTGCAAGGCACGGTCTTTCGTGAACAGGTAGCACGCCAGCGGATGCGGCCGTGCGGCGGCGAAGGCAATTGCTTCGTCGATGCTGCTGACGGGCAGAATCGGCAGAATCGGGCCGAAAATTTCCTCCTGCATGACTGGGCTGTCCGGCGAAACATTGCGGAGGATGGTCGGCGCAATGCGCAGGGCGGCGGGGTCGATACTGCCGCCATAGACGATTTGACCCGATGCCATCAGCCCGGTCAGGCGGTCGAAGTGCTTCTGGTTGACGATGTGGACGTACTCCGCGCTGTGCAGCGGGTCATGGCAGAGCTGGTCGAACTGCTTTTGCAGCGCCGCAACGAAAGCGTCCTCGACTTCGCGCGCCACCAGCACATAATCCGGCGCGACGCATGTCTGCCCGGCGTTGAGCAGCTTGCCGAACGCAATCCGCCGCGCGGCGAGCGTCAGGTCAGCATCTTTCGCGACAATCACCGGGCTTTTGCCGCCCAGTTCCAGCGTTGCGGGGGTCAAATGCTCCGCTGCGCGGCGAAGCACCTCCTGCCCGACGTGACTGCTTCCGGTGAAGAAAATCTTGTCGAACGGCTGGTCAAGCAGGGCTTGATTTTCCGTGCGCCCGCCCTCGACAACGGCAACTTCCTCCAGCGGGAAGCATTCGGCGCAGATTTGCCGGATAATGGCGGAAGTCGCGGGCGCATCCTTCGACGGCTTCAGGATGCAGCAGTTGCCGCCCGCCAGCGCGCCAAGCAGCGGTTCGATGGTCAGCAGAAATGGGTAATTCCACGGGGACATGATGAGCACGACGCCCATCGGGTCGTGGCGGATGAAACTGCGCGCCGGGAACTGCGCCAGCGGCGTGAGAACGTGCGTATCGCGGCAGTAGCGGCGTGTCCGGCGGAGCAGGTAGCCCAATTCCGACAGCACCATGCCGATTTCACACATGTACGCTTCCGTCCTGCACTTGCCGAGGTCGCTTTGCAGGGCAGCTTCAATATCCTGCTCGTGTGCCAGAATCGCGCGGCGCAGGCGGCGAAGCTGGTCAAGCCGATGCGGCACGGGGCGCGTTATGCCGGACGCAAAGCAGGCTTTCTGCGCGGCGAACAGCGCGGCAATATCCGCGTGGGGCGCATCGGGCGTCATGATGGCGCGGAGGATGTCCTCCAAGGCGAAGCGGTTCAGCAGCGTGTCCTGTGCGGCAATCCGTGCGACGGCGGGAATATCCCGATGATACAGCGTTGGGAGGGTCAAGCCATACCCCGCATGGAACACGAGGTCGCGTACCCATGCCGTCAGCGCCGCCGCGCGCATTCATGCCGCACAGCCCCGCGCCGATTGCCATGTCGGACAGCGTCTTTCGCCGCGTGCCTTCGGACTGCGCAATCATCGGCGCAAGCAGCAACGGGAGCGTCTCGTCCGGCGAAAGCTGCTTTACAGTGGACAGGGCATTCAGCAGTGCGGGCAGCACCGCATCATGCGACACGGCGAAGGCTTCCGCGGCATCCAGCGACGCGGTGTACAGCGCGCGGAGGCTCGCCAAATCGGAGGAGAAGCGTTCGTTTTCCGGCACGGCAGCATCGTCGCTGACGGCAATCAGCTGTCCGGTCAGCGAACGAAGGGCGTTTTCCGCCTTTTGACGCTCTTCGCGCGGCAGAAGGCGGCTCATGCCCGCGCAGATGGCGTGCGCAATTGTCCAAATCCCTGCGCGGAGCAGCGATTCGCGCGATTGAAGCGCCAGCATCGCGTCATCCATCAGCACATAGCGGCTGGTATGCGCTCGGAGCGAAAAGCGGCGTGATTTTCCGCGTGCTGGGTCGAAGACGTCACCTGTTTCTGCGAATACGGCGGATGCATCCGCCGCTGCTGGCAGGAGAATCAGCGGAATCGCGCGCCACTGCTCGAATGTTTCCGCATGTCCTTTTGTGTGCAGACGCGCCAGCAGCGCCTGACCCAGCGCCATTGCGTCATTGCCGCCGACGGCAAGAATTGCCTGCGCCTGTTTGTCGGTGAAGGCTTGCAGGGCAGTATCAACGTCCGTGCGGGTCAGCGCGCCGTCCTTGCTGTCCGACAGAGACACGGCGGCGTGGACTGCGTACATGATTTGGCTGTCCTCCAGCACGGGGAGCAGGAGCGATTCGCAATCGACGGCATGGGCATCGCCGATGACGAGAACGCAGCCGATTTGTCGGCTGCGCAGGAGTTCCGGCAGCGCTGCTATGCTGTCCAGCCGGGAAGGGAATACGGGATGCGCAGGGAGCGGAAGCTGTTTCATGGGCATGTCCTCCGGTGGGGTTGATATGAGTTTTGACCAATGCAATTAGTGGATTCGGTAAAGAAAATAGTGTGATTTGCTTGTGACAGCGATTACATCATCTGCACCAGCAGCATATACACAATCGTGCCGCCGGCAATGCCAATCAGGCTCGACCAGTGCTGCTTCTCCTTCAAAAGGTTGTCCACGAAGATGACCACGAACATAGCGGTCATGACGAAATCAAGTCCCTTGGTGTCGAACGGAAAAAGTCCGCCGAGCAGGCCGCCCAGCGCCGCGCCCGCAACCCAGTAGCACCAGTCCAGCACTGTCACCCACAGGTAGAACCAGCCGCGGTCAACCTCCGGCGGCACGTCAGCGGAGCAGGTGATGGAGAAGGTTTCGTCGCACAGGCCAAAGATGAGCAGCGGCTTCTTCCAGCCTGTCCCGGCATACTTGCCCAGTAGAGACAGCCCATAGAACAGGTGGCGCGCCTGAATCAGCAGCGCCATCAGAAATGTCTCCAGCGGCGCAAAGGCTGAAAGCAGCATCGACACGGTGACATATTCCAGCGAACCGCCGAAAATTGTCATCGCCATGCACATCGGGTAGAGAAACGAAAAGCCCTTGGTGCGCATCAGCAGACCATACGCGAAGCCAAGGAAGAGAAAGCCCGCCAGAATCGGCAGTGTGTGGGGAAAAGCCGCCCGAAACGCGCGCTTGACTGTGCCGCACGGCGCCTTGGGTATTTTTGCCGATGATTCGTCTGGATATGCAGGCGCATCGGAAGAAACAGGCTGCATGGGAAATGACCTCCCCGTAAAATATAGAGCACTGGTGGGAATTATACAACGGAAATCCGCCGCGGTCAAGCAGGGTTGCAATTCGCGCAAGGTGATGGTATACTAAGAAACAGCAAAAAGCGACAGCAAGCGCACAACGCGCGGAAGGAGCAATACCATGGCGGAGCAGGAGCAGACGGTAGACCAGCAGCAGGAAAAAGCGCGCGAAAAGGCGGAGGATGACCGCTATCAGCGGGCGGAACAGCAGCAGGCGGCGTATGATGATGAGTACGAAAGCCGCCGTGAAACGCTGTCCGCACTGGCGCTGTTTCAGCAGGATTCGGTGGAGCAGCTGGCGGGTGGCAGCCGACAGAATCGCCGGGATTATTATCAGAAGCTGCTTTCCCGGCTGTATATTGAGCTGCGCGACTTGGGGGCGTCCATGCTGCTGGATCAGCTGGATGCACAGCTGACGCAGAAGCATCAGGGCAAATGCGCCATGCTGGTGTACAGCGCGGTGACGCAGTGCTATCAGATGCTGGTACTGGATGCGCCGATGGCGGATGCTGCGAACGCTGTGCCGGATGTGTTCACTGCCGAACGTGAGCCGATGACGTGGGAGCTGCTGGCGTCTTATTCGGCAGACCCGGAACTCCCCGTGCGCGCATCGTTTACAACCCGCGTGCGTGTGCTGCGGTCGGTCAGCCGCCTGCTTTATCAGGCGCGCCGGGACGGGCGGAGTGCCGCACCGGAGGAAGATGCGCTTCGTGCGCGCCTGCAGGAGTATCAGCTGATGGCGAAGATGCAGGATGAATCGCTGGAGAACGCTGCCCGGCAGGTGGAGGAAGCGAATAGGAAGGCAGTACCGGCAGGGCAGAGGAAGAAATCAAGCCGATAAAGGAAAAGCTGCTGGCGGAATTTGAAGAAAAACTGAAGGCGCAGGAAGCCCAGTTTGCACAGGCAGGGCGCGCCAAATTCCAAGAGGCGTTTGGACAGCAGCAGAAGGCGGTTCGCGAGCGGATGGAGGATGAAGCGCGCTGGGCGGCGCAGCTGTTTGACGACGCGGGGATGCAGTACGACAAACTGCGGCAGGATTTCGCGCGGATGCAGGAGGAGCAGAACGCCCGGATGCAGCAGTGGCAGACGGCGATTTATCAGGCGGATACGCGGATGCTGGGGCAGTGCTACGTCGGCATGGCGACGAAACTCGGCGACGCGGTGGATCAGGCGATTGCCAAGCTGATGAAGCCGGAAATGAGCGCCGAGGAAGCCAAGCCCCTGCTGGAACTGCGCGCGGTAATGCTCAGTCAGCTGACACGGCTGGAATACGCCATGAAGCGCTTGGGACTGGTGGTCATCCGCCCGCAGCGCGGGGATACCTTCCAAAACGACGTGCATACGCTGACGACAACGTCCTCCGAGACAATCAATGTGCCGGAATTTGCGAAAATCGACCAGTGCATTACCCCCGGCGTGCTGGCGGAGCGCGCAGATTTGCGCTTCCGCGAGGTGATTGTGCCGGCGGTGGTTACATTGATGGTGGACTGAGAAAAGCCCTTTTGCGCGGGATGAAAAACCATCGGAAAATCGTTGAATCAGTGCAGGCGGGAAGGTCTGCGCAATATCTCATAATATCTCATAGAGGTGAATCCCCTGATGAAAAAGGGTGTATTTCTGGCGCTGCTGCTCATGCTGCTGGCGGCTTTTCCGGCGCTGGCGGAAGATGTGTACTATGCGGATGCGTCGCAGGGCGGCAGTGTGACGAGCGACAAGGGGTATCTGTCCGTGTCATGTCCGCTGGATACGGACAGCCGCGTTACAATGACCATCCGCGACGAGTGGGGATCGACGGTCTATCAGCGCGATTACGGCGTGTGCAGCGGAATGTTCGCGTCAGAGGAAGTGTATCTGCCGCAGATTGGCGCACAGACGACGTATCGCGTCACCCTGTCTACGGACAGCGGTGAAAACAGCTTCACGGTTGTTCGCGTTGCGCCAAGATTGACGGATTCCAACGTCACGACGGCGGGACTGCCGCTGTCGGATATTAGCGGCGTTTCGTCGCCTAAAAAGGCGATTTTGCTGGATTTGAGCGCGCTGAATAATCAACTGCCGATGGTCGTGCCGATGGTCTCCGGCGATGTGCAGCTTGGCTGCGTAACGTTCACGGTGCGCAACGGTCAATTGAGCGTATCGGCGGAATTGACGGTGGATGGCACGATTGACCGCGCGGCGGTGTATGTGGCGAAATCCGCCCTCTCCGCGCAGACGCTGGGTACGCGGCGCTTTGACGGCAAGAAGGTCGGGCTGAACAAGAAAGTCAATGTCGATGGGCTGGGTTATGCTGCCGTGCTGGTGCAGATGACGGTTTCCTACGATCAGGACACCGCGACGCCGCTGATGCCGGATGAGGACTTCGTGCAGGAACAGACGGAGCTGTGGGACGCGATGCAGGAAGAAACGGTCAACGAGGCGGTCGGCTGACTAACTTTCCCACGGATAAACACGCGGGCATAGCATGAAAGCGCGCCCAACTGAATCGCGAAAAGGGTGTCGAGAGGGTCGAAGACCCTTCGCAGGTGCAG